>JAABUV010002169.1_pt1 | contig 27222 bp, 30 predicted proteins | sample 5559971 | NCBI WGS metagenome assembly JAABUV01 (sample SAMN10711881, study PRJNA513362) | rock metagenome | isolation source: Antarctica rocks | place: Antarctica: Victoria Land, Knobhead nord | collected 2015-12-19
CTTGCTTTGCACGCCCTCGCAGCACAGAGCTAGCACATTGCTAAGTACAAGCGTGTCTGCATGCAGACATCTGCACAATGCCGTGCCAGGAAGGCAGATGGGACATATAGGAGTAATCTCAATCAAACGGGGCATGCCAAGCTGCCAAAACGCAGTGTGCGTGCAGGAGGCCGAGCATGCGCGGCTGACGCGCATCCTGCAGGCGCTGGGCGCGCCTGCGCCCCGTCCAGGCCGTGCGGGCCAGCGCTGGCCGGCCGTCGCGCCGCCCGCTGGGCGCGCAGCGCCGGCAGTGCCTGCGCGCGGGCCCGCCGCACATGTCGCCGCGCATGGGGCTGCACCGGGCGACGGCCGGCCTTCCAGCAGCAGCTTCTGCCTGCTGCCGGGGCTGCTGCCGTCCCCGGGGGCCTCAGGCATGCACAGCTGTGCAGTGACATGCCGCGGAGGGTGATGTGACTAGGCGCATGCACTGAGTAATAGTCTAAGTGATCACGGAGAGTTGCTACTGTCAGGCAAGCGGGCACCCTGCTCCAGTCTACAACGCTGAGCGGCGACCTACCTGAAGAGCCCATCGGCATCACCTCTGACAAAGACATGAGTTGCGGGGCAGGCGGCGCAAGCGGGGTGCGGAGCGCGCTGGCCGACGTGCAGCCCGCGGCAGCGCCCGCAGATATCCCGCCCGCGCCCAGCCAGGCACCGCAGGGTCGCAGTAAGCCAAGCGCTGGCGCGCCTTCCGTCTCAGATCAGACCCTGCCGCCGCAGCAGTGGCCGGGCGAGGCGCCAGAGCCATGCGCAGCCTCTGCCGCGGAGCCTGCATATCGTGTGGAGGAGCCAGACGATACACCCTGCACGCGCGCCGGTTGTGTGCTGTCCGTGACAACTGTGACCAGGCGCGCCGCTGGGCTAGTGGGTAGAGCCTGCAGAATGGCTGCGAGCGACCTCCTTGTTGCAGTCAGAGCGCATGCATGCTTGCGACCCGTGCCTGCCAGCGCCACTCCATGCATGAGACAACATACACGTCCTCTGCCTCAGGCAGACTTGGCGAGTATGGCACCGGACACTCTCTTGACCTATCAGGGGGCTGCAGTAACTCCCGTAAATTGCACACCTGCGTGCATTGGGCTAACGCTGGGGTCCTGTGCCTCCAGGACGACGACGCCCGAGGGCAAGGACTGGGGCCGTCAGGAGTCGCTGACAATCCGCGAGCTGCGCCCGCTCGGCGGCGGCGGAGGTGGTATGGAGGGTGCAGCTGCCTGCCACCGCAGCGTCCACGCATGTGCGCTGCTCCTTGGGCCGAAACGGCCCTTTGGCGGCGTCTCAAATCCCTGGCACAGACTGCACAGGTATAGCCTGGCTGTAAGTGACGCAGGCTCACCACGCTAAGCATCCGGCGCCTCGAAAAATGTGTGCATGGCTCAGACATTAGCAGTGCCAGGCTGCTGCCCTCTTGCGTGTGACCAGGCATGCAGATGGCCGACGACCGACGATGCGCCTGCCTCTGGCACGGCCTGGAACATGCATGTCCTGGCTTACAACATTGCCGCAGCACGGATTCATCACTCCTAAACATGCGGCATGTCCTCAGCGGCAGTCTGCATGGCCACTGCACGGTGCCCGCGGCGTACGCATGCGCTGACACGAGCGCGTGCGCTGCGCAGCGGCTACCACCTTTCAGCACTGCCACACGGGCCGCTCCGGATGGCAGGCCGCGCTGCCCGCGCCCGAGCCAGCGCACTCGGTCCCGTCCTCATGGGCCGTGCGCGGCGGCCCCAGCAGCGGCCCTGGCGACGGCATCGACCACAACGGCGTCCTGGCGGCAGGGCGAGGCAGGTGTGGCGGCGGCGGCGGCGGCAGGGGACGCGCGCCGGCGGCACCCTCGTCGGGCGGGCAAGCGCGGGGTCAGGCTAGGGGCCGAGGTAGGGTGCGCAGGCCGCGGCGCGCGCTGAAGCGGCTGCATGAGGAGGACGAGTCCGCTGCAGACGAAATGCTCGAGGCGCTGACTGAGGAGGATGCGAGCCTGGCAGACATTTGGGCGGGCCGCAAGTGCTGGAGTTGAGCTGCAGTGCTGGCGACCGCGGCAGCGGGAGCCTACGCATGGCCCCCATGGTCTGTTGGGCAAGCCCTGGCAGGCGCCCGGTGGGCGGCAGTGGCTGGAAGTGGCATTTGCAGCAAGGCGGCAGGTGGGCTGGTAAGGGATGCGCTGCCTACGGTGCATGCACATGCCATGTTGCTCGAAGGACAGTGCTGTCAAGGGGCGCGGCCTTCACATGTCAGCTCTGCTCGGAGTGAGTCGTGGTTGAGCGGGCTGTTCTGCGGTCATTGTGTGCAAGGAGCCTGCTCCTGGAGCTCGCTGGTGTTTGGCCTGACAGCGACATCTGACAGCGAAACCGCCACGCCGTGACACGCCGTGAACAGGTCCTTACGTTACTGACTAGCTGGACATTGCGGATGGAGGTCAAGGGTGCTAGCGTGGGCATCAACAAGTGGAGGACAGCGCAAGCACAAATAACTACATGATATGTGCAGCCCATCATACTACCGCAGGTGGGCAAACGCGCCTGCGGAACGCCGTCAGCGTATATAATGAGTATGCCTCACACATACATGCACACCGTGCAACAATAAGGCTGTTCAGTGACGTGCACCCGAACCACCCGAGCACCTCCAGGGGCTCACAAAGAACCTGCATCTGCCACGACTATGTAGCCCACGCCTGGTGACATGCAAACTCACACAAGAATGAAATATGCATGTGTTCCTAACACCAGGCTTATAGCTGAGAGTCTGCGCATACTTCGGTCTGCATCGGCAAGGCGGACAGCAGACCACATAAGCAGAGCACTTCAGCCGTACCCAGCGCCGCAGTTAACATGGTGGCAAATGCCGCTACTGTGCATGCCACAAACGTGGCATGCACGCAAGGCAGCGTAGGAAGCCTGGCAGAGGGGAGAAATCACAGATGGTCACGACCCAATAACGCGCAACACCCCTGAGCTGGGTTGCACCGCTGGACACAACCACTGACCTGAGCCTCGCCCTGATCCCATCCAGCACACAGCAACAAGCGTGCGCGCCCATCGAAGCCCTGTGCTGCGCCGGACACGCTGACTCGCTGCGCAAAGCGCACTATGACGTGCGGCCTCAAGGGCTGCACCTTCATGCAGTGAGCCCTGCATGCCGTCCGCTACCACCGCATGTGTTACTTCAGAGACTCACTACATCCATGAGCTTCATGCGGGGTTGCTCAACCCAAGCGGTGAGCTGACCGAGGCCCAGCCGCGCGTCAGCATCTAGAAAGGCGCCTCGCTACAGTCTTGGCATGCCTTGACCGGACTGACCCCGCCCCTGCTTCCGGAGCAGTGGCCAGCGCGCTCGAGCGACAGCAAATAGCACCACGCAAACGCCACCTGTCGCCTCGATAAATTCGCTTCCCCAGATTGCCTGCCCTCATGCCTGCCCAGCTTTGGCGCAGCGCGCACGTATAGGCTAATGAGACGCTATATGCGACAGGTCCCTTGGGCCCCACCTACCTGGCCGTGGAGAGCGCCGCGCTCAGGAGCAGCAGCCTGTGCTGGCGACGGCTGATGGCGCCCCTGCATCAAACACGCCCGCCGGGAGCACGCCCTCAGGACCCTGGAAGGCCCCAAAGTGCTTGGAGCGCTCGCCGGTTACCTGGCGCCCCAAAACCTGGTGTGAGGCCCCTGATGGCGCGCTCTGCAGCTGCCGCATCACCAAAAGACGCAGCACCAGAGCGAGGATTATGCGTGGACGGCCAGCCGCTGGCTATGGCAGCTGTCAGAGTGCCGGCCCCAGTGCATTCCCCAGGGTGGCGTGCATGCCCTGCAGGCTCAGGTTCTCAAGCAGGGTCGCGCATGACCTGACAACACAGCATGGCGCGTCAAAACTACCCAGGGCAGGGAGGGACGGGAGTGCGGCGCGCCCGAAAGTGCTTGGCCAGCCAGCTGCCGCTCAGGATGGCCGCGGTGTTGCCGCTGACCGGCACCGCGCGGCCCGCGTCAAACACGCAGCTGTGGTCCAGCGCATAGCGGTGCTCCTCGCCAGGCACGGTCCCCTGCAGGCGCGCCCCGCACCCACCGTGACACAGCGGGCGACACGCCGCCACGCCGTGCAGGCCCAGCGATGCAAGCACGCAAACAGGCTGCGCAGGGGCCAAGCAGGCCTGTCGCATGCGCATGCACAGGCGGCGCGCGTCAGGCACAGCGGGGGAATGGTTGTAGAGGGGCCGGCGGCCGGCCTGCCGCATGCGCATGCACTGGGGAGGGCCGCGTCAGGCGCGGCGCGCGAGGGGTCGCGCCTGGTAGGTCGCGACATGGCCGTAGTCCTCCGGCGTGCCTTCCAGCGCGCCGGGCGCCAGCTTGAACAGCCGGAAGGTGACGCTCGCAAAGCGCGCGCCGCCCACCGCCGCCGTCATCGCTTCGTCATTTATTGCGATCGGCGCAGCCTGCAAAAAGGTGCGTGTCAGCGGTCAGCGTGTTGGCACCATGCCGCAGTGCGCCGGACGGCGGGCAGGTCAGGGTCATGGGCTCCGACGCCGCCGCTCCCCGACGCGACCGACCCATGGCGCGCCCCGCGCATCGGACTGGGAACAACAGGTGATGCGGCGAGCGCGGCAACCCTCAGCGGTCGAGCTTGATGTGTGGCATCGCACTATTCAGTGTGTGGCGCACACGCGCCACTGTGACCATGCAGGCGCGCGTCACCTGCAGGACGCGCGCGTCGACAAAGCCGGCCTTGGCGGCCATGCGGCGGAAGTCCGGCAGGTACAGCGCGCCCGCGATGCACTCGCCCCACAGCACCTGCGCGGCTCATCCTCGCTCAGTGGTCACAGCCACAGCAAGCTCCTGGGTCCACTGGAGTGAGGCTACCGTGCAGCACTGCAAGCCCAAGCAGGACATGCAATTCATGTTTAAGCACCCGGGGGCAGGGCACACTGTGCAGCGCGGCTGAAACGTGCCAACGCGGTGCAACACACTGCCTCCGTGCTGTGCAGTGCACAAGCGCAGCCTGAAAGCCTGAGTGTCACGCATTGCGCGCCTTGTCCGTGCGGGCGGCGTCCGGCAGGCGGCGGTCGCAGTAGACGTCCGAGAAGTGCATCTCGCCGCCCTCCGCCAGCGCGCGCCAGGCCTCCGCCAGCACCTGCAAACCCCACCACGCCCTGCCTGCGTCAGCCCGCCGCGCATGCCTGAGCGCGGCAGCAAGGCTGACGAGCGGGACCGGCGGCGTGTTGGTGGCGGAGCGGGTCGGGAGAGCACGCCAGGTGAAGCGCACACAGCGTGCTGCAAGGTGAAAGGCCTTGCCAGGGGCCACACAGGGGCCACACAGGCGCGCCTGGGGCTTGTCCGGTGATAGGTTGACCACGCAATTGCTGATGACCAGGTCGGTGGAGCCCGCGGCGATGCCGGCCGCGTGCAGCGCCTCGATGCGCCCCTCCAGGAAGCGCAGCGCGTCCGGCGCCAGGCCGAGCCGCTGCGCGTACGCGGCCGCGTGCCGCTGCGCGACCTGCCCCGTGCGCGCACAGACAAACTTGGCTTTGCTTCGTAAGTCTTGGCGTGCGCTTGGGACCCACGGTACAAAGTGGTGACGGACGGGCCCAGCTTGACCACACCCCTGCCGCTCCAGGGTGCTTAGAAAGTTGTGTCAGGAACCTCGAGCGTGAGAGCGGTCACCTCACGGACAGGTGTTCTGTCCCGTTGGCAACAACTGCTGTTTCCAGGCGGGGGCAGACTCTGCCAAACGTCTGGTTTGCCACGACTCTGGTCAGCCTGCTCGTCCAGGGCCGGGTATGCGCACAGTGAGCTGCGCGCGAGTCATGTCCACGCCGGTCACAGCGGACGCGCCGAGGGCGGCGGCCACGTAGCAGTCGCGCCCCGAGCCGCAGCCGAGGTCCAGCACACGCAGGCCGCGTATGCCGAGCGGCACGGGCGCGCCGCAGCCGTAGAACTTGTCCAGCACCTCGGCCGGCACGTCCGCCAGCGCACGGCGTATGAGGGCATGCGGCCGGCCGCTCGCCGTGCACGCGCTCGTCTTCAAGTCCGCGCTGGTACTGAGCACGCGGCCGTAATAGTCCTGTCCGCGTTCAGCGACTTTCAGCGCCTTGGTAGCTGCTGCGCACTAACTCCTGACAAGCCGCGCAGTAGCGCGCACGTGACAAGCGCATGCAGTAAGCTTCACAAGAAAAGGTATCAGCTCCAGACAAGCTGCCACACAGCCCTGCTGAGCTCGGTGCTTCATTGCAGCACAGGCCAAACGTGTCGACACGCGCACCTGCACGTCTCCGTGCGTGGCATCGTCCGCGCCGGGGGGGCAGCAGGCGGGCGAGGGGAGCGCTTTTGCGCTGCTGGCCTGCTTCTTGCTGCAGCAGGACATCGCAGCGTGCACGCAATAGACAGCCGTGAACGTTAAAACCAGAGTCTGAATCACTATCTTGCCTGGTACAGCGCACAGCCAGGCACTCCAGGGCTTTCCAAGCCCTGGAGCCGTTGAAGCTGTTGCTGAAGCTGGAATACGTTATATCATTAGCGCGTGGCTTCGCAGGCCCTTCTCTTCCCCTTCTCGACCCACATGGGCAGGGGGTTGCATGGGGGCGCTGCAGGCACCAAAGAGTGCCTCCATGCTGTCGGCAATTGATGATGCATGCCTCTGCAGCGGCGTCCGGGGCAAGCAGGTACCACTCCAGCCAGTGCACCAGCAACGCTCGGTGCGGATTTGGTGCAGAACACCAGCAAGCAGTATATGCGCATGTTCATGTTGTTGTGCTAAGTGCTTGGGCCCAGCAACTGGCCCCTCCTGCATACGCACAGCTGTCAATAGACGTTTCGGCACGCCTGCCGGAGCTGCTGTCAGACCGTTGTCAGCTCAAGGCTGCGCTACTTGGCGGGCGCGGCCTCCCTGAGGCGGCCATGGTCAATGCAGCTGGCATGAAGTGCACGTTGCCCGGTGCGCCTGGCTTGACCGCCGCCGGCATCACACTGCCCCACCGCGGTGTCACCTTGCGGTACACCTGTGCTGGCCCCTGCGCTTGCATGCATGCTAGGGCGCTTGTGGCATGGACTGTGTGCTGTCTGCTTGCGTGACTGTCTGCTTCACAACTGGGTGTGCGTGAGCATGAAGCAGATAGGGCCGCTGCCGCGAGCGCCCATGCTGTGACGCATAGCGCCAAGCACATCAATACCTTCGTGCCAAGCGAGACGGCCAGTGTATGCACCACTGTCGCAGCGGGTCGGGTGGCATGCCATACATAGCACCGTGTCTGGACCGCACATGGCCGAGATGTCCCGCCACGGCGCCCTTGCGGAGCTGCAGCATCGTTGGCTCCTGTGCAGCCCTGGGTCAGGTGAGGGCTGAGATTTCTACTTAATACTGTTGGGTGCGGTATAAGAGAACCATGCTCGCTCGCTCGAGAGAAAAGCGACAGCTGGGATTTAAATCCCTCGCCAGGTTCAAGGGGCTGCTTGGCCCCAAGCTGCTTCGCCCCGGGCTCGCTCGAGTCGGCGCACAGCTGGAGGAGGAAGCCGGCGAGTATGGGAGCGCCTATTCTTGCGCAGCCGACTCTGAGCGCAGGCCGCGTCCGTGATGTCTGGGACGGGCGTGCTCCGTCTGGGCCGCTCACGCTCCAGTGCATGCGTGCGCCCCGAGGCCACACTTTGTCAGTGCCACAGGTCCTGCGTGTCCGCGGTGGCTCACAGACCATGTGCCGTACCCGCTGTGCAGTTGCCTGGCAGCGTTGCGCAGATCCCAAGCTGCGCGTCCCTGGGTGCTGCCCCGCAAGATCGCAGATAGCTCACGCAATGCTGAATTAAGTGCCTTGGCAGACTCCCGGCAGCCAGCGCGCCAGCGGGCTCATGCAGCACGAACAGAGCCCGACCGGCGGGGCCCGGCCGGGTGTGCGCGTCTCGCGCCGCAAGCGCGTCGCACTGCGCGGGCAAGCGTGACGAGCGGTCGCCCCGGACGAGGTCTGCTGAGGTGCGCGCGCGCGCGCTGGCGGGCGTCTGCGGCATGCAGGGCTCGGGCAGCTGCGCCGGCGCGCACTTGCGCAGCTCGAGCAGGCACGCCTCGGACCCGCTCCTGGCCAGGCCCTCGAGCAGGGCGGCCCCCGGCTGCGCCTGCGCGCGTCGGCTTGGGTCTCACGGCCATGCGCGCGCCTTGGCGGGCCGGCGGCCGGCTGGCACACCGCAGCTGCTCGCCCCACGGCGCAAGTACAGCGCAAACAGGCTGCGCACACTGCTCGCCAGGGCCTGGCGGCGCGGCGCGTCGCCGCAGGGGCGACTGTTACGAAAGAGGCCCAGCTGATCATGGCGATCAGGTTACGCCGTCGGCCAGCCGACACGGGCTGCTGCTTGAGCGCCCGCCAGGCGGTCACCAGGTACTCAGCAAGAGCGGTGCAGGCAGGCGTGCCGGCTTGCGAGATGCCTGTAGGCAGGCCTCGCGTGCGCAGCCGCACTTACCGTGCTGTGGGCGGTGAGCGCAGAACATATGCCAGGGCGCGCACCGCTGTCAAGGCATGCTCGAACTTGGCTGCGGAGATGACGGCCGCCGCGGCGCTCTGCGCGGCCGAGGCGGCCGCCGCGGCCACCTCGTCGAAGCTGAGGTGCGGCGCGAGCCGCAGGTGCCGGTACGCGCCCAGCAGCTCCTCCAGCGAGCGCACCGGCGGCGCCGAAGCGTGCCGCCTGACGCAGATGCGCACCGGGGCGGGCCCCACCGCCAGCATACGCGGCCTGGGCACGGCCGGACCGCCGCCGCCGGTGGCCGGCGCGTGCAGCTCGGGCGCGCTGCTGCGCCCCGGCCGCAGCGGCGACGCGGCCGCGAGCTGCCCGGAGCGCGACGCGGTCGGCGAGCTGGGCAGGCTGGGGTGCCTGAAGCCGCTCGGCTTGGCGTCGCCTGGGCCATGGCACACACAGCCCGTCGGCGGTTCTGCGCCCTGGGGCTGGCCGCGCTCGGCCTTGATGGCCGCAAAGCTTGGTAGGTAGCCGCCGCTGCGGACGCGCGGCGGCGTGTGCGGATATGACAGGCCCCTCTGGACACCTGCCGGCGGAGCGCGAACTGACATCAAACACCCGGCCAGGCTGCTCATTGTGTCTATTTTGCGCAACCGCAGCAGCAGCGCTTGCACTGAGGCAGGAAACACCCAGCAGGGAAGGCTGGGGTCTGCAGAGGTGTACCTGTGGAGGCAGAGCCCAGACAGCAGGTACAGGAGGCATATGCGCTGCACAAGCGAGCTGCCCAGCAGCGCCTGGCCGCAGCCCTTTGCACGCGTCGCTACGGCTCGCTGCCAGCACAGATGGGCACTTGGCGCTCGGGCTCGCCTGCCAGCGGCGGGCCCGAAAGTGCCTGCTCGCCCGGCGCCTCGGCCGCGCAGTCGCGCGCCGGCGCGCTCGGCGCCGCAGCTCTTGCGGTCTCCGCAGCTCGTGCGGCCAGCGTGCACGCGTACCCCGCAAACACGCTCGGCGGCGGGCTGAGCTCGCCGCGCCCGCCCAGCAGGTCCGCCAGCAGGACCGACTCCGGCTTGTCGCCCAGGCTGCACCCGCTGCGCGGCGGCAGGTCGGGCTCAGCGCGTCCCCCGCTGCGGAGCCTGATCAGCTGCCTGGCCGGTCCACTATCGTGGTGCACTATGGTGGACTACATGCATCCACCGGTACTTCAGCTCGCTGTCATACTCCTGCGCGGGTCAGGCACGCCCGGCCGGTGCGGCGAGGGTTCTGCTGCCGCTGCTGGACAAGCTCGCGCATGCAGGCGGGATATCACCGCGCGATGGGGCGCGCCTGGACCAGGGCGAGAGCATGTCCAGCTGCCCGACGTCGGGCACCCGCCAGTCGACGGACGCCGCCGGCGGCAGGCCCAGGCTCGGCAGCTCCTGCAGCTTGCTGTCAGCTGCCGCCAGCGCCGCTGCGGCGGGCTGCGACGGCGCCAGCAACGCGCCGCTGGCGGAGCCGGCGGCGAGGCCCTGCGCCGGGCCGGCGGCGGCGACCCTGCGCGGCCGGCCGCGCTTGCGCTTGGCCGGCGGCGGGGCGGCCAGCCCCGCGCTGGCATCGCTGGCCGGGAGCGCGTGCTTGCGGGGGCGGCCGCGCTTGCGCCGCGGCAGGCCTGCCGCCGTGGCAGGCGCAGCGACCGCAACCGGCGCTTCCTCGTGCTCGGGCTCCAGCGAGGCAGCCTGCACAAACCTGCCCCTGGCCGCCGCAGCGCTCGCGCGCTGCGGCGGCCGCTCGTGCGCTAGCACCGCAGGCAGGCCGCCGAGGCCTGCGGCGCGCGGAGCAGCGTTGTCAGCCCTGTGCCGCCGTGCAAAAGCTGCTGGGAGCCGGGCCTCGGGGACGATTTGGTAGCAGTGTAGTTCCGATGAAGTTCGGCCTAGACACAGGTTATACCGTGCGAGCTCCACAGGTTGCGCACATCGCAGAGAGTTTCAAAAGCCCTCGAATGATGCGCTTACAAGTCACAGAGTTCCAGTGCACTGAGCAATGCCAGCTCAGCAGTGTGGGCTCAAGCAGTGGTTCCTGGCAAGGCAGGAGAGGAGCAAGACGACCAGTCCTGCGACGGACCTTGGCTGCCCTGCGTCTCACAGTTGGGCAAGAGCATGTGCTACGCTGCAGCGCCTCCAGCGTGTCCAGTGGCAGTCCGGCCCACCCGGTGCAAGAGGACGCCCCTGGTTGGATGCACAGCAAGCCAGGCTCAGGCTTCAAGGCAGCCCCTTGTTGTGCACACATAGAGCTGCAGAGCAGTGTGCAAAGCGCGTGGGCGCTTTGGGTCACGCCAGGCGCACACTAGTACAGCAGTGGGCCAGGGCGGCTTGCACACAGATGAAGTTCAGGCCCACCCAAGCGCTGGCTGCGGGCGTGATGAGACAGGACAACACAGCTGCAGCACAGCCACATGAGCAGCCAGGAAATATCATGTGCATGTCGATGCGCGCGCCTGGTTAAAGAGCACGCTGCGCGCAAGGCGATGCTGCTAGGCGCCCTGTGATTTGTGCAGCCTCATGAGAAGACTACCTGTGAGCAAACACCACCCCTCTCAGCGGCTGCATGACTACCATTGGGGTTGGAGCTGCCATGTTTGACCGCAAAGCGTGCTGCTCCGAAGCCAGCTTGCGACGCCAGAGCGACTTTTCGCTACGTCTGGGTACCAGCACCTTGCCTGCTGCCGTAGCCTGGGCGCCAGGACAAGTACGGACTCCAGAAGCAAGCTTTACAAACGACTGTGCAACGCCCAGCAGTAGTAGTAACCCAAAGAGCCTTGAAAGGGCGTGCCGATCTGCTCGCCACTGACTATCAGCGTACTCTGTACTCAGCAAGCTACCTCTCAAGTGCGCCTCTGCTTACTACAGCGCCAACAGGGTTCGCATCCTTGCCCTAAACTCCGTTTTGCACCGTAGGCGGTGGTACTGATTGTTTCGCGTTAGGTCCTTGCGCTGACTACGGCGTTACCTGAGATCTCCACTGGCAGCTGTTACAGACTAACATTAAACGTTAATGCTAGAACGTTAAGCTGCCTGTTCTACTTTGAGCTGCCTGTCTGGACCAGTGTTACGCACGTTGTATGCAGCGCACCACAAACACGGATCATTGGTGTGCAAGGACGTCCGGGACTGCTTGGAGTGCTCTGCAATCAACACAGCAAAGATGCGGTGCGCCTCGCCCCAGGCTGTGCGCTGCTTTATGATAATGATACAGTCTCAATCACTGCGCTTCCCTGTGCTCGTCGGTGCTTGCGAGCTTTTCCTAAAATGAGGGCAACCGTGCGGCTGATGCTGGGACCTGTGTGCTGGAGAAGGAGGCACGCTGCGCTGATACTAACCATCTGCGCCCTGCTATCCACACAGTGCGCATCCCCCAGCACTTGCTCCGTACGCGGCTCTTGCGGCTGCAAAGTAGTGCTGGCAGGCAGTCGCCGCTCGGCGACCGCGCTGCGCCTGTTCTGTGTCACGCTGCGCAGTGTAAAGTGGTTGTGGCTGTGAACGTGTGTTATGTGTAACCTCTGCAAAGCTTACTTGCCCATGCAACAGGCGCGCCTATGGCTGGGTCGACCCCGACCCGGGTGTGGAGCGCGACCCCCGCCTGACCTCAGCCCCTACATACGTGGTGAGCGTTGTTGAGGAGCGCTGGCTGCACGCACGCGAGGTGGGCACATGCTGGCGGCTGCCCATACAGCAGCTTCTATCGCGCCGCCGTTGTCAGGCCGCGTCCCACAACGGGACCCGAGAGGCGGCCGTGTCACCATGGGTGCGCAGGTGCTGGCGGCGGTACTGCACCTCAGAGCCGAGCGCGTCACTCCGCCAAAGCCCACTTCCAAGCTGGCGTGGGAGGCTCGCAAGCGCCACAATTACGACAAGGACATGGACGTTGAGAACGTCGTCACGCAGAGGTCGTTGTCGCTGACGGTGGCCTGGGAGCGCTTGACGCGTCACATCGCGCACGACCCTGACATGGCGGATGATGACTTTGCCTTCTTGTTTGAGGGAGACGTCGCGCTGCACGACAACGTCTCGCACGCCGACGCGCGTCAAGCTGTCCTGCACGGCATGGACCTCGCACGTGAGGACGGGCTGCTGTACCTGGGCGGCTGCTTCCCCCGGTGCGCGGGGGGGCCTGACGGGGAGCAGTGGCTCGGCAGCACCAGGTTTGAGAGGTGCAGCAACAAGTGCACGCACGCGCTGGCGGTCACCAAGCGCAAGGCGGCCACGCTCATGGCGGAGCTGCGCGAGAGCATGCTCGCGGACGCCGGGCCGGACGGCAGCACGCTGTATCTGGGCTACCTCATCGACCAGATGCTCAGCACGTACAGCGCACACCACAATGGTACGTGGACGGTGGGGACCAACTTTGCCGCGCCTGGGAATGGATGGCACACTGGCATCTTTTACCAGGACCGGAAGGCCTTCCAGACCACTATTGGCAATGCATTGGCCACCAGGTAGCCAGGTCTGGGCATTGGGGGCCCGGCAGCGTGTGCATGGCAGTTGCTTGCGCATATGCCCGATACAGGGGCGGTTGCTGTCAATGCACTCTTGGCTGTGTGTTCAGTATTTGTGTGTGTGGAAAAACTGCCTGTACCTTCTCTCCAAAGAAAGCTCACTCCCCGTCTTGCAGCCTGTCCTGTATAGATTGTGTTCTGTTCTTGTACAGGTTGGGTGACAGTGAGTAGATCTGCAGAGTTTGTGTGATAGCTCGGCCGAGGTCTGGGTCACCGGGTGCACTGCTGCTGCCGACGCAAAGATGGCAATGCAATGTTTTTTAAATGCAAGGTTTGAATGCTTGTATGGCAACATCCATTTAGTGCTTGTGGATGCTGCCATCTCTTCTTTTGCGAATTGCCTTGGCCTTGATAGGGTGTGAAGCTCTGCTCCTTGGTGAGCAGAGCTTCTCTCTGATCGTTGGTCGTTCGTGCTGCCCGCTCTGCGACAGCTGCATGCCGCACTGGTGGCGTGCCGGGTGCATCATGCAGCCTGCAAGGCAGTGGACTGGGCAGGGCAGTGAGCGCGGGGAGCTTCTACGTAAAAGTATTCAGTGAGTGCGGGTGCTTTCGCAAACTGTCACGGTGCAACCTTGAGACCAATGTTGATATACGGATTGCGAGAGGAACCTTGCTTTGTACATCGCCTTGCGATGCTGCCTGCATATTGAGGGTTAAACCAAGAGTATTGGCGCGCGTGCTTTTGCAAGCTTTCTCGCCTGCTTTATTCTGGTCTGTGCATGTGCTTTATAACTTGATCAAGTACTGCGTCGCTGCAGTGGCGCCTTGTTGACGGCATGTCATCAGAGAATGGGTGTCTTCAGGTTTTGATAATGAGCAGCACCAACCAGCTGCCAATGATGGCATGAGCACATACATGACAGAAACCAACAATAGGGACTAGTGCGATCTACAACGCGCGCCCTCGCATACCTGTAGTTCGGATACGCTTGGTTTGACTGGGTGCTAGCATCCCCGGCATGTTCATGTAAGCGCGTTCCAAGCATGCTGCTGCAAGTTCTAAGACTAGCTGTTTGCACACTGTTCATTGCGTCAGCTGTGGGCGCTAAGCTGCCCGGTGCAGCCGGGAGCCTCCAGATTGACGGCCTACCTCTCCCCGTGGCGCCGCTTCTCCTCATGAAAACCCCACAGGTAGCCCGACGACGCCTGGTAGTGCCGCAGGCCGACAATGACCGCTGCGCACGGGCGCACAATGTAAAACTTTCCAAGGCGATGCCGACGCTCTGTGCTTCCGAGCGCACATCCACACCATGACGCACACGCTGCAGCAGCAGCCCTCGGCCGAACAGGCGGCTAGCAACGCGGAGCGCCCCAGCCTGCATGCCTTGCCGGCGCGGCGGCCGGCGCCGCGGAGGCCGCCGTGCCCGCATACAGTGGGTAACCTACCCTACCCAACCCTATCTATTCTGCCGCCCGCACCCGACGCGTACGGCGGCCGGAAGCCGTTGAAGTGCGCGACGAGCGTGCGCCGGTCCAGGCGCACCGCGGCCGACTGGCGGTCCGAGCACGCGCGGCACTGCGGGAAGTAGCGCTGCGCCTCGCCCGCCAGCCGCCCGCGCGCGTGCACGCCCAGCTCGCGCTCGACCCAGCGCTGCAGGCGCTCGCCGGGGCCCCTGCGCGCCGCCCGGGCCGCGTCTCGCCGCGCTTATGCGGCGCGGGCCCGCCAGCGCCGGCGCGGGTGCTGTCCAGCCTGTGCGCCTGTTGAGCGCGCGGGCTCCGCGAGGCATGTCGCGCTGGCCGCATGCGCTCGCATGGCACCAGAGCACGCCTGCGGCACAGGGCGGGGGCCATTGCCAGCCGCCCGGCGAGCACACAGCAGCACAAGCGGCCACGGGCGTGCCCGCCGCTGGCCAGGCGATCAGGCGCTCTGCAAGCGTGCAAGGGGGCGCGCGGGGCGGCGGCGCGCGCACCGAGGCGCCGCCAGGCTGTTCCGGCCCACCGGCGGCACGACGCCCAGACTGCGCTCCACCTGCGCCGCGCCACGTTGCCAACTCCCCTCAGCGGGGTTGCCGCACACCCGGGGACAAGGTGCAGGCTTTTGGCAGTGCTCCACCTGCACCGCGCCACATTGCGCCGCCCCTCCCCACCTTAGCGGGCAGCCGCACGAGCGTGGGCGGCTGCGCGGGCGTCTGGCGGCGCTCCCTCGGCAGGCCGCTGGCGGTGATGCAGCGCATGCAGGGTAAGCTCGCACGGTGAGGATGCATGCGGCTCGGCGCCTGCTGTTGCCCGCCCACGCAGCATGGGCGCCCGCTGCGGGCGCCCCGGCTGCCGAGCGGGGCTGACAGGCGGCGCCGGCGGGCGGCTGCCTGCCCACGGGCGGATGGCTGTGGGCCCCTCGGCCGCTCGGGGAGCGGGCGCGCCGCGCCTGGCGCACGAGGCTGGACGCGGCCTTGGAGCCGTGCACCAGCTTGTTGGGCGGGATGTGGTCGCCGACGACCTTGCCGGCGCGCTTGCCGCAGTGGTGGCACCCGTCCCTGCGCGCGCGGGCCAGCGTCTGCCGCTGGCACGGGCGCACGTCGCAGCGCCACGGCACACCCAGTGCCGTGCAGTGACTGGCGGGCCCATCGCTGAGCATGTGCGCACAACATGCACAGGTCATGTTGGCGCGCCGACCCAACACGGCAGAGCGGCGTGGGCCCCAGTCTGCCACCCTGGTGGCGACATGCATGGCCGCAGCCTGATACACTGTGCTTCGTAACCACACACAGAGCCCGCACGCTGCCGCAGCCATGGCCGCATTCGTACACTGCGCTTGGCGCTGTCCCGTCAGGCAGGCAAGGCGCCCGCTCTGTCGGCACAATGTGAACCATGAGGAGTGCGCATGCGGCCCGCGCCTGCGGAAGAGGCGGTAAAGCTCCCCGCGGTGCTCGACGGCCGCATACTTGGCGCTGGGCGCCGGCAGCGACTCCACCGCCAGCGCGCCCGGCCAAAACAGGTCGCTGGGCAGCAGGCTGCGGAAGCGCCCGCCCAAGGCCTGCCCGGTCGCACCCTTGCTCCCTTATGTTCGAGCCTTGTGGACATCCCCCGCTCTTCAAGTCCGGTGTCGCATTTGAGACTAGGTGTGCATGTGCCGCACTCAGCGCGCTGCGCAGGACCCAGCAGTGGCAGGCACGGTCAGGACCAAGGGCGGCTGGTGCAACAAGGCTTTGCCGCAACCCACAGGAAGCCATGCATGCTGCACGCAGAGCAGGCGTGCGCCCGGGCAGCAGGCCACCGCAATCTCACCAGGCAGCGGCCACTGCGAGGACCACTACTCCTCATACGGCGCCGACCCTCGCGTGCTACAGCAGCGCCGCGGGCGCGTCGTATGCTTCAGCAGTGCCGCGGGCGGGTCGTGTGCGTCAGCAGTGCCGCGGGCAGGTCGTGTGCTTCAACAAGGCCGCGGCACGCCTTGAACAGCGCCACGCCCAGCAGCGCGTCCAGCACCAGGTCCTGCCGCCGCAGCAGCGGCGGCGGCGGCGCCCACGGCGCGGCGCGGCCGCTGCCGCGCCCGCGCTCCAGCTCGCGCCGGCAGAAGATGGCTGCCTGGCCGGCCAGCGCGGACGCCGCGCCGATGCCGACCACGCCCAGCGCCGACCCCAGCACCGGCGTCGCGCACGACACCCGGCACGCCAGGCCCGCCGCCTGCGCCGCCGCTGCGAGGCTGGCGCCGGCGACCTCCGTGCAGGCTTGCAGGAGGAGGAGGGGCAGCACCGGTGCACCCGCGCCTCCATCGAGCGCCAGGCCTAGCGCGCGTGCTGACAGGGAGGCTGCAGAGTGCCTCGCGAGCAGCAACTGAGCCTGTGACCTTTGGTAGGAGATACGACCTGTACAGGAGAACAAGCTAGCGCAGCGGCAGCGCGCCTGCGTGAGCGCCAAGCCCAGAGTGAAGGCTGACAGCGACGCGGCAGACTGGATGGCGAACGGAATGGCCGGCTTGACCACTTCGCGCACCTGTAGCACAGTGCTCCTGGCGCAAAGAGCACACCGTCAGGGCAGACCATGCATGCGTATGATAGATCTTTCGCAAGAACACACTATTGTAGCTGCAGTTGGGTATGTAGGCACACCTCAGGTCGCAGCTCATGCTCGGGGTGTGCTGATTTGAAGAGCAGTGCGACTCTGACTTTTCATTGGAAAAACAGCTTGGCTCCAGGGAAGGTCAAGCAAACAAGCAAGGATGGAGACAGGAGTTACACAGCAACTTGCTTTTAATTCTCTTGAATTACAAAGTCTTTGACTTTTTCTCTTGACTTTGTAGGCGGTACATGCATGGGAGGGAATGCCTGTGACTCACACCTGTCTTAACGACCTGAAACTAATGCTGCTCTTCTTGCCCATATGCGCTTGCACTGTGCAAGCGCATATGGGGCAAGAAGCGCATCATGTGCAAGTTGCACATGATGTTGATAGCATTCATGTCAATGATGATGAGTGTGCCTACGTTTTGCCGCAGTTGTCTACGGATGCTGCATGCAACTCTTATCATGCTGCAGGCGCATGGCCTTCTGGCCTGCTATCTATCGCTTGCTATGTGCAGAGACCAATAACTGCATTACATGTATGCATGTAGCCTGCCACTAGGTAAAACATCAGTGGCTGCACTCGAGCGACTGCATTGCACACGCGCCTGGCAGCTGGGGCGCCAGCAGGCTTCAACGTGTTGGGCATGACTTGGTAAGGCAGTGTATACCAAGAAGAAGGTCGAGGCTACTATCTCGATCATAAGCGTGTACTCAAACATCCGTACATACCGTGCATGCACTCCATAGCTGGCGTCAAGCACAGGCAGAATATTGCACACAGGCGCCGCGGTTGCGATCCACACATGCCTTTACTAGGTGCCACCGCCACAGCCTAGCAATGCAGGGCAGCATTAGCAGCCCAAACAGATGTGGCACAAACACAGGTGCACATATCATTATATGGCTGTAAAAATGAAAATCCGCTGCACATGCACCAGCAGCTGCTGGCCTGCTCACCTGCCACTCGTCACAGTCTCCTCTCTCACGGACCTCTCTCTCATGGCCTCCTCTCAAACAACCGCAGCGGCAGTCAGGGCAGCGCCGCGCCGCCACGGCCGGCGCCCTGCCCCGAGATGGCGAGGAAGCGCTCCATGGCCGCATACAGGCGCGGCGGCCAGCGCGTCTGCTCGCGCACGTGGCGCATGTCGCCCCAGGAGCCATCCAGGCCGAGCGCGGCGTCAAAGTGCTCCTCGGCCGCGCCGCCGTCGCCGGCTGCCCAGCGCACCGCCGCCAGGGCCGCGTGCGCCTCTGCGCGCGCAGCGCGCCAAGTCAACCATTCCTTCTAAGTGTAGTGATACTGAAGAGTAAGATCTTTAGCGCCTTTCCATTTGGCCGCAGCGAACACGCCTGTGCTGCCTATCCATCCAGTACTGTGACTCATGAGCATTCCCTGATATGGCTTTGCCGACAACCACAACACAGCGGCGCGCAGGCATGCACGCCGGCCGACGTGCACGCACAGACAGCATGCTAGGCGCCTTTTGCGGGGCCCGGACGAGCACCCCGGCGCTTTCTCACACAGGCGACAGCCGCTCGCGACAGCCAGCGCGCTGCTGCAGCGTGGCTGCATGCAAGGCCGGGGCGCGGCCGTGCGCGTGCCTGCGTAGCGCGGGTTCTTGCGCAGCACGGTGCGCAGCATGCGGTCCGCGTCGCCCGCGCGGTCGTTCTCAAACAGCAGCTCCGCCTCGCGCAGCCGGTAGCCCGCAATCTGTGGCGCGCGCGCGCCACGCGCGGTCAGGCGCGCCAGGGGTCTCGCGCGGCAAGCCAGGGCCGCTCTTGAAAGTTCCCCACCAGCTCGCACCTGTTACAAGGCACCACACCCACCTGCATGCACCAGACGTACCGTCACTGCACCCCATCATGATGCCCTGCACTTGCTCCGCGCAGGTCGCCGCATGACAACCAGCGCTCCTCAAACTGCAGGTATGCTCATCTTACTGGACGGCAAGCGGCCATCCCTGCTTCGGTTGCTGCAGGCATACACACAGGCGTGGACATTCGCGCTGAACTGTGCTGCCCAGTGCGCGGGCGCGCACGCCGGGCGCGAGGTCGGCGGCGCGGCGGTAGGACGCGAGCGCGCGCCCGAACTGGCCCAGCCGCATCTGCACGTTGCCCTGGCCGAGCGCGTGGCAGCACAGCATTTATGAGCGGACCCGCTGCACACCGCTTGCCTGGTGTAGGTGCCAGATTACAGGAGTGACTTAACCGCTCCATGCTGCTCAAGCAGCAGTGGTAAGTGCCCGGTGGAAACCTCAGCGTCTCGGGCGGGACAGCAGTGGCGGTGGTGGTGGCATCGGGGCAATGCAGCAGGCACTGCCTGCTCATCATGTCCGCCTGCTCAAACCTGGCTGCCTCGAGACAGGCCACCAGAGTGCAAGGCAGTGTTACGACAGGCGCCCGGGCCATTGCAGCCCGGACCTGGTTGAACCAGGCCGCAAACTCCTTCGGGTCCAGGCTCTCCGCCTCCTCGCAGTCCTGCGCCGCTCAGCGCGCTCGGGCTCGCTTCAGTTCCCGCTTCAGTTCTCGAATTCAGTGCGGCAGCCACAACAGCAGACACGCCCACATCCTCCCTCCCCACTCACCCAGCGAACAAGCCGGTGCACCATGCGGCGGAAAGCAGCACACAAGGTTTTGGCTCAAACATTCACGCTCAACCCTCAACCTACCTAGCACGCCGCACGGCAGCCCTGCGCGCCGCCCAACCCTGCCCGCCGGCGCACCATGACGGCCGCGGAGTACAGGCGGTCGGCGGCGGCGATGTCGCCGCGCGCGGCCGCCTCCACGCCCAGCTGCTCCTCCACAATCGCGCGGTTCAGGCGGGGCACCGGCGCCTGCGCCGCAGGCGCCCTGCGTGAGCGGTGCCCTGCATGCACGCCTGACGTTTGCGCGGTTCAGGCGGGGCACCGGCGCCGCAGGCGCGCCGCGTGAGCCGTGCACTGCACACGCGCCTCGCGGAAAGGACAACCTCCCGTGCAGGCATGCTGAGCCGCGCTTGGCCAGGGGCTGCAACAGCTCGATGATGCTTGCTTGGGATGAGGGGCGATAGGAGGAAGGCGCGGCGGCGCGGCGGGCCGGCGGCGAGCGCGCGCCTCGGGCGCGAGCGACACGGCCGTGTCAAAGTCCTGCAGCGCGAGCGCGGGCTGCCCGGTCTGCAGGTGCACGTTGCCCAGGTTGCTGTGCGCGGACGCGCTGGCACCGTCCTCGGCCAGCACGACCTGCGCGCGCGCGGGCTCTGTGAGGCTGTGCCTCGCTGCCTGCCAGCAGCGCCGTTTCCAGTCCTTGCCGCAACTATTCAAGTGACAGACACCTAGCTCCTAAGAACGCCACACTGAGCAGACTGCTGTCTATTGTATACATACGCGGCTACACAGACTTCCTACAGGCTCACGCGCACGGCTACGGTGCCGTGCATGCGGGTCCTAAGGTCGGTGCTCCAGGCCAGTCAGCCCCTGCAAGCGCGGCTCGCCCGCCCGCCGCACCCGGAAGAAGCGCTCCGCGTCCGACCAGCGCCCCTCCGTCGCAGCGCGCACGCCCGCCTGCATCGCCAAATTCTCGACGTCCCTCAGGTGGACGTTGTAGGCGGCTGCAGGCGGCGGCGCAGCGGTGACCAAAGCGGCTGCAACAGCGCCCGCGAAGGCGCGCTGCAATATGCTGTGCAGGGGCTGGCAGCGCTTTGGCGCTGGCTGCTTGTCCGCCGCGGGGGCGCTGCAGGCGTGCTGGCAGTGGGCGACGTCGTGGTGCAGGGCCGCTCTGGTGGGAGCGGGGTGCGCCCCCCGCTGCATTGCATACATGTTGTTCGCTTCGGCGGCGCGCGTCAGGACAATCAGCTCTGAGTGCACACACTTAACGCTCAGTGAGTATGTGCACCCACTGTGAGTCTGTAACTACCAGTGGTGGCTCATGTGTGTCGTTTTGAGCTTTGCCATCGCCAATGCACGCAAATTGCCACGAGTGCTTTTATGGGCTCTTCCTCAAGCAGGCCACTCACATGTCCTCGAGACCCATGTCTTAATACTGCCTTGCACATTTCTAGCTAGTACAGGCACTCACTGACCCACACTGCCAGTGCCGGGCACCAACGCTGCATCACGCTGCATCATAGGACCAGGTTCGTCTGGAAGGCTGCTGCAGCACTGCAAAGCAAAATATGCATGACAGGGAGAGGCGCTCACTCTGGTGCAATCTGACAACTAAACTGGCCACTCTCAATGGTGCACTCCACGCGCGAGTGACACCATATTTTGATCACTGACACCATGACCCACTCAAGCCCCAAGATTCCCAGCTTTATAGTTAGCAGCAAGGCATGTCAAAACAAAGGAAAAAAATGATGAGGTGGCATACCCAGTGGCATGCACGGCCCGCAATGTCGGCGCATGACAGAGCCCGCGCCAAAGTGCACGTAGTGCTGACGCAGCAGCACAACTCGCAGCTAGTGCGAGGTTAGAGTCACACAAACCCTCACCAAGAATGCACTCCGCAGTAAGTCCGGTTCCACCCTAGCACATGTTGAGCGTTCTTGTCATAGCTAAACAAAGGGCAGCGGGCAGGTCGCCCAGCAGCTGGCTGTTTGTTAAAGTCATGCTGCAGAATCCCCACTCGCCGAGCTGCCTGAGCCTCCGCCCGAGCCAGACCCGCCGTCGCCGCCGCCGCTACCTGGCGGGCTTCCGCCCGAGCTAGACCCGCCAGACCCGCTGGCGTCGCCGCTGGAGCCGCCAGGTGGGCCGCCGGTGCTGCTGGAGACGCCCTGCCCGCCAGACCCGCCACTGGTGCTGCCGCCGCCGCCGCTGCCGCCGCCGCCGCCGCCTCCGCCGCCGCCGCCGCCGCCGCTCGATTGCGACGGGCTTCCCGAGCCAGAGCCGCTGCCGCCGCCGCTCGACTGCGGCGGGCTTCCCGAGCCAGAGCCGCTGCCGGTCCCGCTGCTGCCGCCGTTGCTGCCACCGCCGTCACCGCCGCTGCCCTGCGCGCACACAGACAGGCCGCTCGCATGTCCGTCACGCACGCTGGCAGGGCCCTGCCTCGAGGCCGCTGACCCGTGCCAGTCCGCTGCAACATGCACGCGGCAACAGGCGCTGCGACAGCACACGTCAAGGCAGCGGCGCGCGCCATGCGCTGCATGTAGGCTCGCGCGGGAGCATCAGGGTTAGGGCGCACCTGGGCCGGAGGCGCCTGCGGCTGCGCCTGGCCCGAGGGCGGCGGGGTCGGGGCTAAGGAAGAGGACGGCGCCTGCAGCGCGCGCATGTCAGCGTCTGCACAGCCGCGCGTGCCTGCGTGTGGTGCGGGACGGCCGCCGCAGGAGCGCATCCTGCTGCCTGCCGTGAGCGGGCGGTCCATGCACGGAGCCCTGCTGGCAAGCCCAGCAGGGCTTGCCCGCACAGGCAGATGTCATAAGGCAGGCATGAGGCGCCTGGCTGCACAAACCATCCCGTGAACGAGCGGCCACCCGCTCTGCACGCCCAGCGACAGGCTGAGCCCGCAAGTGCCTGCAGGCGCACTGGCCAGCACCAGTCGAGCAGCACGACTCAGCATGCGCATGCCAGGCGCTGGGAGCCGCCTAACGAGGGGGAGCTGGATTCGGCAGGGCATGCACCGGGGTGCCCTGCTGGTCTGCGGACGGGGAGGCCGTCGGCGTGGGCGCTTGGCCGCCGGAGCCCGAGCCGGCCGGCCCTGGCGTGGGCGCCGAGGTGCTGTCGCCCGACGAGGATGGTGTGGGCGTAGCCGTAGGGCCCGCCGAGCCGGCGGGCGTCGGCGCCGGCGAGCCGCCCGACGGGCTGGAGGACGGCGATGGCGACTGCATGGGCGCGCGGGGGCAGCTCAGGGGCCCGTCTGATGCGCATGCGACAGCAGGAGGCCTGCAGCAGCAAGCATGTGCGGAGCACCCCCGCGGCGATGCGCGGGGCGGCGCCCGTGCGACGCGGCCCTGCGCGGGCTGCTACGCAAGGCGCTGCCGGGCTCAAGGCAGAACGGTGATGCCCCGATCACGCCTGCCTGCTGGAGCGCGCCGCGCACCGGGCCAGCGGTGGTTGGCGGCGCGGCGCTGGCGCCGTCGGAGGGCGCCGGCGCGTTGGGGCTGGTGGGCGCCGGCGCGTTGGGCGAGGCCGGCGCGGGCGCGTCGGGGCTGCCCGGCGCGCGCGCGGTGGAGCTGTTGGCCGCCGGCGCGTCGGCCGACGCCGGCGGCGGGGCGCTCGAGTTGCTGCCGCCCGAGGGCGGCTGCGCGGCAGCTCCGGCGGGCGCGAGCGCGGACGCCGGCGGGAGCGCGTTGTTATTGGCCAGCGGCTTGGCGGGCGGCGCGAAGACGGCCGTGATGGGGTTGTTGTCGTTGTTTACCGCGACGCCGCGGGTGCGCAGCACGGTCAGCGCCTGCGGGCTGACGCCGCCGCGGCCGGCCCGGTTGTTGTCAACGACGGCGGTGTCAAAGTCGATCACGACGACGAGCGTGAGCGCGGTGCGCGGCGTCCCATTGTACCCGTACCAGCCATGGTAGTATGGCCCGCCCAGGAAGGAGTTGAACCTGGCGGCATGGCTAGGGTTAGGGGTACATCTGTGCATGCATGCCTCGCTCGCGGCACGGCTGCGGCGGCTGCACGCGCTTGCGCAGGGGAAGGGCGGGCACATCGCCGCCCGCGCGCACCAGAGGTAGGTGCCGCCGACGTTGATGTCGATCGAGATGAAGATGTAGTCCCCATTTGGGAACTCGTAGCGGTCGGCATTGCGCCGGTGGCAGGCGCGGTGCCGGTGATGGGCACTTCCCTGGTAGCCAAAGTACCAGTCGGGCGTGTCAAAGTCCTGCGCACGCCGGGGGGTGTGAGCACCACAGCCCCCGGCAAATCAGGCAGCAGGTGCGCAAGTCGCGCGTCGAGCCAGGCTGGTGTGCTTGCCTTTCTTGACGCCTTGTGATCTTTGCGGGACAGGCGCCAGGGTGGACATGCACTGGATGGCGCATCCATGCAGCTGTGGGCCTGCGCACCCAGTAGTTGCGCCTGTAGCGATCCACGCCGCAGTGGTCGTATTGCCCGTTGCCCAGGCACACCTCGGCTGCGCGCGGTTCCGGGTGTCAGGCCCCTGCCCTGCTGCAGCCGGCCGCGGGGCCGGGCAGAGCACAGCTGGCGCCGGCGCTGCAGGAACCCAACGCCGGCGCTGCGGCGGGGGCCGGGAGGCGCGCACTGATTGCAAACTCGTCCAGGTAGCAGCGCTCGCGCTCAAACACCTCGATGGACAGCGCGCGGTAGTTTCCGAACGTCTGGTCGTCGTCGCCCTGCTGCAGGCGGCGCGCCTGCCGCAGCTCGCGGCCCTGCGCCGCGCAGCGAGGCGGGACCCGCTCAGGGGCTGCCGCTTGTGAGAGCGGCACAGGAGCGCAAGCATGTGCAGCTCATTGTGTGGTGGCCACATCTGTGCAGCAAGCGAGCAGGAGCAGGCATGAAGCGGACGTTGAAGGGAGGCGAACCTGTGTTGGGCTTGCGGTCAAAGCCAGGACGCCCAGCAGGGCAAGGCAGAGCTTAATGGCGCTGCGCGGCATGGCAACAAGTCAGCAGGTGCGCAGCGGCGCTTTATCAGCGCGTGGCATTCACTAGGGGTGCTTGACAGCCAGGGACACTCACTTTGACAAAACAAGACTGTCTGAACGCAGGGGCGAACTGAGACGCGACCAGGCACCGGGACGATCAGCAGCAAGCAGGGCAGCAAGGTTCAGGCGCACGCGTGCTTTGCGCTTGGCTGCCGGATGCTCGTCTGGTTGGTAAGACTCTTCCTGTGCTGTGAGCGCAGGACCGGCCCGGCGTGCGCTTGGGATGCAAACCTTGGCAAGGTTAGTAGCAGTGTTGTGTGCAGGACCACCTGTCCAAGGTGTGTAAGCAAGCGACGTGGGGTCCGAGCTCTCGGCTGACGTATTTATACTAGAGCTGACCCCGCGCCAAGCTGCAGGGGAAGTGATGGTGAAGGGGCGGCAGGAGCCGGGTGAAGCCCTCCACCTGTCGCTTCCGCACGCTTCCCGCCCGTCTGCTCCCCAGCATTTTGAATGTAGGTGGTATGATAACATAAACACATGCAGTCCCGTTACAGGTGATCACACCTGTGGAATGGCCGATGACAGGGACACTGCAGCGGACGCCACTTACTTAATCCACTTGACTCTGACGGACGCGCATGCTCACCCACTTGACAATAAGCACACTACTGAACTTATCCGAACACCCACCCCACCACACATGCAAGGCTGCCTGCCACAGCGCTGCCAGAGCCCCGCCTCCAGGGCGCTTAGGCCGTGGGCGCAAGGGGCATGCATCGTTCCGCTTGGCTCCGCGCCAGCCAGCCGTGCAGGTCGGAGCCCGCTCACGAGCCGTACTGTCGCAGCGGGGGCGAATGCCTGCGCGCTCTCAGCCCGCAGGGAGCCGCCCGCCGGCAGCCCGAGGCCGGCAAATCCGCAGCGCTTTGTGCGCGCCCTCAACGCCGCGGCTCGCTGCCCGCCGCGGCCGCCGCCGCCGCGCCCCGGTGCTCGGAGGGGGGCGCGTCGGGCGCGTCGGGGGCCGCCGGCGCAGCGTGCCCCCCCGCGTCCTCCGGCTCCGGCTCGTCCGCCAGCGATGGCAGCGGTGCGCGCCTGCAGCGCCCCGACCCAGCAGGTGAGCCTAGGCAGGGCGCGCAAGCCTGGCGGCCCCACTGGCAGACCGGGAGCACCCTCGGCCACAGCGTCAATGCAGATGAGCGACAACCAAGCGGCGGCACAGCTTCCCAGAACCTGACTCCGAAGCAGCACAACAGCTTGTGTGAAAGAGGCGCCATTCTGGCACCGATGCAGAATCCGCCCGAGTCCCGCAGCGTTATAACATGCCGCAGGCAGGGTGCCCTCCGATGCACAGCTCCCTGCCTCGCAAGAGCGCGACCAGACAGCCACAGCACCCCCTGGCAGCTGAGCACAGCGCGCGGCGCGCGGCGCGCGGCGCGCGCCAGTAATTGAACGCGCTGAACTGCGCGAGCTCCGGGTCCTCGGGCTCAGGCGCCGCCGCGGCCGCGGGCGCCGCGGGGATGTCTATCGGCGACGAGTGCGCGGGCGCCGCCGGGGGCGGCGCCGCGCCGCCCGCCGACGGCGCCGCGGTGCCGCCGGCGCCGCCGGCCCGCGGCTCCTCGTCCGGGAAGCTGGCCCAGCCTGCGCCCGCGTTGCGGAAGCCTGGTGCAGCGGCCGCGCACCCCGCCTGGCCTCCGAGGGCCACCAGGCCCAGTTGGGAGCTAGGCACTTGACACCCAAAAGCGTGCCTACACGGCGCAGGAGAGCCGCAGCCCGGGGCGGCAGCAGCCCGGAGCAGCGGTCGCCGGCAGGGACACCCAGCAGCCGGCGCGCGGCCTGCGGCCGAGGCGGGAGCGGCCCGCACCCGTGTCGGCCGCCGCGGCCGCGGCGTCCCCGGCGCCGCCCGGCCGCGCGCCCGCCGCCGCGCCCGCCGCCGCGTCGCCGCCCGCTTCGGCCCCGCCCGCGGGCTCCGCCGTCGGCGACCCGAGCGGCGCGCTGTCGGCGCGCCCGGCCGCCGCGCCGTCGATGAAGGCCTCCCAGGAGTCGGGGTCGGGGTCGGGGTCGGGGTCCGGGATGGGCAGGCTGCTCACGCGCGCAAACGCGGAGACAAACGCGCCCTCCTGCGCGGCGGCGCGCCGCGGCGCGGGCGTCATGTTCGCGTCCAGCGGTCCCTGACCGGGCAGTCTCAGAGCCGGCACGCCCCGCTTGGGACGCCGCCCAGCAGCTCACTTGCACGCGTTCACACTCCAGCGGCGCACCAGGCACTCCAGCAGCGCCCCGCTACCTCGACCTGCACCGGCGAGCAAGGCGGCTCCGGCAGCCACGCCGGCGTGCGGGCGCGCCTGCGGCTTGGCCGGCAGCGCCGCCGCGCCGCGCGGGCCCTCCTCCGTCGCCACCATGACCACCGAGTCGTCGTCCAGGCCCACCTGCGCGGCCGCGCGGCGCCGCCGGCTCTGCACGCGCGCTCGGCACGCCTGCCCCGTCTGCCTTCTTCGGTGCATCCCGAGCACACGGAGGCCTTGCAGCGTGTGTCCACACGCCGGTCAGCGGCAGCAGTGCAACAGGGGCGCGGGTCCGTGCGTCCGCGGCCAGCACAGGCGACCCCGCCAGAGTGAAAGGCCCGGCGTCAATGCAAAGCGCCTCCGTATGCAGACCCCACTGCGCGCACGGCCGCCAGGCGCCGCCGGCGCGCGCGAGCCGCGGCAGCGCGCGCGGCGCGGCGGGCCTTTGAGGGCTGGG
>JAABUV010002170.1_pt1 | contig 27202 bp, 30 predicted proteins | sample 5559971 | NCBI WGS metagenome assembly JAABUV01 (sample SAMN10711881, study PRJNA513362) | rock metagenome | isolation source: Antarctica rocks | place: Antarctica: Victoria Land, Knobhead nord | collected 2015-12-19
GTGTCTAATCAGGCCGTCATAACCCCAGGCTGCCGCTCGAAGTGTCGGCCAGCACCTCAGCAGGCCTGATGTATTTAGCCAGTGTCGCGAGGTTGCGGTGCCGAGTAGTGCGGGCGAGGCGGTCGGCCGGCACACCGTGCTCCGCGGCCGTCGTCGCGTGCCCGGCGCGCAGCGAATGCCCCGAAAGCCGCAGGTCCGCGAGTCCAGCATCGGCGGCCCGGGCGGTGAGGATCCGGTTGACCTGCTTTCCGTCGAGACGACGAGGAACCACCCGTAAATCCGATCGGGCAACCAGCGAGAACAGCGGGTCCTCCGGTTGGAGCCCGGCGGCCGTGAGCCACGCCCGCACCGCGGTGACCGGGTCCGTCTCCGGGCGCTGACCGCGGACCACGCCGATCACCTGACCGGCCGAGGCCTGGTCCCCTTTGGAGCGGCGCACATACACAACCAGACCGGCGGGCTTCATGGCGACATCCCGGACCTGCAGGTCGACGATCTCAGACCGGCGTAGCGCGGCGGCATAGCCGAGCAGGATCAGGGCCGCATCCCGCTTGCCGCGCAGGCTGGTCGGGTCGATGACGACGACGATGCGCCGCACCTCGTCGGTGGTGATCGGGTGGGCTTGGCGCCGCGGGGCGACCCCCACCGTCCGGCGCAACCCGGCACGCACCCGCACCACACCCCGGTTGCCGGTCGGGTCGTCGTGGCCGGCGTCGAGATGCACGGCGCGGATGGCGGCCACCGTCTTGTCCAAGGTCGACACGGCGCGCCCGGCCGCAGCCTGTTCGGCCAGGTACGCGGCGAGAAGCTCCGGGACGGCCGGCAGCGGGGACGCCCCGCGGGCCGAGCACCACGTCTCCCAGCCGCGCCAGGCCGAAGCGTAGGCGCGGCGGGTGGCTGCCGACCGCGATGAGGCGAGCGCGTCGGCGACCCGGCCGTGGTCCGCGGCGGTGAGCCCGGACGGCAGCTCGGGGAGCGCCAGGTCAGCCACCCGTGCTGAACCTCCAATGTGCGGGATGCTCGGATACAGCAGCCTCCGCCGGTTCCACACCGGCGAGGAACCATCGGGCGGCGAGGCCCACCTCGACTCCGGCATCTCGGTAGGACGCGGCCACCGCGGCGGACGGCCACACATAAGACGGGTAGGGCTCGTTGCCCAGAGCCATGGCGACGGTCTCCGCGTGGTGCATCGCCATCCGCATGGAATATTTCCAGCGGTACGCCTCGTCTGACGAGGCGTACCCGGCGTCCTGCCACTCGACCGCCTGGACCGGGGTGAAGCCGGCGTAATACCAGCTGTGCGCCTCCATTGAGGCGTACCCGGCGTCCTGCCACTCGACTGCCTGGACCGGGGTGAAGCCGGCGTAGTGCCAGTTGCGCGCGTTGGCGTGCACGCCTGCCGCCGCGAACTGCTTCGCGCTGAACCGCATGGCCGTTCTCCTCTGCTCGAACTGCTGCCCCCTGACCCAGCCTACGCCTCCTTCTCGGGCATTACGACGGCAGACGCCTACGCCCGAGAAGCGACATTCCCGGACGTTACGACAGGCGTCGGCGGCAGTCGGTACTGTCGCTGCCGGAACATGCGCAGGCCGAATCGCCCTGCCACCGGGATTTAGAAATCAGTGGCTGGTTTGGCCAGACCCAGGCATCGCGGAGGAGATGGCCTAGATGCCTACGTCGACCACGCGGCAGCAGACCCACCGGCGAGCGCTTCCTCACCTCGCCGCTCTGGAATCTCGCCAGCAGCGGTTGCCCCCGAGGCACGGGGCGCCGCGGGGCGTAGAGGCGGTCAATCTGACCGCACCGGGTGGTCCGACATCGTCGAGGGGAGCAGGACGCGGACCATCAACCGCATCCTCGTCACCGGGTGTGAGCCCGGCCGCCGGTGGTAACGCCGGCACCAAACACCCGAGGTTGACTCAACCTCGGGTGTTTGTTCTGGACAAGCACAAGCGCCCGCTGATGCCCACCACACCCCGGCGAGCGCGCCTGCTGCTGCGATCGGGGCGGGCCAGGGCGCATCGGCGGGTTCCATTCACGATCCGGCTCGTCGACCGCACGGTAGCGGAGTCCACTGTGCCGGGTGTGCAGGTCAAGATCGACCCGGGCTCTCAGGCCACCGGGATCGCCGTGGCCCGCACCGACGCAGCGGGTGCCGTACATGGCCTGGTGGCACTCGAGGTCCAGCACCGCGGGGCGCAGATCCACCGGCGGATGATCACCCGGGCGGGATACCGTCGCGCCCGGCGAACCAGAAACTTGCGCCATAGGCCGGCACGGTTCGAGAACCGGCGGCGGCCCGAGGGGTGGCTGGCACCCTCGCTCCGTCACCGTGTGGAGACCACTCTGACCTGGGTGATCCGGCTCCGGGCGCTGGCCCCGGTCACCGGCCTGACGGTGGAGGCGGTGCGGATCGGCCCGCGGTGGCCAGCAGTACTCGAGGTGGCGAGGAGTTCCCGGTGCTGCGCCTACTGCGACGCCACCACGGTCCCACTGCAGCGGGATCATGTCCACCCGCGGGCCCGCGGTGGCGGTGATCGACCGGGCAACCGGGTCTGGGCGTGCACACCGTGTAACCGGGCCAAAGGCACCAGCTCCGTCGAGGATTTCGTGTCCGACCCGCTGCGTCGGGCGCGCATCCTGGCCGCAGCTACAGCGCCGAGGCATCACGCCACCGCCGCCACCACCACCTCCGCCGCATTGCTGCGCGAACTCGCGGCGACCGGGCTGCCGCTGGAGACCGCGCCCGGTTCCCAGACCCGCACTAACCGGGTGAGGCTCGGCATCCCCAAATCGCACACGCTCGACGCGCTGCTGGCCGGTGACGTTACCGCGGTGGGGGCCTGGCCGGCGCAGGTGCTGGTGGCCCGGTCGATGGGGAGAGGGACGTATTCGCGCACACGGAGTGACCGGTATGGCTTCCCGCGGATGCTCCTGAGCCGCCGCAAGCTCCGTTTCGGCTTTCAAACCGGTGACCGGGTCCGAGTCGTGAAGCCGGGCAGGTGTGCAGAAATCGGCCGGGTCATCATCAGCGCCTCCGGATATTTCACTATCATCTCCCCGGCGGGTGTGGTCCGGGCAAGCCACCGGCGTTGCCAACTGCTTTCCAAGGCCGACGGGTGGACCTACACGCGGAAAGCCGAGCAATCGTGATGGCCTCAGTCGCGGCCTTAGCCGAGGGCGCGTACGTCTGAGCACCGCACCTTCTCACTGATGTAACGGGGGAAACCGCCGCTCCCAGCTCTCTCGGATGAAATCTGGCAACCGCAAAGACGACCACATGCGCACAAGTAACTCACGATTGAGGAATCTAGCCAGGTCGTCCTCGGCCTTTGCCTCGCGCAAAACTGTCGCGTACATCGTGCAGACGCGTACGTCGGCACTGAGGTCATAGGTGCTCGAGGGTGTCCAGTCGAGGTGCAAAGGAAGTGTGACGCTCCCCGCGGTCGGACCGCGAAGGTCATCCAGCGAGTCAGCAACGAACACTGGTTTGGTGTTCTCGAAGGTGCAAATGCCTGCTGGCCCCACAGGCTTGTAAATCTTCACTACCCCGACCTCCTCTGTACCCGTCTGTGTGCTCGTCTGCCGGGGGTCAGCGGCCCTGCGCGATCGCCTCGGCCCGTGCCACGACGCCACACGGGATGTTTTTGTAGCCGATGGTGCTCGAGCCCCAGCCTTCACAGGCCGCAAACGCGTTTCCCCACGCTTCTTGATCCTGCTGAAGGTAAGGTCCGCTCGAAGTCATGCCCCGCGGCCAGTCGCCGCCGACCTGAGAGACCACGTAATTGCGGGCCGCCGGCGTCATGACGCTCCAGTCGTAGGCGTGGCCGCTCTCGTGCGCGAAAGTGTAGGCGGCGTCCTGGTAGCTAATGCCTTGCCGCACTTCGATGATGCGCCGGCCCGAGCTGGTGGCGCCTTCCGCGAACCCCGCGACGGGGATGCTCAGCCGGTCAACGCAGGACAGCCCCCAGCCGGAGGCCATCGCGCCACTCGTCCAACCGGGGCGGGCGTCGAGGGCTCGCTGACAGTTGCTGCGTCCGTCGACCTGTACCACCGGGGCGGGTGGTGGCGGTGGTGGCGCCTGCACGACCGGGGCGCGGCGCGCCGGTGCCGCGGCGACCGGGGGCGCGGGTACGGGGGAGGGGGCAGGTGTGGGAGTCCCGATCGGGGCCGGCTGCGGAGCGGCGGCGGTCGCCGGGTCCATGGGGGGCGTGTGGTTGACCGGAACGGGTGGTGGTGCGGGGGCGGTCGGTGTGTGGGTGACCGGGACGGGTGGTGCCGGGTCCACGGGCGGCGCGGTGGTGGCCGGTGCCGGGGTGTTCGTGTCGGTGCCGGCCGGTGGTGGTGTGGCGGCCGGGTCCACAGTCGGGGTAGGGGTGTCTGTGGGGGTGGTGGTCACCGGCGGGGTGTCGGTGGTGGCCAGCGGGGGTGTGACGGTCGGGTCCACGGTCGGTGTGTCTGTGGTGGTGGTCGGGGTGGAGGCGGACGCCGAGGGCGGTGCGGTCGGTGGCGCGGCGGTCGGGGTAGTCACGCCGCAGCCGCTCAGGGTGAGGCCGGCTGCAACGGCAGCTGCTACGAGGGTGGTGCGCGTGCGAGTGCGGTTCATGGTGGCTCCTGGTGCGGTGGGTGAATACGTATGGTCACATGTAACCACACATCCACCTTGATTGCAATTACATGTGACCAGTGAGAGACTGGGGCATGGAAGAAACCTGGCTGCACCGCGTGGTCGAAGCGGAAATGCGCGTGGTCGGAGCCCGCCGCGCGCTTTGTGATGCTGTGGATGACCGCGCGATTACCTTGCGCACCGCCCGCGATCGCGGCGTGAGCTGGACTGCGATGGTCAGAGCCCTCGCGGCGCACGGGCGACAGGTGAATCTTCAACAACTCCGGGCCGCCTCCCTGCCGCGCACGGAGCGCGTCGGCCCGCGCTTGATACCGGCGGAAGCACGGCGCAAGCCAGGGCCGAAGCCCCGGGAAGAGGGCTAGACAGGGACGGCGAAGACGTAAATATTGTCCGCGTAGGACCTCTCACCCGGGATGAGATTTCCACCGCAGCTGAGGAGCACGAGCTGGCGCGGTCCATCAGGGCCCGCAAAAGCGTTGTTGTCGAGCGACAGGTTCTTACTACGCGCAAACTCGCTCCTGGTGATCCAGACTTGCGTCCCGCTGATCGCTCCGCGCAGATAGATGGGATCCCCCGGGCGCATCTGGCTCAGCCGGGCAAAAGCGGCATTCGGCAACCGGCCGTAGTTGATATGACCAGCGAGAGTCGTTTCACCGGTGCCCGCCGTTGGCGGCGATGATCCGCGCCAGGTGCACAGCATTCCCTGGGAATTGGCCGGGGGCTCGAGCGAACCTCCGGGCTCGCTGCAAACCGGGCCCAGTGGTGTCGGTCCGACGCCAAGGGAAGGCAGCGCCAGCGTGTTCGGGGCCATCGCCGGGGCACCGGCAAGCGCCGCGGTCCGCGCCGAAGTACTGATCCCGGACCCACCTCCGGTGCCGCTCGGCGCGGTATTACCGGAACCTCCCCCCGGACCACCGGGAGCAGCGCCACCCGTGTTGCCCGAGGAACCCGGCTGACCGCCGGGAGCAGCGCCAGGGGCAGCGTTGCTCGAGGAACCCGGCTGACCGGGAACAGCCTGGCCGCCGGGATCACTCGCCGGGCCGCCGGGAACAGCCTGGGCACCAGAGCTGCCGGCCGCGAGCGGAGTGCCCCCGGGCGCGGGCACTCCGGGGCCACCCGCATCACTGCCGGGGGTTGAAACCGGGCCATCCGCCACCGCACCAGGAGACGGATGACCCGGGGTTGAGACCGAGCCTCCCACCGCGGCACCAGCGAGCGGCGGGAGGCTCGGAGCATAGGGGGTGGTGCTGGTCAAGCTCGGCGCCCCGGCAATGGCCTGCGCGGAACTGCCCGGCCGGTTCGAGCCGGCGGTCACGAATAGCACCAGGCCGGCAACGACCAGCACCACAGCGGCGATCGCGGCGGCCACCATCCGTCCACGTCGTGGACGGCGGGGGGTAGGTGTGGTCATCACGGGGCTCCAGGGATGGGGGCCCGGTGCGCGGGAAGAAGGAGGCCGCGCACCGGGCCGGTTGGGGTGGGTCAGGAGCCGGCCGCCTGAGAGAGGGCCCAGGCGGCCGGACTCGATCGGGTGGATCAGGACCGGCGGCGGGCGAGCATGCCTCCCGCACCGGCCAAGCCGGTCAGAGCCAGGATGCCGCCGAGGATGCGCTGACCGGTGCCGGAGCTCTGGTCAGCTGCCGGTGCCAAGCCCGCATCGACGCCGCGCGGTGGCGCGGTTCGCGCCACCGAAGGTGCCGGAGCAGGAGCGACCGGGACCGCGATGGCTACCGGAGCCGGGATGACCGGGACCGCTACCGGAGCCGGAGCGGAAGTGACCACGGGCGCCGGAACCACCGGGGTGACGACCGGGACCGGGATGACCGGAGGTGTCGTAACCACAGGAGGCGTGGTCACCGGAGGGGTCGTAACCACAGGAGGCGTGGTCACCGGAGGGGTCGTGACCGGGGGCATGACCGGAGGGGTCGTGACGGGTGGCATGACCGGCGGCGTGGTCACCGGGGGAACCACCACGGCCGCGAGCGCATCCCGAAGCGTGGCCGTTTCCACGAGCCCCAAGGGTCCGGACGCCTTGGTCACCATCCACGCGGGGCTACCCGGAGCGGGCGGTGCTGCGGTGAGCGGCGCGCAGGAATCGAATCCCACCGGGATGGTCTGCGGCCGCGAATCCAGCTGAAACCCTTGTGGCGCAACTGTTTCCGTGATAGTGACCGGAACGGCCGTGCCCCCGACTGCGGGACCGGAATCCACGATGATCGTGGCCCCGGCCACTCCGGGGCTGAACGCCCGGGTGGGTGCGAGGGTGAGGATCCCGTTCGGCTGTGTGGCCGAGGTCACGCTCGAGACCTCGAACGGCGCCTTGAGGGCTGCCAACTGAGCCGCCAGTGGGGCAGGCAAATTCTGCTGATCCACGATCATCGCAGCCCGTGCGACCACCGCTGCAAGGCCCGGGTTTGGGGTCCCGATCAGATCCACTGCGGGTGGCGGCGCGATCGAGCTGACCGGGGACATGAAGGCCAACGTGAGGGTTCCACTCACGTACTGCCCGGCCGGGGCCGCTCCGCCCGGCAACGCCACGTCGGTGGCCGTCAGCTGAACATTGCCCACCGCAGTGGCGCGGAGGAGCAGCGTGGCCATGCCGCCGGTCGTGTTCACGACCGTCCGGGTGGCGGGATTGAACACCGCGCCATTGGTCGCGGAGACGAAGTCCACCCCCGCGGGGAGGGTGAGCATTCCACCCGGCCGGGAGGTCAAATCGAGGACGAAGTTAGTGCCCACCTCGATCGCGCGGCGGGTGTCCGGGCGCACGCCCGGGCCGGTGGTCGGGTTGGTGATCGTGGGGGCATTAGCGGCGGGTCCGGGGTTCGAGGCCGGGGCCGGTCCCAAGCCGTAGTACAGCCAGTCGACGGCCGTGCCACCGCTGCCGGTGGTGGGGACAACGGCCCGGTTGAGGGTGAGATCTGTAACGCCAGAGTTCGCCGCCAGGAAGGCCTTTTCCGCCGCCTCATCGGTACGCCCCCGGCGGATCTCCCGGGAGGGGTGGGCAGGTATATGGCACATCCCTCGTTGGGTGCTCGGCAGGCCCCTGCAGGTAAGCCGTGCCGGTGAGGTGGGTGAGGCGGAATCTGGCCGTGGTGGTACCCGGTGCGGCGGCAAAATTGAAAACCCCGTATGACTTGCCGCCGACACTCCCCGGGGCCTGCTCGCCGACATCGAGCAGAACCGGGTCAACACCCGGCGGAATGGTCACCAGGAACGTCGGCCCATAAAGGTCGCAAGCCACCCGGGCCTGCACCGCGGGGGACGGCGCTGCAGCAGCTGGGGGTGCTGGGGTAGGTGCGGGATCTGGGGCACTGACCCGGCCGACCACCCCCGCGGTGACGACGGCCAGCACCGCGGCGGCGGCGGCGAGCGTTCGGCGGGAAGGTCGGAGGGTCTTCATGTCGGTGGTCCTTTCTGGTGTGCGGGTGGGTCTGTACGTGGTGTGTGCGGGGGCGCTCGGTCGCCCTACAGCGGGTCGAGGAGGCGCCAGGTGATCTCCCCATCGCCGGGACAGCCGATTGCCGCCAACATCGCCTCCAGCTCGGGGGCGGCACCGGCGGCAATCGTGTGAATGTTGTCCGCCGGGTCCTCAGCGGGCTCGACCATGTCGATGGTTTCGCCGGTCTCCAGATCGAGGACCTCGACTGCTTCGACCACCGCGGGGGTGGCGGCGGCGGCGAGCAGCAGCTGCACCTCCGCAGCATCATCGGAACCCATCGCCCAGAGCTCCAAAGCGCCGGCGGGCAGATCTCCCCCGTAGGGCTGTGCCATGACGCAGAGGTCATGCTCGCTGAGCACCCGGGCCGCGCGCGAGAGCGTCGCCGGGTCATCGGCGATCACCCAGATCGGCATGGCCCAATGTTCACGCAGGCGCACCGGTGCGGTGGGTGTTGTGGTGGGTGCGGTGGTGGTCATGTCGGGTGCTCCTCGGGTGTGGTCGGGTAGGTGTCGTCCGCGGTCGCGGCGGCAATTCCGTGCGCCGCCAGCACCGCCCGCAACTCGTCGGCGGTGCCACGGGCCTGCAGCCACAAGTCGGCGAATGCCATCCCCGGCCGCAGGTCATCGGCCTCGTCAGTAACGAGGAACCCCTCATCACTGAGAATCCCCAGGATCTCCACGGCCACGAACGGGAAGCCGTCGGTCATGGTCAGCTGCAGCGGCATCGCATCGTGGGAGCGCACGGTGACCATGACCTCGGAGTTGGTGGTCAGGGTGGAGATTGGGTCGTACCCGGGGATTTGGATGTCCTGGCGGTACGCCCGCTCGATTGGAATGCCCCGGCGATACGGAATTGAAGAGTCCCGGCGAACGCGGAATCCGCGGGCGTTGAGCCGGCGGTGCGGGTCCATGCCGTCGGCGTAGCTGACCTCGAGCGCGGTGGCGCTGATACGGCGCACGCGGGCGGTGGAGGCCGAGGCGACCGCGGCGCGGGCAAGCTCCGCCTCACCGCCAGTGGTGCAGCGGAGGACCGGCAGGGAGCACTGGTCGTGAAAGAACAGCGTGCTGGGGTCTGAGTCGGTGATCATGTCGGGTCGGTCTCCTCGGGGGTGCGGTTGGGGACGATCTCTACGTACTTGTGCGGCTGGTCGGTCGGGTCCAACTGCTCTTCGTGACGATCACGATGTGTGCGGCCGGGTAGGTGTTGTCCGTGGTGTCACTCCTTTGCGTCTGCTCCGCACCCGGGAGGCTCCCCGCCCGCTGCAGGCGGGGAGCCTCCCGGGTGTTGCATCAGGCGGCAATCACCGCCTGAGGTCAGCTCAGTGGTGGTCATCTCGGTGGCGCGGCTCAGCATGGCGCGGATGTCCGAGGTCCGGACGAAACGCGCGCCATGCTGCACCAGCTGCACGGTCGGGACACCGAGGCGTCCCCGGTCCGCCCGCGCCCGGACAGCACCGGCGCTCATGCCCAGCAGCCGGCCGTACTCACGGAGGCTCACCACGGCGCGCTCCGCGAGGAGCTGATCGGCGGAGAGTGGCTGTGTCATACAGCCGATCGTAGCACCATGTGACTGCGTTGTACAGCCAGATGCTTACGTGTTCTTTGGCTGCCTGGTGCAGCCGGTATCTTCGCGGCATGCCCGGACACTCCAGCGATCAACCGGACGAACGGCCGCCGGCCAAACAACCACTCGACCCGCCTCCGCCGCAGCACCCCGGGGTGACCCGGGAGGCGACGGCGATCGCTGAGCAGCTGGCCGAACTAGCCGAGGATCTGGTGCTCGCGGTTGCGGCGCGGGTGGCCGATGAGGCCGAAGCTCCCGTTAGCGCAGCCACGGCCGGGCTTATATACGAGATTCGCAAGCAGCTTCACGAGCTGCTCCGCCAGCGCGGGCGCGTGGCGCTGGATGACCACCTCGGCGAACGGCGGGAAGCCGGGCTCTCCGAGCGGGCCGCTGCCGCTGAAGTGATGCCGATGATGGGTGCGGGGCGTTACGCCGTGCTGAACTCCGCTTTCGGTGCTCGGTGGGCCCGGCGCGGCCCGGCCGAACGCCCGGAATGACCGGTTCTCCACAAGTCTCCGCAACTCTCCGCAAGTCTCCGCAGGCGCTGTTCTGGCCCAAACATGCCCTCTGAACTGCAGGAATAGCGATTTCTCCGCAACTCCGCAGGCTCCGCAGCGAAAACCATAGAGACGCCCCGTGTAAAGGACGAGGACCCGGAGGGAAGGTTGCCCGGAGATGATCAATCGGATCTAGCACACGCGGGGGTATGTGTTTCTTCTTGCGGAAACTGCGGAGCCGGTGCGATGAGCTCCAAACAAGGCCTCTGACCTGGGATAATGGTCTTGAGGGTGCGCTGTGAGAACTTGCGGAGCACTTGCGGAGAGTTGCGGAGAGTTGTGGAGATGCGGTTAGCCCCTTCTATCTATCTATATCTATCTATATTTATCTCAAGAAGAAGAAGAAGAAGAAGAAGAAGAGAGAGAGCACCCCGGTGTGTGTGTTCACCCGGACCGGCTGACTTCACTGAGCAACGTGCTCAAACACCGCTGACCACTACCAGTACTGGTAGTGGTCAGCGGTGTTTGCCTCCCAGGTCAGCCGATCTGTGCCCGGTCATCCCACGGGTCATGGTCAAGCCCGTCCAGGTCTTCGAGGGTCGGGTCCAATCCGTCCGCCCAGTGACCTTGGCGCGGTGAGGACACCGACCCGGTGTCCTCCGGCTCGACGTCAACCCCACCCTTCTCGTCGTCAGCCACGAAGCCGAAGATCCCGGAGGGCAGGGTCCAGCTGCGCGCTCGTGACACGATTCCGAGCCCGCGACCCGGTTCGGAGTCCCCTCGAGTGCCGGCGACAACGTATCCGGCCATGCACTCCACCAGCTGCGAAGCCGTGAGATTCGGCAGCCGGGCATGCCGGGCCGCGGCCCGCAGCCCGGTTCGTGTGACGCACACGAACTGAGCATCCTGCGAGAGCCAGCCCAGGCAGGAGCCACCGGCGCGCATCGTGGTGGAGTCGTTCTGCCCACCCCGTGTGGTCGACGGAGTCCAGCCCCACTGCATCGCGTAAAGCGGTTCGTTGCCGTCGAACGCGGCGATGTGGCCGCGACGTTCGAGGATGAGCCCGGTCAACCCGTCGAGCAGATGAGGTCCCGGGTCGGTATCGGCGTGCGCGCCCGAGGTCAGCTCGACGAGTTGTTGCAGCCAGCCGTCGAGCCGGGGCTGGGAGGGCAGCAGATCTTCCATGCCGTGTGCCGCGGCATACGCCCGGTACGCCGCCCAGCCGGTGGCATCGCAGGCCACCGTCTCGCCAGCCCGCTCAGCGGCGTAGCGGCGAAAGTAATCCCGCTTTGTGCCATCGGCCCACGTTCGCAGCCCGCCGAACCCGCCGTCGCCGGTGATCTCGCCTCCGCCGTCGACCTGGCCGGCGAGCCATTGCAGGTAGTCGGCATACCCGCGCCGGGAGTTACCGGATGCGTGTTGCTCCCGGTACCGGTCGACAGCACCCGTCCCCGGCGTCAGGTCGACCTGGCCTTTGGTGATCGGGATGATCACCGCGCGCTCCATCGAGGAGCTGTCGTCCTCCGGGATCACCTCGCCGGTGATGATGGCCGTGGTCTGCACGGGAAGCACCTCCCGGGTTCCGCCGGTCTGGGTGGCCTTAGTGTCCGCCACGCCGTCATAGGAACCGTCGGCCAGTACCCCCAGGCAGTCCGTGGCTTTACTGTTTGCACGAGCGGCGGCGGCGCCAGCTCGTTGTTTGTAATTGTCGGCGAAGCAGCACAGATCGGTGCACCACGCCGCCTTCGACACGGTGCCTGCGGGAGTCGCCTGGGGCAACTTGATCACGAAACTCGACCCGTCCATGCCGACTCCGGCCATCGCCGAGAACGCGGCGGAGGCGATGAGCGATTTGCCGGAGCCCTTCTTCCCGACGACGATGTGTGCGCTTCTCCGGGAGAGCCGCAGCGGCGCCGAGAACAGCGCCCCCGCCAGGTCCACACCGACCTCTGGGCGGGTGGGTACCAGCCCGGTCAGCGCCACCAGTGCCTCGATCCCCGCTTTCCGTTCAGCATCGGTGCTCGATACTTCCCGCCAGCCGACGGTGGCGACGGTTGTGTCCTTTCCCGGAACCTCCACTTCGACGTCAGTGCGAATGCCGGCGGCGCTCACACCGCCGGCCGGCGCTGCCATGACTGCCAGCCCCACCTCGTCGGTGATCCACCCGGCCGCCAGGTAACGGCGACGCTCGACGATGTCCTCGTGCCCGAGCTTCGCCAGCACATCGGCCAACAGAGCGCACGCCACCAGGTCGGCCGGAATGGAAATCGGCGCGCTGCTGGCCGTCCTCAGCAATTTGATGTCCAGTGACGTCCGCGCGTCCAATTCCGGGATCTGCCGCGTTTTGCCGTCGGCGGTGTAGAGGCACACTGTCCACTCCGGAGCGCCAACCTCGACGGCACCCCGGAAGAACCGGGTGACGGCCTGCCTGCACGGCACCCAGTCGACGACCTGCGTGTAGTGGGTCACCGGCACCGGCTTCTGGCTGTCGGCGTCCATTTCCATCTCGACGTGTTGCCGCCACACGCCGGGATACTGCCCCAGCCGCGCGAAGACCAGATCGCCTCGTTGGGTGCGGGTGATCGGTGTCCACCCGTCCCGGGCCACCGCCACGTCTTTCCACGGGAGCGGGTCGCCTTTCGGGGCGAAGATCGCGCTCGCTTTGCCGGTCAGGTTCTTCCCCGCCCGCACTGCGGCTGAGCTGGTCTGGTTCGCCACGTCGACCGCCGCCGGCGGGTGACGCTCTGCCAGCGCACCCGGGTCGAGTTGCTCTGAGACCATCTTGAGCAGACCCGGCCAGTCATCCTGGTGTTGCCTGGCGACCCGGGCGGCCAGCCCCCAGTCGCCGTCGCAGAGAACCCGGGCGAGCAGAGTGAACGCGTCCAGGGAGTGATGATCGTCTTCGAAGCCCCACCGTTCGCGAAGCGAACGGTCGAAGGCGGTGACCGATTCTCGACCATCTGGATCGCAGTACAGGCGCGCGTGCACCGGGTGATCGGCGCCGCCGTCAGGTGACCACCAACCACTGCCTCCGGTCTCCGTCATCCCGAGTGCCAGCAGCAGGTCGGACACCGGAACCTCGGCCGCGAGCCGGTCGCCGGGGCGTGCGTGGCCTGAGTCGATGGCCTCGCGGACCTCACGGGCCCGTGAGGTCCGCGCTTCCCGGGCCTGCACTTTCTCCTCCGGCAGCGGTGGCAGGGCGTTGTCGAGCTCTGCCCGGCTGTACCTCCGCCCCGCCTCGGCGAAGACGACGGTGACCGGGGTGCCGTACTTGCCGTTGATGGACCCGGCCGCCCGGAGTGGATGCGGTGTACTGGCGATGGGTGCCTGATCGACATAAACGCCCAGTTCAGCGCCCAACGCCAGCCAATACGCTTTGTGGCGCCCGATGAGGTCCTTGTCGGCCAACTGCTCATCCGTAAGCGACACCGGGCCGCCTCCGCCGGGTGCATGGCCCTGATCGAGCAGTTCGCTCAGGGCCCAATAGAGGTGCAGTCCCCCGCCCGTGGCCAGGATCAAGGAAGGGGGGTAAGGGCACTGCGCGATCATGGCGTCGGCTACCTCCCGGGTTGGGAGGTCGGTCCTCTTGTGCTCCCCCCCGAGGATGTCGAGGTCGATCCACAGCGCAGGCAGCCCGTAACACTCCGACCCGGCACCGCGCTGCCCGGCACTCAGTCCTGACTGCCGCGGCGCAACCCCGATCCAGACGTTCCCGCCAGGGCGGCCCGGACGGGTTGGCGGTGCCTGGAACCGCTCGAGGCAATCCCAGATCGCACCCACGTCGCCCAGGTCGACATGGGCGCTGTCGTACGGGGTGGGTCCGGCCTTCCCGGCCGAGTTGCACTTCCCGGGCCGTCCGGAGGGGTAACTGACCGTCAACTTCGCATCGGCCGGCCACGTTGCGAGATGCGGCCGGTAGATCAGGTCGTAGTGCAGATTCCACTGCTCGCGCAAGGTGAGCGTGGCCAGGTCTGCCGGGATCATGGGCCCGGTCATCTCGAGGGTCATCGCCGCGCTCCGGCCCCGAGCAGGAACCCGCGCTCAATGATCGTGTCGGTCGGCCAGCGGTTGCCTTGGTGTCCGCAGAGGCACTCCACATGACCCCAGCACTGGTGCCGCGTGCCGAGGGCCGCCCGGGCTAGACGCTCAGCACTGGCCTGCGCCCAGTCCCATTCGGCGGGGTCTGAGGTGGCGAACCAGGCCACCGGGCCGAGCCGGGCGGCCCGGTCGAGGCAGATTCGCTCAGCAGCGGTTTGGCCACCGACCGCCTCGACGACGACGTCGACGGCGGTACGGCTCCAGGAAACACCGAGGACACCGGGACGCCGGGCTACCCACTCGGCATATCGAGCATTGTGGTTGGCACTCCGCCGATCTTCGCCAGCCTCGGTCTCCGGGGTGATGGTGAGGATCCACACCTCGCTGGCCTCGGTCGGGGTGGTGGAGGCCAGGCGGCTCTCCCATGGGCGAGGCGTCTGGGGGTAGAGGGAGGTAGTCATATCGGTTGGTCCTTTCTGTCTTGCCTGGCGATCAGGCATTTGCGGGGTCGGTGGTGATGTATGCGGCGGACCCGATGGGTCCAACTGCCGCGAGTGACTGTGTTCTGCAGCCAATCTACCACTAATGACTGTGTTCTGCAGCCATTAGTGCCTCCTTTCTCGCTCGCTTGCTATCTGTCTGCGTCTGCCGCTCAAACGGCTCGGGGCCCGCTCATACAGGTGATGTATGCGGCGGTCCGCGGAGGTCCTACGGGAGTTATGTGTGCGGCCGCCCACCCGTCCCCCGCGAAGCAACCCCACGACCGTCGCCGGACTCCGTCACAGCCCCGTAACCGCCCGACCTCCTGCGGCCCCCGGCCCCGCCCCACAACGACAAAGCCCGCCCCGTGATCACGGGGCGGGCTGACGGCGGGTCGCGCCGCGGGCTACTACGGGCGGTGCTGACCTGGGGCTAGGGGGTGCGGGGGCGCATCCACCACCGCAGCCGCCGGCGCCCCAGCTCCGCCGCGGCCAAGAGGTCACCGGGGAGCCGGTTTTCGCGCGGGGGTGGGACCGCCACGCCCGCCAGTCGGCACGCGCCGGCCTCGCCGCTGGAGAAGCCCGTGCCGGCACCCGGGCTCAGGTCGCGGGGTGCGGCTCGCCACTCTGCCGCCGCGTCGGCGTTGATGGCCCGGCATAGCCAGGCGTTCGCTTCGCCAGGGTCGACGACGCCGGTCGACACCCAAACTCGGGCACCGTCCGCGATGAACCCGCCCCGCGCCCAGGCGAGTACCTGGGCATGGGTCAGGTCGGGAAGGGTGACACGCCAGTCGGTGTAACTGACTGGCGTGTGGATGTCGGCAGTCATCACCTCGGCAATGGCAACCGGCTCATGGACGCCGACCGCCGTCCAGTCCTGCCAGGTGTCCCGACCCCGCGGGGCGTGCAGAGCGTCCTCCCATGCGCCGGCTTCTCCGCCGGACCAATGTAGATCCGCGTACCGCCGGGCGTTGGCCGGCGGGATCGCCGCGATGAAGAATGCTTCGGGGTCCGGCACCCCGCTCGCCACCAGCTCATCCCACTCGTGGGTCAGCGCGGCGCCCCGGTCTGTGGGGTCGCCCTGCTCTGTGGTGTCTGCGTCCGTGTCCATGGGTTCCTCGTCTGTCGGAGTCGGGTGTCTACACCGTGCATGTGTGCGGCCCGGCGCCAACGTCTACACACCCCCATGGTGCCCGCCCCTGCCGACGACACCGCCACCCTCAGTCAGCCGTCCCCACCCGGGTGCTTCCGCTCCTCGGCAGCCGCCCGGTCTGCGGCGGCCATCTCGGCTCGCACCGCGGCGGCTCGGGCCGCCATACCCGGCATCGCCATCAACTTCGCCATGCGAGCCGCGGCCGCGGCAGGGCCCACGAAGGTGATGTGCTCCGCGTCGTCCCTCCCCGCCATCTCGGTCATGCCCGCACCGGCCGTGCGCGTCGCTCCCCGGGATGTTGGCGGCTGCGTTCGACCGCCGCCACCAGCTCGGGGTGTGCGAGGTAGTGGTCCTCGTCGGTGAGCCCGGCCGCCGCGCGCGCAGCGTCCACGTCGGCCTGCGCACGGGCCACCGCCTCGTTGGCCTCGGTGGGGGTCTTCGGTAGTCCGTCCAGGGTGGCTTGCTGGCGTTGCAGCGTGACGGTCCAACAGCGCACCCTGGCGCGGCCCGCACGTAGCTCGCTGATCACCCGTGGGTCCGGGGGTGTTCGCGCGGCCCGTCGCTCGAGCACGGTGACTCTGTCAACTTCGTAGCTCAACTCGGTGGCGACAATATCCAGCCCCGCCTGCTGCACGGGGTGCCACAGCGAGTCGTTCCAGTCCGGCTCGTTCGCGGTGAACTCCACCTCTGCGAGCACCAGTTCCGCGGCGCGCAGGTGTTCCAGCTCTGCGCGCTCGCGTGCATAGCGGTCCTGGCGGGCCGCCTCCAGCTCCCCGGCCAGACGTTCTGCGAACCTGGCGTCGAGGGCGTCGAGCCGTCGCTGGTGCACCCGTTCCAGTGCGCGCACCAACCGCGCCCACGCGGTGGCCATCCGATCGGCCCACCTGTTCAGCGCCCGCTTCAGATCCTCCGGGGTACCGCGCCCCGAGACGACGGCCGTGAACAGCTCGTCCAGTGCGGCGGTGTACTCCTGCGCGGTCTCATCCCGCACGGCGGTGGCGGTGCTCTCCGCACGGGTGAGTGCACGTTGTGCCGCGGAGGCGGGCGCACCGGGCAGCGGCACCGCTCGGGCGCAGCGGCTGCCGCCGTGGCCAAGGTCTCTGCACATGAGCCCGAGTCTACGCCGGAAAAAGTGGTGTGTCCCCCGGCGGCCGCCACGGGCGCACCTTCCCGCGCTGTGGATCATGGACCCATGACCGAACCGGAGCTTCCTCTCTCCGCAGCAGACGAAACCTTCCTCCGCGATCACGCCGGTGTCCGCCCCGCGTCCCCCGATGAGTTGGCCGCCCTGGCCGAGCGCACGGCGGCACTGGACGCTCTCGAGCTCACACACGCGCTGTCTCTACCCGCGGTCGCGGCGCTGCTGAGCGTGAGTGAGCGCGAGGTGCTCGCCATGACGACGGCCGGGTTGCTATACGTCCACGAGCTGGCCGGCGACGGCTTGAGGTGGCCCGATTGGCAGCTCGCCGGCGCGATCTGAGATCAGGCTGCACCGGCCGTGCGTCTCGGCAGCCTGACGTGCTATTTCGAAAATCCGGCCGACGCTATTTCGCCGGCAACCCCAAACTGCCCGCACACAAAAACCCGATTCGCCGAAGTTGGTGTGTCCCCTGCCGCGCTCGATTTCGACCCCGGCGGCAGCCGCTCTGGACCACCCGGCAGCCTCAACCTCAGCCCAACCTCGACCCGGCGGCAGCCGATCTCAACCTCAACATGAACATCCAAACCTGCTGCCGCGCGGCGGTGCGTACCGGGTCGGTGTGTGGTCTTCCCGGTGGTGGTGCGGGGCGTCGGGGGTCGGGTGTGTGGTGGTTGTCCGTGGCTGGGGACCGTCCCTTTCGGGGGGCCTGGCGGGGGCTTCTTCCCGGAGCGGTTCCTGTGGATGATTATGCACAGGTTTGGAAGAGTATGCTAGGCTAAGTGGGCGCGTAGCGGGGCCGGAGGGACCTAGCGAAGCTAAGCCCACTTAGCCTTTCCAGAACTCCCCCCATAAGCCCGGTTGCTGTCATCGTCCCGCTGGTTTCCGTACCCGGTAAGTACCCGCCGCGTGGCTGCCCGATCCCGGTTCGTGTTCTTGCCTTCGGTACGACACCGCCGCGACACTTCCCGTTCCCTGGTCGCTGCGCTCACCGCCCTCCGGCGGAGAGCCTTCGCTCCGAGAACGGTGCGCCTCCCTCCGGAGTCGGGTGCAAGCCCCTACCGGGGATGTGGAGCCTCCGCCCTTCCTCGAAGCCTCCACTCGCTGCCGCGTGTTCGCCTTCGCTAGGTCCCTCCGGTCGCGTGTTCGGCTTCGGCCGAAATCGTCGGTGCCACCTGGCACGCTGATCCTGTGCACACGCCCACCCGACTCGACGATTCCGGACGCGGTCGCTGGCGCGTCGTCACGCAAACCTCGACACACTTCCTGGACCTCGACCGCCGCGCTGTCGCTCGGGTCGAGGGCGCCGGTGTGCCGATCACCGATGGCGGGTGGTCGGTGTCCGCTCTCCGCTGCGACCGCGAATTCGTGGAGCTGGTCAAGCTCGTGCGGTGCCAGGTCGGCGTGGAAATGCAGCTGCTCCTGCGCATCCACGCCGACCGGGTGACAGCGCGCCTGACGACCGAGGTCGTGGTGATCAATCCCGCGTGACCGCGCGGGTGATCACACCCGCCGGCTGTCCGCCCAGGCTGCCAGCGGCTGCATCTCGGCGGCGATGCGAGCGCCGCTGGCGGAGCCCGGTCTCAGCGCATCGTCATCGAGCAAATCAACCCGGCCGCGCCCAAGGGAGAGGAGGGCCTCGACCGCATCGGTGAACCGGACGAAATCCAGCAGCGAGGTGTGCTCGCTTATGGTCACGATCAGGTCGACGTCACTGTCGAGGGTGTCCTTCCCGCGAGCGCAGGAGCCGAAGACGCGGACGTCGGAAAACCCGCAGGCGGCTGCCGCGGTCAACACCTCGGCGGAGTGTTCGGCGAGTCGTACCGAGGGCGGAATGCGATTCTGCGCGCGGTGGTGGCGGGCGCGCGCTCGGCCCTGCCGGAGCTCCCGACCGATGCCGGGGGTGGAGACCCCGGCGGCGTGTGCCGCCCGGACGCTGCGCACCGTTTCGGTCAGCGACCCCAGCAGCGCGGCGCCCGCGTCGGAGGTGCGCGCCGCGGCTTTCGCGAGCGGCGCGCCGGGTCGCCCCGGAGTCGGGATCGGTCATGGGTTCAGTGTCGCTGGTCGCGCCAGATGTAGGCCTGCGCCCGGGAAACCTGTGCGGCTCTGGCGACGTGAACGACGGGGTGCCCCGCCGCGATGGCGGCCCGCACCGCGCGGGCCAGCGCGGCCCGGGTTTGGTGACGTTCGGCTGCGGCGCCGGCGTCGGCCACCGCGGCCTGCTCCACCGCGCGCAGGGTCACGGCACAGCCTGCGGCGCCGCCGTGACCGAGGGCAGGCACCACCACCCGAGCGTGGGGTACCGGGGGTTCCTTTCGGTGCCGGTTTGCTCGAGGATGATGAAGCTGACGTAGGGGCCAACCCGGGCACGCTCGATATTGGAGACCTTGGCGGGCACCCAAACCAGCCCCTCCTCCGCGGCGGTGCAATCTGCTTGCATCCGCTCGACAACACCGATGGGCCTGCGGTCGGGCGAGGGCCCGTCCACATGCACGCGGGCCCTCGCGTCGTCATACCCGGCGGCTCGCGCTGCTGCGTATCGGGCGAGTGGCATCCGGATCGCTTTGCGCTCGGCGGCGGTGAGCTTGTCCGGGATCGGTCCTTCGGTGTATGGGGCCGTGTAATCACCGCGGTGTTCGCGCACGGTGCCGGCGACGAGTTCGGTCAGCTGCCGCGAGCTTGCTCCGCTGTCCAGCGCGAGTTGCCATTCCGGCAGGGCCTCGAGGTGTGCGTTCGTGTTGGTCATGCTGTCCTCCTGCCGCACCCGGAGCTTCCGGGGTACCCCCAGTGTATGTCTAGTGACCAGACATGTCAAGCGCCTGGACACACACCGAGGAGACGCGTGTCAGGTCTCCGCGGGGGTGCCTTCGAGCTCGGTCGCACGGGCCATCAGCCGGGTGTGCATCCGGTCCCGGTCCAGGGCCGGCGTCAGCCGCGCGGCCGCGGCCAGCCCGAGCGCAACGCGGTCCGAGACCGAGCCACCAGGCCAGGTTTTGGTGGCGGCATCGAGCAAGGCGGACACGCTGGTGACTCCTCCGGCGGTGACCAGCTCGGCGACGCGTTCGACGGGTGTGAGTCTCGGTACAGCTACGCCCATTGGCGCCGGAGCCTGGGTCTCCGGGACGGTCGCGGGCGGTGTCGCCGGGCCAGCCCCCAGCTGTGCGAGCCCGCTCCGCAGCACCGCCCACGCAGCCCGTTGGTGTTGGCGTTGGCTGCCGCCTGTGGTCCACCCGGGAGGTGTACGTCCCCACAGCTCCGCCGGGTATTCGGCCTGATGGTCGGCGGCGGCGGGGGCGACGAGGCGGGCATCGGGCCAGACTGCGGCCACCCCACCGAGCACCGCCCACGCCCCTAGCGCGTGCCGCCAGATTGCCATGGGAACGACGTTGGTACCCGCCTGCACCGGGGTGGGCGGCAGCATCGTTTCCACGATTACCCGTACCTCATCGTCGGCGACGCCGTGCTTTTCCATCATCTCCATGCACGCCGAGATGACCCGCCGCACGTACTGCGGCGCGCCCATATGGCGCACGTCTTTTTCAGAATCCAGCCGTTCCAGGGTCAGCCCGTCGATAGGCACCGGGCCGTCCGGGCTCAGCGAGGCGAGCACGATTCCGGTGTGCTGGCCGCCGGGGTCGACGGCCAACGCGTAGCGGGTCATTATGTCCTCCTGCGGTAGCGGTCGCGGACCGCGGCGGTGCGGGTCGAGGCCCGTGGTGGTGTGGGCGCGGCGGCCGGTGCGGGTGCTCCGCGTGCGGCACGGGAAGGCCGGATCGCGGGCTTGTCAGCGATCCACCGCAGGAGATCCTGGGCGGCAGCCTCCATCTCGTGCAAGGCATGCATCTTTTCCTCGTCAGCCTCACCGCATCGAGCCCGCAGCGTCGGCGCCTGGTTCAGGGTGTCTTCCGCGTAGGCCGCTAATGCGCCGCGGGGCGGGTATTCCAGGCCCGCGCTTTCGGCGTACATCTGGAACACCGTCCTCGACCGCCCAGCCATCAGTCCTCCCAGCCATCGTCGTCACCGGCCGGCGCGGCAGGCCGGTCCACCGGCTGTACGGGGGGTGCTCCACTGATGACCGGTGTCTCCACCAGCCGCGCCCGGCCGTCGGAATCGGTCTTGACGACGCCGCGAGCTCGCAGCGCCGCAACCAGCTCGTCGTGCGTGGCGTAGTAGCCCTGGTACGCCGTCGTGCGCATGCCGTCGATCTCACAGACACCGCGACCAGGTCGTTTTTCCGCACCCCTCTCCGGGTCGGCAGAGGCGATGACGCCGTGGGCCTGCACAAATGCCTGACCGGCGTCCTCAGCATCGGCGAACGCCATGCTGATGGCGACATTGGACGCCCGGCCGAGCAAGATTCTGACGCCCAGGTTCTCCCTAAGTCCTCCGGCGCCGTCACCGATGTCCTGCACCGAAAACCGTTGCGTGCCAAAGACCAAGTGGACGCCCACGAACCTGAGTTCGCGTGCGATTTTGCCGATGATCGCCATGATTCGGCTCTTGTCGGCATTGAGCTCCTCTGCCTCCGCCCGCTCCGGGTCATCGGGTGGCAGAGTCTTCATCACCGGCTCGAGCTTCGCGAGCGAAGTGCCCTCATCGACGACCACCATGATCGGCTTGATCCCGTGCTGTGTCCGCTGCGCTGGCGTGAGCGCGGTCCATTTAGGACAATCGAGACTGTCGAGCACATCGAGGCGGCGTTTGCCCTCGTCATAGCAACCTCGGATGACCGTGAGCGCGTCCGAGTATGTCTGGCAACCCCAGCCGTCGGGGCGCACATAAGGCCGCGCCCAGCGAAAATCCAAACCACGTTTTGTCGGGTCGCAGATCGCGATTTCGAAGCCGTGCACCAACGCGGAGTAGATGAATGCCTCGAGCTGGATGCTCTTACCGCTGCCGGTCTTACCGACGACCAGCACGTGGGGGTTGGCGGACAGGTCCGCAATCACCGGTCGGCCGAAACCGTCTGTGCCAAAGGGAATTTCGCCCCAACTGCCGTCGTCGATGACCGACCACGCGTAGCTCGCCGTGGAGGGCAGGTTGATGGCAACACCGGAGCGCATCGTGACCGTGCCGGTGTGGTGGTCCAGCTCCACCGTCCACCCGGAATGCCCGACCACCGATTGGGTGACCTGCAGCCAGGTGGCCTGCGCCCGGTCCGGGTCCGCGGAGATAACTGGTGCTGAGGCCAGCACCACCGACTGCATCTCACCGATGCCATCGGCACCCAGGCCCCACGTCGTGGACAGGCGCACCTCCCACGGGGATTTCTTGAGCACCCCGGCGAGGCGGTCTCTCAACCCCAGCTCTACGGGGGCAATGGTGCCGATCAGTTGGCGTCCGCCGGGGAAATCCCACGCCAGCAACGTGCGTCCGGTGCCGCCGAGATGGGCATTGACCTTGCCGGCATCGCTGTCCCGTACACCGGGTGGGATCGTTCGTGTCTCGGACCCGGCCGGGCGAAAGGACGGTGTCCCCTGCACCACCACAGCGGTGACGGTGCCGTCGTCGCCGCGGATGATTGTTTCCACTTGCGGGTCTCCCACGATCCGTTCGCGCAACCTCACCGTGAGCTCCCCGCGGGACTTAAGGTCGTCGTAGCCGGGCGGGAGAAGCACCAGTTGCCGGCCCGCGATGTTGGTCTCCTGTGTCATCGACCTCACCACTCGTCACTGATCGTTGGATGCGCCGGGCTGCGTGGTTCCGGCTGGGCAACAGGGGGACGCGTCGGTGCAGACCGCACCGCCGGGGTGGCGCGCCAGGTCATCACCACGACGGTGACCAGCAACCCGATCACCGTGCCCGCCGCGCAGAGCAGTGGATCGAACCCGATCCAGGCCACGGCAGCCCCGGCCCCCGCGCCCCCGGCGGCGTGCAACCGATCACCCTGGAGAACCCACCCTTTGAGGTCCACCAGGGTGAGCTGACTGCCCCGGTACGCGGTCACGTGCACTGCCACCGGCCAGGAGGCGCCGCCGACCAGGATGGCCGCCAGCAGGGCCACCACAATGGACACGAGCAGGCTCTGCATATCAGGGTAGGCAGGGTCGAAACCCCCTTTCCCGAGCAGGTTCGGCAATCCGCGCACCCCGTAGCTCGCGGCGATGAGGGCGAAGATCAACGCGCTCGGGCCGGACAACCACCCGGACAACCATGTTCCGCGGCGGGTGTGGTGGTACCCGAGCGCGGCGAGGATCACGGCCGGGACGGCGAAGACCACCGCGATCCCGGTGTCGACCAACCCCGCCGGGACCAACCCGGACAAGTAGCCGGTGATCTGATCCGGGATACCGGACAGCGGTGACGGTGTCGGGGTGGGATACGGCTCGGACAGGTTCATCAGTCCCACCCCTGTGACAGGTCGATAGTGTCCGGGGCTGTGCCGCTGCCCGGCTTGTGCATGTCCACTCCGCTGTTCGCCGGAGCAGCTGCTCCACCGGCCCATGGGGCATCCGGGTGTGCCCCGCCGACCAGCCCACCGGATTCGGTCATGGCCTCGCGGTGGGCAACGGTCTCCGCGTCCGCCGGGGCCACCTCGACCCGCATGCGATCCGCGTGGACAACCATCAAATACGGGGCCACCTGGGCGCATCTTTCCTCGATGTCGTCCAGATGGGATCGAGCGGTTTGGTTGAGCGTGTCGACGACGAAGCCACCTTCGGGAGTGGTATTGAACGCGACCTCCCCGGTCTCGGTGATGTCCCTCTCCTTGACCCCGAGAATGTCGGCCACCAGCGCGGAGTCGACCAGCCAGGTGGCCACCCTGGTCTTGGTCTGGCGCAAATGCGCTCCGCCGATCCCGATTGCTGCTCCGGCCAACACCCCGTACAACACGCCCGGGCTGAACAGACCGTTCCCCGCGATGTACCCGACGACGAACCCGGCGGCAGCGCCGGTGACCGCCGCTGGCCATTCGGTGCGCGCGGTCTGGACCAGCGCCACCAGGCTCGTCCGGTTTCTACTGTTGGCTGCGCGTTGCGCGCTGAGCACGAGGGCGACGATCACGGCGAGCACCGCGGCCCCGAGGAACCCACCTATCGAAGCGGGGGCGGAGCTGGCGGAGATCAGGCCGGCCAGGGCGGCACCGGCGCCGTACAAGTGCGCGCGCAACGGGATCTTGCTGAGGTCATCCTCGCGGCGTACCCGGCGGGAAGTGTACCGGGACACAGCGGCGAACATCAGCGTGAGAATCCCGAAAAGTATTGCGCCCCACGGGGTTCCACCTCCAGAATCAGGTGCGGTCTGACTGGAGGACGCGGAGTACGCCGGGGCCGCTGGGGCAGTGTTGGCCGGAGCAGTGTTGACCGGCGCGGCGGCTGCCGGGGTGGTTGCTGCGGCGGTGGGCTCCGGCGTAGTGGTCGCTGCCGTAGGCGGTGCCGGTTCGCCCGGAAGAATCGACAGCTGCGCCCCGACCGGCGGCGGGACCGGGTTGGCGCGCGCGCCGATTTTCGGGTCGCCCCAGTTGAGGTAGCGCTGCTGGACGGGGTTGCTGATGCAGCCGGACCGGATCAGAGGGGTGGTCTGGTCCGCCCCGTAGGCCACCCATTCTACCGGGCCGGTGGCGGCGGTGTCGATGATGGGGACGTTGACGGCGTAGCCCGCTACCCCACCTCCGTACACCGGGCGCTGCACGAGGGGCTCAGACCACACCGCGCGCAGCGTGGTCTGCGCGCAGGAGACGGCGGCGAGCGTCACCCCGTTGTCGAACCCCCACCCGAGAGGGGATCCCGAGACGGCGGGTGCACTGCTGAGCGGCTGTGCTGCGCCGAGCGGAGGCGCAACCTCCGGCGCCCCGGTGGCTGTTCCCGTACCGAGCGCGAGCGTGAGGGGCACCCCTGCGGCCAGCAGCGCAGCGGACACACGGATGCGGCTCATGGTGTCACCTCGAGGCCCAGAAGGCGGTCCACGGACGCGCGGGTGATGCCATACCGGGGCCGGCCACCCTCCCTCGCTGCTCGGCGGAGGACGACCACGTCGGCGGCGCAGGTGCCGGCGGCGATCTGCGCCCGGACGGCTTGCCCGGTTTGCCCGGTTGTGGTGGCGTACTCCGTCACGCTCATCACCGCCGGAACCGGGCTTTCATCGTTTTTCATCGGGGTCTCCCTGGACTGGCTGGGTATGCACTTGTACGTATTTTTATTCAGCTTAGACCGAGTGTAGCCGCGTTTGCAATAGCTATCACTGCAGCTCAGACGGCCGTCGAGCAATGAGGCAGGGATGACAGTGCATAAAACGACGCAGTATCACCCCGTACGGAGCTCAGGCGGTGAGCTCGGTTTCCACTATCGCGAACAGTGCCTCGGGGGCCGTGATGGCAACCTCGATGACGGGGAGGCGCCGCAGTTTGTGGCAATGCCCGCACGCGGGCGGGAACCCGCGCGCCGCCCCCGGTGGGCAGGCGAGGTAACCGCTGCCGCCGCACACAGGGCAGGACTCGTACCCGGTGACCCGAGCGCTAACCTCCAACGCCGCTAACACCGCCCGACGCCCGGTCATGTCCAACTTTCCGATCTGCCCCTGCACCTGGTCGAGTGTGTGCGAGAGCAAATCACTGCCGGCTTGTTGGCGCTGCGTGACGGCGCGCGCCCGGGCGAGCCGGGTCACGACCGCCTGCGCGGCCTGTAGCTCCGCCTGCGCGCCCCACACCATCGCCCGGGCGGTCTCCGCATCGAAGCCGTCATCCCGCGCGCCCTGGTACTCGGCGGCGACCCTCTCCTGCAACTCGGCGACCGACCGGGATGACTCCGCCGCGCGTGTGCCCGCGGTGTCCCCGTGCCCCTCACCGATCCCGGTGACCTCCGCAGCCAGGGCCGCGAGCGCTGCCGGATCAGTGAGGAGGCGCGCCACCTCACTCCACACAGCGGCGTCGGCGGCCGCCACGGAGATGTTCGTGCAACCGCAGCTCTCCGGGGTTCCCACCCGGGTGCTCAGATGATGGCGGCAGCTGTAGGTCGCCACCTGCCCGGTGGCGGTGCGGCCGTGGTAGCGCCGGCCACACGGCGTGAGGAGATGGCCGGGCAGTAGGTAGTCCCCGTGCGAGGTTTGCGCAACGCTGGTGTCTGCCTGCCAGGCGGCCCACTCGCGCGCCTGGTCGGGGGTGAGGATCGCTGGGATCGCCACCTCGGTGGCACCCCAACGCCACTTGCCGGCCGCGGAGGTTGTGGGTCGGGAGCCGCGGGCCCAGGTGCTCAGGGTGGCCCGGGTCCAGGGTTTGTCGGTGGCGGTGCGATGGCCGGCGTCGTTGAGCGCGGCGACGGTCTGGGTGAGCGGCACCCGCTCCGCCACGAGCAGGCGGTGCATCTCCCGGATGCAGGCGGCCTGCACTCGGTCGATCGCCAGGACCACCCCGCGCATCCCCGCCCGGGTATCGGGCACCGCGCGGAAGCCGAACGGGGGCGTGGAGCTCACCCAGCCGCCTTGCGCGACCCGGCGAGCAACACCTTCCCGCGTGCGGGTCCGGATCGTCTCCCGCTCGAGCTCGGCGACGGAGCCGAGCACCGTCATCGTCATGCGACCGGTCGGTGTCCGGGTGTCGATCGACTCGGATGTGGACACCAGGCGGACCTGCGCCGCCTCGAGCCGCTGCACCAGCGTGAGCAAGTGAATTGTGCTGCGCGCCAAGCGGTCCAGGCGGTACACGATGAGCACATCCACGTCGCCTGAGTCCACCGAGTCCATCACCTCGGCGAGCGCCGGGCGGTCGGCGTTGGCCCCGGACTCACCGGCATCGACACACTCGGCAACGACCTCCCAACCGTGCCGGGTGGCGACTTCCCGGCACGCGTCGAGCTGGCCGGTGAGGCTGGTGCCCTCGACCTGGCCGGCGGTGGACACGCGGCCGTAGATCACGCACCGCGGCACGGCCACGGCGGACGTCGGCGGCATACCCTGGTCAGGCGGCATCGTCCACCCCGGTCGCTCGGTGTGTGGGCGCAGAGACCCTCGGCCTGCCAGGGCTGGGGGTCTCGCTTGTGGGGCCCATCATCGCCTGCACCAGTCGGGTCATGGCGCGCGGATCCGGCGTGGTGGTCACTGTGACGGTGATCGAGGCGATGCCTGGGCTGGATGTGTCCATGCCGAACATGTGTGCGGCGGGGGTGGCGTTTCCCGTGTCTGCCCGTTATGCCCGCTTGATCCCAGAATCACACACCGTATTGGCACCATCGCCGCCGCGGCGTTCGGCGCGGTGCTCTACACCGTGGTCACCGGCGACTCCGTGGTCGGTGCGTTGACCGGACTGGTGCAGCGAGCGCTGTCCACGGAGG
>JAABUV010002172.1_pt1 | contig 27176 bp, 23 predicted proteins | sample 5559971 | NCBI WGS metagenome assembly JAABUV01 (sample SAMN10711881, study PRJNA513362) | rock metagenome | isolation source: Antarctica rocks | place: Antarctica: Victoria Land, Knobhead nord | collected 2015-12-19
ATTATCGAAGAGTGTAAGAAGTGTACGTAGTATCGTCGAATGACACAGTTCTTGCATTTATCGACAACTCACTACGAGTCATGAAATGACGAATGAGATCTTCACGAAGAAGAAGCTCTTAGACAAAAAGCATAACAGACACGACAGCTTGCTACGTTCAACAAGCATCTACGTCTCGATGAGAAGACGCTCAAATCATCTGTCAACATTTGAATCAGTCTTCTGTCTCGATGAACTATCATTCAATCGACAACAGCTGAACTAGTCTAGATCTATAGACTATCGTTCAACTCGATTATGTCACTGCGTCGACAGCACGAATCGAACCTTTATCATATACGACAATGAGAAAGCATACCTGATGAAAGAGTCTAAGTGAGAGTCAGAATACTGAATGAGAGTCAGTATCAACGTCTTTTCATCGTTAAATGACAATATCATCGATCAGTTGACATCTGCAACTGCTCTACGATCATCAACATTAATCAGTTCACACTTTCTTTAGAACTGTCTGTTGAATTGCATTACTTTATTTTTCATTCTATCTACATGACTTCAATACGATCACTACACGATCTAGACATTGAATCACTTCGTTCATCTTACGAACTCGAGAAAGCAATCACGTCTCACTCATTCATCTTACGAAATCAAGAGAGTCTTCACATCTCACTCATTCGCTCTACGAAATCGAGAAAGCACAATATGAGAAAATTCTCAGTAGAAGTGTTATTAATCATCTTTCTTTTAGAGAGTTTCTTTTCCGTCTATCACGACAAACTCAATATCTCGCTCATTATCTCTATGACTCTATAATCAATATATCTTCGTTTCTCGCACGGCAGAAAACGGGGAAAGAGAGAAAATAGAAAGTCAATGAGACTTTATAAAGAATCGAGAAGAAAGAGAATATCTCAATGAGAAAGCAGCTAGACTGTCACTCATAGATAAAAGAGAATAACTCGATGAGGAAGCAGCTAAGCTGTCATCAACAGAAAGAGAGAATAACTCGATGTGAAAGCAGCTAGACTGTCATTCATGAAAAGAAATAATTTCATGAAGAAACGAAGAATCGTCACTCATGAAGAAGCGAAGAATCATCACTCATGAAGAAGCGAAGAATCATCACTCAACGAAGAAGCGAAGAATCGTCACTCAATGCAGAAGCGAAGATTAGTGAGAGCGTTAGATCGAAGCGAAGAACAACTCAATAATGCTCGTGAGACAACATTGCGAAGCAAGTCAGACAAGAGCAACATCGCGAAATGAATCAGACAAGACAACATTGCGAAATCGAGTCAGACAAAGCAATCGAGTCAGACAAGACAATATTGCGAAGCGAAGCAGACAAGCAACATTGCGAAGCGAAGCAGACAAGATTGTTGTCACAAAAGCATCAGATCTTCTACGCTTGCAGCAGACTTTCTTCGCTCACAGCAGATCTTGTCGAACTGTCTCAAGTCGAGCTCTTTATGCTTATAGCAAGCTATCTGACAAAGCATCGTTCGATTTCTTGTGTCTACAGCAATCTTTCTAAAAGGCGTCTATCGTTAAGACTGAAGTGCATTGAGAATCAATGAACATATTCGCGCATCTTAGAAGACACTCTTGTCAAACGCTTGCAGCAAACCTTGCAGAGTCAAATGCTCACAGCAGACTTCATCAAACAGTTCATATTATCGCATTTATGTCTAGAGTCATGAAGCAGTGAAAGTCATGCAGACTTAGACCTCTTCGCATTTACAACAAATCTAGTCAATATCACATGCTGTTGAGATTGCAAATCAGTGAGAGTCAATAGATCTTGCTCGCATGCGTTGAGTGAAAGTTAAAGCGATACAACGCAAGCTTGCAATCACGTTGTTACGACACGTCAAAAGACCTGCTCTTAATGCTCTGTTTTCACAAGATTAAGAAAAAGTGAAAGTCATCAGATTTTCTACGTTCTCGACAAATCTCATCGACTTGCTCACAGACAGATCTTCTGCAATCAGAATAAACTCTGACATTGAACATCATCAGATTGCTCGCAATCAAGCTTTTCTACATTCACGACAGATCTTGTCAAAATGTTTCATACTGAATCTTTTCTACATCTATAGCAAGCTACATAAGAAAGCATCTGCAATCAAGGCTAAGACAGTCTTTTTAAACGCTTGCAGCAGACTTCATCAAATAACTTACGTGCAGACGTTCTCTATGTCTGCAGACAAATCTCTATCGAGTTGTCTATAATTACATCGTTTATTCTCGCAATCAATCTTGCAGAGTCACTTGCAGAAGAATCTCTTTGACGATCGCGACAGAACATCTAGCAAAGATCTCATATTAAGACTAGAAAACAGTGAAAGTTATGTGATCAGACGTCTTCGACAGCTACAACGAAGCAACTAATGAAAGTCTCATGTCAAGACTAGAAGACAATAAAAGTTGTTGAATAAAGCTTTCTTGTACTCGCAAGCAAGTTCTGTCTAACTGTCTGTAAATGAACTTTCTTATCATCTACAATCAGACCTCATTTGCGTCTACAGACAGAACTCATCAAACGATCTGCAATTGAACTTTCAGAATCACATGCATGTTCTCTTATGATCATGACAGATCATCTAGCAACTCATCTGCGTCTGAAGCTATGAAGCAGTGAAAGCTAACAGACTACGATCATCTGCATCGAGTGAAAGTGTTGAAAATAGCGATGACAGACGCGCAGTCATTAGAACTCGATAGAATAGAGATATAGACAGACGTTGACGAAACGATCTAATTGAGTTTAGTGTCAGAAGACATTCAGTGTATAGTCACTGTCTAGTAGATAGATTTTACAATCATTCTTTTACTCATTCAACTGAATTCATCACTGTTCACTCTACTCTTTCAATAGATATTAAAGATTTCATTCAAAAGAATAGTTTGTGAAATCATGCAGAATGAGATTGATATGAACAAGATGAATCAGAAAATGAGCGATGCAAACTATAAAATTCAGACTTTGACACTGCTTACTTTTCAAAAGATCATAGAAGCATTTCTATGTAAATTTCTTGTCAGTAAGTGCATTATTCATTTGCATTATCATTGATGTTTTACAACACTTACTGATATAATGCTTTACATATGTAGATAGCAATCTTTTTGCTATTCATGTTAAGTGAGTAACTCTTCAGCAGAGAAATTTGATACTCATGAAAACTTTGATGTGCAATCTTGAAATTCAGTTGAATGTTTAATGAAAATAGCATTTGCAATATCTTGATTAAATCAAGTTATCTAATATAGTAATACATGAACTGCATTATCTTTTTGCATTATCTTGTAACTATGTTATCATACTACATACATTAACAATGCAAAAGCAACTTCAAATGAAATAATATTGAATATTTAAACAATAATAAAACATAAAACATTTTGCAAATTTGCTTTAAAAGAATCAGCAGCTTCATCAATTATGTTATCTTCATCTTCTTTTCTACAATAAATATTTCATACTTCAATGATAGTCTTTTCAGAATTCAAGTTCATGATACAATTATAATACTTAAGAAGCATTATCTGTTCAATTGATTTGGAAGTCATTTGTGATTAATCTTATCGACAAAATCTTCTTGCAAAATTGAATATTCATTCAATATTTACAGAAAATATTGAACATGAAAGAACATTCTTAGTCATTTAAGTTAATCTTGAATAATTCAAGATGTTGTTTCTTCAATACTTTCATGTTGAAAACTTCTCAACAATAGCATCAGTGCAAAGATATTGATCATTTTCACTAACAGATATAGAGCAACGTTGAGTTCTTTGAAGAAGAGTTTATGTAATCATCACAACAGATTATAGCATTGTTAACAAATGATTAATTGCATTATTATATTGCATTATTTGATCAACATCACTAGTCATTTGCGCTTTAACTTTTGCAGTTGTAATTCTCTTCTTATAATGATGATGAAAATAGTTCTTGAACTCTTTTCTATACTTGTTGTAATAAAAATGAGAATCATTCTCATTTGCATTTTAATCTTGATACAAATTCAGCTTTTGAGTAGAATTTAAAATTATAGCGAGATTGTATATCAGTTCATCTTTGTTCTTCGTCTTGAAATAGTACTTTGCAAGCTTGTTAAAAGCTAATTCGCAAGCTTGAAGAACAAGTGCTTGTGAAGTACATGCACTATCACGTACTATCATCTCAATAACATTGAGATGATTAAAAAGAGCATCAAACATTTGAAATTCTAAATGTATGTTAACATTAATGATTTTAAATATGATCAGAGTTAACTTGTAGAAAGAATTTAACATGTTGTCAATAAGCAATACTAATGATCATTCATTTTTCTTTAATCAAATAGCTTAAATCTTTGCATCTGTCAAGAATTTCTCAACTCATGTATTGATTATGTCATGCAGTTGATATGCACATCAAAGCATCAAATAAATAAAGTTTCAGCAAATGCAAATGTCTTGTATCAATTTTCAAGATCTTGTTACTTACAGCTTTAAAAAGCAAAGCTTTCGTTGAGAAGAACTATTAATAGCAATAGTAATAGCATGAATCTGTTTCATTAATTAGTAAATGCATTATCTTTTTGCATTATCATCTTGATAAATATTTTCTTGACAACAGTGCAAAGATCATTGCTTGTGATTACATTCTCAACTTGATTATTGTTCAATGACACAGTGAGATTGTTGTTCAAAGTCTTTAATTCAATAGCTTTGATAAACTCTTGAATCACTAGATTAATAATATGAGTCATACAAGAAATCAAGTTTTGTGCTTTATTTCATGAAATGTCACGTTGATTGAGTGCTCTTTCAAACTTCTTCTTTAAAGTGTCATTGTTGCTTGCATTATCAGTAACAACATCAAAAAGCTTATTCTTGATGTCATATGTATTCAAAATCTTGAACAGCTTTTGCATCAAATGACAATCAGTATGCTCAACTTCAAGAGATGTAAATTCAATAAGATGTTCATGATATTAAAATGCAGCATTCATTCAATATATCAAGACTTTCAGATAAGCGACTTTTTAAGAACTGAATCATGCATTCAATGCAATAGAAACACATCGTGACTCTTTTAAATCTTGCTTTATCTTTGCATGAATCTCATCATATTTCAAGAAAATCATGTTTAACAATTTAGTGCAATGCACGAAAGTAATTTCTGAACAAAGCATTTGTAGTAACTGTCGAAAATGCTCATTTTCAATGATTCAAAAAGACAAATTCAGTGCAACAAAGATTTGACACAATATCTTTTTTCAATTCTGTTGATTGAATTGAGATGATAAGTTGATATGACTTTTCTTCTATAAATATGTTAACTTTGCATTATTTATTTGCATTATCATATTGAACTTACACGACTGAAATTTATCTCAAGCTGTGAAAGAAAGTTGAGTCGTTTTCGTTTCATGCAAGCATTTGTCTTAAGATGCTTGATTATATTGATTGTACTAGATTCATTAATAGCTGTAGAATGATCTAGAATTTTAAAACAATTCTTGCATGAAATTTTAAAATATTCTTTCAATGTTGAGATCATTTAAATAAACTGATTTCAGATGTTGAATTGTTTATTTACTTCAGTCTTCTTAACTTAAAGTGAATTATCTATCTTTCTTTGAATCTTGTTGATAACACTTTCGTCAACAGATGTCTGTAGTCATCATTGTTGAAATTGAGCATTGATATCAGAACTTCACTCAACATACTGATTATTCTTTCTTAATATTAGAAGAAAAGTATCGCGATAAATTTTATTCATCACTTCTTGAAGAGTTCATCTCTTTTCGATGAAAATCTGATTAATGTTTCGTGAATCTTGACTTGCAAAGTCATTAGAATGAAGACTACTGAAAGTAAATGAATGAATGATTAAGAAATTAAATTCTTTCTCAATTGAAGATCTTGATAATTCATATGTCTTATCAGAATCAGACATCTTGCAATGTATTTTATTGATAATGCAACAAGATAATGCAAACAACAAGAAGATGATAATGAAGAAATGAGAAATAATTTTCTTTATTGCACGTAGATCTTTCAAATATAATGATGTAATAGATTCAAAAATAGTAAATCTTAATATTTGATGTCATTTTCAATTGCTTGACAAGTCAAGTCAAAAATTCAAATTCTGACTCAACTTAAGATCAATATTGAATTGAATCATAAGATTGATATCAAGTATTCAAATCAAGTCACGACATTGATATCAAGTACTTGAGCGAATCAGAAAGTAAATATGAAAACTTAACTTAATGATCAGTCTAGACTTGAATGAAATCTTTGCTCAAATTCTCATTCAAATAACAACGAAGTTCTAGAATTTCATCACGACTCATGTTGTACAAAGTGAAGATTGAGAATTGAGCATCTTCTTTAAAATGTATGACATGATCATGAACTTGATGCAAAAACAAAATATCAACGTTTTTCTTGAAGAAAACATTTAGAAACTTAAAATATTTGAATGATAAAATTGTGACTGAATTGATATTCTTACTTTATCAATAAACTTTAAGATCTTCTTGTGTCATGAATGCAGTCACATGAAATTTCTTTTTCATTTGATGATGATTCAAATGATGATTCTTATCATATGTACTGTTTTAAGAACAAGATGAGAACTGAGTAAGAGTTGAACTGTTCTTTGAATGAACAGTCAAAGTCACATGACGTGATTTTGACTCATTAAAGTCTAGATTAGAAAATGAGATTAACTCAAGATTCAAGAAAACATTAATTTTCTTTAAAATGATGCTAAACACTTCAATGTCTTTGACATAAGCAGCATGATCAAAGCTTCAAGCTTTCAATCATCTGCAATTTGTAAAGAGTGATAGAGACAGATTTTAGCGCTTTTAGTGATCAATATCTCAAATATTCATTTAATTTCATGTCTCAGATTTGCGTCACTTTTAGCTGATGCATATTCATAAAAGCATCAATATTCTTAACATTTCTAGCATTTCTAGCATTCTCATGAGCGCAGTATGCGTCTTTATCATTTAATTCAATAAACACGACTATTTTAACATTTGTAACATTGATACGTAGTTGCAACATTGAATAATTAATGATTGATTTGACTATTTAAATAATAACTATTTAATATATGCATCAAGAAAGTCAATGAGAAAGTCAATGAGAAAGTTAATGAGAAAGTTAATGAATAAACTAAAGAGGTAGAAAGTCATGTAGAATGATTGATAGAATCATGTTTAAAGCTTGATAGAAAACAAATTTGATTCTTGATTGCGAAGCAATTTGAAGCTTGACGAGAAGTCATGTAGAGAGTCATGAAGAAAGTTATGTAGAAAGTTATGTAGAAAGTCATGTAGTAAAAAGATCAGTAAATGACTTGATTGAAAGATCAGTAGAAAGCTTACTAGTAAAAAGATCAATAGAAAGATCGATTGAAAGATCAGTAGAAAGCTCACTAGATGACTTGATTGAAAGATTAGTAGAAAGATCAGCGAAAATGCTTGATAGAAAAACATGAAGAGTGCTTGATAGAAAGTCATGTAGAAAGCATTGTTTGATTCGTGTTATGCACTCGATCAACACGTATTTTGAAGCATGTAGAATGTTTGATAGAGTGTTTGATAGAAAGCTCAGTCGATAGCTCAATAAATAGCTCAGTAGAAAGATTAATAGAAAGATCAATAGAAAAATTGATAAAAAGATTGATTGAAAGATTGATTGAAAGATCAGTAGAAAGATCAGTAAAAAGATCAGTAGAAAGCTCAATCAATAGCTCAGTAGAAAAATCAGTAGAAAGATCAGTAGAAAGCTCAATCAATAGCTCAGTAGAAAGATCAGTAGAAAGATCAGTAGAAAGCTCAATCAATAGCTCAGTAAATAGCTCAGTAGAAAGCTCAGTAGAAAGTATTGTTTGAAGCACTGTTTAATGCATGTTATGCGTTCATTCAACACGTATTTTGAAGCATGTAGCATGTTTGATAAAGCATTTAATAAAAAGCTCAGTTAATAGCTCAATAAATAGCTCAGTAGAAAGATTGATAGAAAGATTGATAAAAAGATTGATAGAAAGATTGATCAAAAGATTGATTGAAAGATCAGTAGAAAGATCAGTAAAAAGCTCGATTGATAGTTCAGTAGAAAGATCAGTAGAAAGATCAGTAGAAAGCTTGATCAATAGCTCAGTAAATATCTCAGTAGAAAGCTCAGTAAAAAGTATTGTTTGAAGCATTGTTTAACACATGTTATGCATTCATTCAACGCGTATTTTGAAGCATGTAAAGAATTTAATAAAGTGTTTAATCAAAAGTTTTATATCAAGTTATGAAGAGTGCATTCTATTGAGCTAATTAGCATTATTTCGTACGAAATAAAAAGTAGAAACTACGAAAGAAAGAAGTGAAAAGAAGTAAAAATTCTGAATTCTTTGAATTTTCTAGCGTTGATCTTTGACTGAGAGCGAAGATTACTAATCACGAAAGTAACAATACTGTTCTCAAGTCATGTAAAAAGCATTGTTTGAAGCATTGTTTAACTTATGTTATGCATTCATAATTTGAAGTATGTAGAGCGTTTGATAAAGCATTTGATAGAGAATTTGATAGAAAATTTGAGTGAGCAAGTAGATAAGCGAGTAGGTGAGTGAGTAAATGAGTGAGTAGATAAGCGAGTAAATGAGTGAGTAAATGAGCGAGTAAATAAGCGAGTAAAGTGCTGAGCATGTAGATGAGCAATTAGATGAGTGAGTAAATGAGCGAGTAAATGAGCGAGTAAATGAGCGAGCATGTAGAGTGATGAGTAAATGAGCGAGTAAATGAATGATTGTTGATATATGCAACATATGTGATAAAAGCGAAATTCAGCTTAATGCATATGAACAAACGCAGATTTTATCAACAAAAGCGAGATACAGTTCAAAGACATATGAATAAACACAGATTTTGTCAACAAAAGCAGATTGCAGTTTAATGAAATCAGCTTAAATTCGAATTTTATCTCGCTTTAAGTGATAAATGTCACTTTAGCTAAACTTTAAAATTTTGTTCACTTTACAAACTGTCAATGACTCAACTATGTTAAATTGTATAAAAAATCAACCAAATTGATCTGCTTAAAGAACAATAAAAGTTTTAAAAAAGAAAGAATTTTGACATTTAATTTTTGATGAATATTCTTTTTAAATGACTTGAAGAATGACTGATAATGAGATTCATTTATTCATGATGTTGACTACGAATCTTTTGATTCTATTCTGTGTTCGAATAGAAGTCAGAAGAGTTAAGAGATCTTAATTCAACGCAATTCAAATGATGTTAGAATGTTGCGTAAGCAGAAAAGTTGATCATGCAGAGTTTTCATCTACGCGACAACATTCTTTCTAACAATCACAATCGATCTACGAGAGTGATTGATGACATGTCGATGTCAGTAAGAGATGAAAAGATATCTAGTGAAATAGTCGTTCTCAGTATGAGAGTCGTGACTACAAGTGGTCGAAGAATTTGCAACTCGTCGACTGCGTCGATATACTGAAACGTCTTCATCACATCGACAGTGTCGTCAAGTAATTGATGAAAAGATATCAGATAGAATAGTCGTTCTCAGTCTGAGAGTCGTGACTACAGTGCTTGAAGAAGTAGTGACTCGTCGATCACGCTGATATACTGAAAAGATTTGAGTTCACCTTCTTTACTTGACGTCAAGTCATTCATCTATCTACGTGAAAAATCGAGAGCTCAAGAGAACGATCAGAACGCATTCTCTTTCATCGATCAGAGTCAAACATCGAACGATTGCAATCACACGTCTATACTAACAATTCATTCAACGTCTACGTGACACAAGTCAAGTCAAGAGAAGAAAAGAATTACTCAGTACAATCACACTCTATCTTCTCATCGTGTGTGCCTCTCTTTCATCACATATTTCTCTGCTCAATGAATGACAATCATTGAGTAAGAGAACACAGCTCTACGTACGTTACAATCACGAGCATCACGAGTGCGAAAAAAACGTCTTTCGTCTTCGAATTGAGAATCGAATCGAAACATCGTTGTATAGAATATCGTCAATGAAGAGCAGAGCAAAGACGATGCGTCATAATCAAACAGCACAGACACTCTCATCAAAAGTTTACTCGAGCGTCACACGCTGAATAGAAGCTATAGATTCATTACTTGATAACACAGTGTCAATCTCATTGTTTCGACTGCGTGAAGCAGTTGTGTAGACGACGAGTGATTTTCTTTCTCAGAGAGTTTTGTTCACTCGATATAAATAGCATAGAGTTTCTCATGAGTCGAGTCTAAATCAATGTCACAAGAGTGTATGAATTACAATTACAATTACAATTATGACTTGAAGAATATGATTAGAAGTTTCTTGTTTCAGATGAGAAACAAGATTAAACAAAATTTATTTCTTGTGAATGAGCTGAGTATTAATTGACTTCTCATGAGCAAATGAGAAGTTATATTGCTTCTTGTGAGCAAATGAGAAATTGAGTTGCTTTTTGCAAGCGAATTAAGAACTGAATTATTTTTTATGAGTAAACTGAAAACTGAATTACTTTTTTTTAAATGAATGAAGAACTGAATTACTTCTTGTGAGTGAACTGAAAACTGAGTTACTTTTTTTAAGTGAATGAAAAACTAAATTGCTTTTTGCAAGTGAATTGAAAACTGAGTTACTTTTTTTAAATGAATGAGAAACTGAATTGCTTTTTGCAAGCAAATTGAGAATAAGACTGAGAGAAAGCTACTTTGTTAATTTCAAATGAGAAATTTTCTTCTTATTGTCAGAATCATGTCTAGATGAGTCAATCAGCGAAAGTTAGAATTGAATAGTGCTTGATCTTTAAAGATAGCTATAACTGAATATTAAGAATACAGAAGAAGATGAGTATAAAAGCTTCTATTTAAGTAATATTCAGAGACTGTGCTAAGCTCAAAGAGAATGTGTTTATGACATGAGTAAAATGTGATGTAGAAAGAAAGATGATGTTGAACAAAGAGATGTTGAAAAAAGAAAATAGAGACTGAGTTAGATCTGAGTCAGATCTGAGCTAAAGACACTGACTAGCTTTATTTAGTCTTGATACGCTTGTAACATTATTTCTTTCTTTAAAAATTCATGTTCATATGAATGTTGCTCATTTGCTTGCTTTCTTATTGAGTTATTTCAATACTAGCGTGACTTTCTTGAATATAACATATGAAATTCATTCAAAACTTTCTTGAAGTTATTGAATTCATCTTTATTGACATAGTATCATTCATCATCTTTATCTAAATCTTTTCATTTGATCTTGTACTGTATTCAATCTTGATAACGTCTGAAGTTCAGAATGTCATCTATCTTTCAATGTTCATCATTATCATCATCAATAATAATGAGTCTGAGAAGTTTTGCATGCTGTTCTGATAGAGAATCTTCTGAATATGATTGCAGTAGCTTCAAGCTGAACATTGAATGCAGATGCTTCATGCTGACTGACAGATGAAGATGATAAAAGACTTTCGCTTTAACAGTGATTTGATATGATTTTAGTTGTTTGTCTTTCAAATCTTTGCATGATCTCATGATTTTGACGTTTCTGAAGAATAGTCAAACTCAGTCATCTATCTTATAAATGACGTCTCGTCTATGTTTATTGATCTGTGCTTCAATGATCAGCTTCGTCTTTTTCAATTGTTGATGATTGAAGCTCAGTAACTTCTTCATTTAAATGATAATATCATCTGCTTTTCTAGCTTTTAATCGTTCACAAGTGATTTCATAGTCAGTTGTATCTGAATCGAAACTCATTCGAGGGTGAAAATCTTTATTGAAGTAGAAAGAAATCATTGAGATGATTGAGAAGATATTGAAATTGTCGCTGAATTTCATCATAGATATTCATTTGACTCAGTCGTTCTGCATGTAATTGCAATAAATTCTAAGTTCACATTCAATGTTTTAATTGACTCATTTCGTCTGATTGTTGATCTTTGAATGATAGACTGTGAATAAACTAGCTGTGATTCTCAGTCGCTTGCAAAGACTTTTTCACATAGTTGATATGAATTGAAAGTCTCTGTTCAAAACAATAGAACTAAGTAGATCATGCAGTCAATAGATGTTTCATAGCATGATTCAAATCGTTTCTTCAACTGAGATGTCATTGTCTTCTCAATGACAGAAAACATAATGATGTTCTTTGATGAAACAACATATAATTGTGCAAATGATGTTATAGTTTTCTGACAGAGATAGTTCAATGATGAAGTTCATAACTATATTTTTTCAGCATTTCTATGAAATTAAGAGAGAATGATGAAGTTCATTGATGCTATTTCTAGAAACTTTGCTTTGCTGATAAGCATGACAGTTTCGAATGTATCATTGAATAGTAGCTCAATGATCTGATCAATAGTAGAAACGCTGAACTAAATCAATGATTCATTTATTGTTGAGATGAGAGATTGAAGATTGATCATGCACTTCTTGTAGTAATTTCGTGTGCATGTTCTCAGAAACTCACAGTAAGTCTTTTTTAAAGAGAACGCTGTCAATAATTTTGCAGTTCTTCAATTTAATGATATGAAATTTGAGCTTGTTCTCGTTCATAGCTTGTTTACATTCATCGCAGAGCTCATTTATTTAATTGATCATACATACTTGCTGATAGAAATTTGCTTTCGATTTAATGAGTAGAACATCAACTCTATCAAAGATCAGAATAGTCTGAAAACAATCTTCAAGTCATTAAGCTGATTCAGAGATGTTCACTAGAGACATTCAAGTTAAAGCATCGACTTTAGTATTCATTTTGCCTGATTTAAAGATGATCTGAAAGTTGAACTTCAACAGAATGTTCAAATAGTTGACTTGTCATCAACTCAACTGTTTATTTTTCATGAAAATCTTCAAAGCTTGATGATTGATGAATATCTGAATGAGTAGTTCAATGCACTTCAGCTTGAGTCGTCAGTGTTTGAAACATTGAATAATGACTAGTAATTTCTTGTCATAGATGTGATAATTGATTTCAGCAAAGATCATGCTTTTACTGTAAAAGATCATCAAATGAAGAACTTTCTTATCATTGTACTGAGATAGTATTTCATCTTTTACATAGTTTGAAGCATTGATCTTCAAAATAGCTTGTCATTTGAAATCGAAGTGACAAAGTACTGAGATTGAGCTGACTTGTTTCTTTAGATTGTTAAAGACTTGAACACAGATCTCATTTCAAACAAAAGATGTGTTTTTTCTAGTCAGTTGAGTGAATGATTTGACTAGCTTCAAGAAGTTCTTAATAAAACGACGATAGAAGTTAACAAATCTCACGAAGTTCTGAATTTCTTTTAGATTGATTGAAGTGATTCAGCTGACTATGACTGTTACTTTGCTTGAATTCATACGAAGATCTAGTTCTGATACGATGACTTCTAGAAAGACAGTCTCTTCTACATTGAATTCGCACTTTCAAATATTTATCTGCAGTTCAGCTTCGTGTAGTTGACTCAATACTAGTTTGACGTGATTTTTATGTTTCTTTCTCATTTTGCTATAAATGAGAATGTCATCTAGATAAACTTGACAAAAGTCATTCAGAAAGTTTTATAAAACATCATTCATATATTGCTGAAAGAAGATCGATCTGTTAGTCAGTTTGAATGATAGCATCTTGTATTTATATGCTTTTAAAGCAGTGATAAAAGTGATGTAATTCTCATTATCAAGATGCATTTGAAGTTTGTTGAATGCTGATATGATGTTCAATTTAATCAGATGCTTGCAACTCATTATTTTATCAATGATCTTGTCTATCAACGATAGAGAATATTTATTTCTTTTGAAAATGACATTTAGCTTTTGATAGTTCATGCAGAATCAAAGATCTTCATTTGCTTTAAGAGCAAATAGAACGAAGAAGAAATAGAGAGTCTGACTAGAAGTGATGAATCTTTTTGACAGATTCTCGTTTAAGTACTTCTTTATCTTCAGAAGTTTAACAGAGAACATTCAATAGATTCAACAGTGAGAAAATGTTGAATCACTGATGAGTTTGATTTTATGATCATAGAAGCGATGAGAGAATAGTTTATTCAATTGAGCTCAATCAAAAACATCTAGAAACTCATGATATTTCAATGACAGCTTCGCTTTAATATCTTTCAAATTCTGAGTCGTTTCATTGATTAAAGAAATGTTTAAAGCGTTCAAATTGCATTGAGTATTGTACGCGATTTTTCTATTGATGTTTATCATGAATAAAGCAAAGACTTCAGTCTGATTCTTCTTTGAATGATTTAACAGTGTTTTAAACAAAGCTGCGTTTATGCTTTGAATCAAGAATAACTCTTTCTGAGCAGTGATTGAAATGAGTCGTTTGAGCATCATAGAGATCTTAGTTTAAGTGATTGAAGAAGATGAAGTTGACTGCAATCAACTTAAGTGCTTTGAATTGAAGAAGATCGAAAAAATCGAAATAGAAGTATTCAATTGATTCAAAAAAACAATGACGTTGTTTTGCATATTCAGTAATATTTCGTTTTTATTCATTCAGAGCTTACTCAATATGACTTCATGATGATCAATATCAGCTATCAACATTGATACAGTCAATTTCTTATGACTTTCGATGATGAGATTGAATAGAATTTTATGAGTGATGATCTTCTTAGATATCTTTTCATCATAATCTCTTATTAGCTTCTCTTTTGTCAAAGATATAGATTGAATTTCTAGTTTCTCGCATACTCTATTGACTAAATTAGCGTGTATGAGCGTATAAGCGACTGAATCACTGTCTATTAGCGAACGAAGACTGAAGAATTGATTCTGCAAGATGAGATGAGCATCAATTAGAAACGACTTTTCAAAGTAATTTTCTTCTGATAGAATTTCATTTAGTTTGCACAAAGATATAATCTCTATCTTTTTGATGACTTTTGAAGAGATGACTAGTTTTTTTGAATCGAAATTTGAATCAAAATCGAACTTGAAACAATTGTATTCATTGTTCACTGCATTGATTCTGATAGGTCGATCAGAGCATTCTCTAGAGCTATAATCTGATTTATGACATATGAAACAGGTTTTGACTAAAACGTCTGCTTCTTTGACGTTAGTTAAAACTGCGTCACACGACTTTAAATGATCAGATTTTGAATGATTGACTGACTGAGTAACAACAGCTTTATGAAAGATGATCTTTGACAGATTGTTAACGCGTTTGATGAGATTGACTTTGTTCTTGATTTCTCGAATGACTCGCTGATCATTATTCAAACAAATCAGGTAGAAATGAATCTCTTTGAGAGAATCAGGTTGAACTAATTGATTTATTCAAACGAATCGAAGACGAGAGTTTATTTTATCTTTCAGATCAATGATCAGTTGCTTTTCGTGATACTTCAGATAGAAAGATAATCGTTGAAACTGAGTGTAAAACTCGCTGAACTTCTTTGATTCTTGAATCAAGTTGTAGTATTCTTTACGAAAGTTGACTTTCTTATCTGAATCATTAAACAACTCAGCTAGTTCTTTCAAAAGATCATTGACGATCTTATAAAGATTGACACAGTCACGTTCACGTCTAGATTGAGCGACATCAGCTGCGTCATTGAATAATCTGAAATGTACATAGCTCAGTTTGACTCGTTCATTTGAAAAGAGATCGACGTTGATCTCTAGTTTATTCTGAATTTTGTCGTATCAGTTTTTCCAAGTAGAATTCTTTTCGTCAGTAAATCAGAAAGAATCAGATATTTTCTGAGATCTAGAACGCTCAAAGTAGATGAAATCAGAAGAAGTGATTTCTTTAGTTTGAAGTCTAGTCTTCAACTCTTTGATTTCGTCATCTCGTTGTTTACTCAGCTCGTTGAGTCGATCTGTTTCTCTGTCAAGAGTCATGCATCGAGTCTTTCAGTTTTCGATAGAAACAGAGAGTATTACTGTTTCAGTGAATGACTCGTCGTCTTCATTGATGAATGATTCAGCACTAAAGAGTTTCAATGAATCAGTCTCAGAGATTTGAGAAAAGCGACTTCGAAATTCTTTGAAACATTCTTTGATAGATGAACGTTTTGACATGATGAAATTTGAAGAAAGAACAAGATCGAGCGAATGACGATGCTTGACAGTATTAATGAAGATGTATGATCAAGTGTTTAATCTTCAGGAAAGAATGTTGTTGATTAGAGAAATATTTTTGATTTGTGAGTTTTTTGAGTGATTCTCAAGCAATTCACGAAGGTTCTTTATCGTCGATTCTCTTAATCGAGTTAAACAGCTTATTTTCACTCATCTGTTTCATGAGAATGAGTTGATTCTCTTGATCGAGTGAACTTTGTGTACTTAGTGAGCGATAAGTTGTCTAGCGATTCAAACAGTCTCGTCGTTGATTCTATCAAACTCTCTAGTGTTGTTTAGTCTTTTGATTGCGTTGATCATCAGGTAAACGAATTTCTTTAGACTCGTTCTGTCTGTACGAGTATGTTGAATGAATAATGAGATCAGTATCATGTGATTAACGAATTCTTAATATAATGTCAGAATCGTGTCTAGATGAGTCAATCAGCGAAAGTCAGAGTTGAATAGTGCTTGATCTTTAGAAATAGCTATAACTGAATATTAAGAATACAGAAGAAGATGAGTACAAGAGCTTCTATTTAAGTAATATTCAGAGACTGTGCTAAGCTTGAAGAAAATGTGTTTGTGACACAAGTAGAATGTGATGTAGAAAGAAAGATGATGTTGAACAAAGAGATGTTGAGAAAAGAAAATAGAGACTGAGTCAGATCTGAGTCAGATCTGAGCTAGAGACACTGACTAGCTTTATTCAATCTTGATACGCTCGTAACAGATTCTCGACAGAGAAACAGATCAACTCAACGAGCTGAGTAAACAATGAGATGACGAAATCAAAGAGTTGAAGACTAAACTTCAAACTAAAGAAATCACTTCTTCTGATTTCATCTACTCTGAGCGTTTTAGATCTCAGAAAACATCTGATTCTTTCTGATTTACTGATGAAAAGAATTCTACTTGGAAAAATTGATACGACAAAATTTAGAATAAACTAGAGATCAACGTCAATCTCTTTTCAAATAAACGAGTCAAACTGAACTATGTACATTTCAGATTATTTGATGACGCAGCTGATGTCACTCAATCTAGATGTGAACATGACTGTGTCAATTTCTATAAGATCGTCGATAATCTTTTAAAAGAACTAGCTGAGTTGTTCAATGATTCAGATAAGAAAGTCAACTTTCATAGAAAATACTACAACTTAATTCAAGAATTAAAGAAGTTCAGTGAGTTCTACAATCAGTTTCAACAATTATCTTTCTATTTGAAGTATCATGAAAAGCAACTGATCATCAATCTGAAAGATAAAATAAACTCTCGTCTTCGATTCATTTGAATAGATCAATTAGTTCAATCTGATTCTTTCAAAGAGATTCATTTCTACCTGATTCATTTGAATAATGATCAGCAAGTCATTTAAGAAATCAAGAACAAAGTCAATTTTATCAAACGCGTTAATGATCTGTCAAAGATCATCTTTCATAAAGCTGTTGTTACTCAGTCAGTTGATCATTCAAAATCTGATCATTTAAAGTTACGTGACGCGATTTTAACTAGCATCAAAAAAGCAGATGTTTTAGTTGAAACCTGTTTTATATGTTATAAATTAGATCATAGCTTTAAAGAGTGCTCTGATCGATCTATCAGAATCAATGCAGTGAACAATGAATACAATCATTTTGAATTCAATTTCAATTCAAATTTCAATTCAAAAAACTAGTCATCTCTTCAAAAGTCATTAAAGAAATAGAGATTATATCTTTGTGTAAACTAGACGAAATTTTATCAGAAGAAAATTACTTTGAAAAGTCGTTTCTAATTGATGCTCATCTCATCTTGCAGAATCAATTCTTCAGTCTTCGTTCACTAATAAACAGTGATTCAGTCGCTCATACGCTCATACACGCTAATTTAGTCAATAGAGTATGTAAGAAACTAGAAATTCAATCTATACTTTTGACAAAAGAGAAGCTAATAAAAGATTATGATGAAAAGATATTTAAGAAGATCATCACTCATAAAATTCTATTCAATCTCATCATCAAAAGTCATAAGAAATTGATTGTATCAATGTTGATAGCTGATATTGATCATCATGAAGTCATATTGAGTAAGCTCTGAATGAATAAAAAGAAAATATTACTGAATATGTGAAACGACGTCATTGTTTTTTCGAATCAATTGAATACTTCTATTTCGATTTTTTCAATTTCTTTCAATTCAAAGCACTTAAGTTGATCGCGATCAACTTCGTCTTCTTTAATCACTCAGACTAAGACTTCTATGATGCTCAAACAACTCGTTTCAATCACTGCTCAGAAAGAATCATTCTCGATTCAAAGCATAAACGCAGCTTCGTTCAAAACACTGTTGAATCATTCAAAGAAGAATCAGACTGAAGTCTTTGCTCTATTCATGACAGACATCAATAGAAAAATCGCGTGCAATACTCAGTGCAATTTGAACGCTTTAAACGTCTCTTCAATCAATGAAACGACTCAGAATTTGAAAGATATTAAAGCGAAGCTGTCATTGAAATATCATAAGTTTCTAGATGTTTTTGATCGAGCTCAATTGAATAAACTATCTTCTCATTGCTTCTACGATCATAAAATCGAGCTCATCAGTGATTCAACGCTTTCTCGCTGTCGAGTTTATCGAATGTTCTCTGTCAAACTTCTGAAGATAAAGAAGTACTTAAACGAGAATCTGTCGAAGAAATTCATCACTTCTAGTCAGACCTTCTATTTCTTTCTCGTTCTATTCGCTCTTAAAGCAAATAAAGATCTTTGATTCTGCATGAACTATCAAAAGCTAAATGTCATTTTCAAAAGAAATAGATATTCTCTATCGCTAATAGACAAGATCATTGATAAAATAGTGAGTTGCAAGCATCTGACTAGATTGAACATCATATCAGCGTTCAACAAACTTTGAATGCATCTCGATAGCGAGAATTACATCACTTTTATCACTGCTTTAAAAGCATATAAATACAAGATGCTATCATTCAAACTGACTAACAGATCGATCTTCTTTCAGCAATATATGAATGATGTTTTATAAAACTTTCTGAATGACTTTTGTCAAGTTTATCTAGATGACATTCTCATCTATAGCAAAACGAGAAAGAAATATAGAGATCACGTCAAACTAGTATTGAGTCGACTACGCGAAGCTGAATTGCAGATGAATATTTGAAAGTGTGAATTCAATGTAGAAGAGACTGTCTTTCTAGAAGTCATCGTATCAGAACTAAATCTTCGTATGAATTCAAGCAAAGTGACAGTCATAGTCAGCTGAATCACTTCAATCAATTTAAAAGAAATTCAGAGCTTCGTGAAATTTGTTAACTTCTATCGTCGTTTCATTAAGAACTTCTCGAAGCTAGTCAAATCGTTCACTCAGCTGACTAGAAAGAAGACGTCTTTTGTTTAAAACGAGATCTATATTCAAGTCTTTGACAATCTAAAGAAACAAGTCAGCTCGATCTCAGTACTTCATCACTTCGATCTCAAACGACAAGCTATTCTGAAGATCGATGCTTCAAACTATGTAAAAGGTGAAATACTATCTCAGTATAATGACAAGAGAGTTCTTCATTCGATGATCTTCTACAGTAAAAGCATGATTTTCGCTGAAATCAATTATCACATCTATAACAAGAAATTGCTAGTCATTATTCGATGTTTCAAACACTGACGACTCGAGCTGAAGTGCACTGAACTACTCATTCAGATATTCATTGATCATCAAGCTTTGAAAATCTTCATGAAAAATAAACAGTTGAGTCGATGACAAGTCAACTATCTGAACATTCTGTCGAAGTTCAACTTTCAGATCATCTTTAGATCAGGCAAAATAAATACTAAAGTCGATGCTCTAACTCAAATGTCTCTAGCGAACGTTTCTGAATCAGCTCAACGACTTGAAGATCATTTTCAGACTATTCTGATTCTCAATAGAGTCGATGTTCTACTCATTGAATCGAAAGCAAATTTCTATCAGCAAGTATGTATGATCAATTAAATAAATGAGCTCTGCGATGAATATAAACAAGCTATGAACAAGAACAAGCTCAAATTTCATATCATTAAATTGAAGAACTGCAAAATCATTGACAGCGTTCTCTTTAAAAAAGACTTACTGTGAGTCTCTGAGAACATGCACACGAAATTACTACAAGAAGTGCATGATCAATCTTCAATCTCTCACTTCGACAATAAATGAATCATCAATCTAGTTCAGCGTTTCTACTATTGATCAGATCATTGAGCTACTATTCAATGATACATTTGAAACTGTCATGCTTGTCAGCGAAGCAAAGTCTCTAGAGATAGCATCAATGAACTTCATCATTCTCTCTCAATTTCACAGAAACGCTGAAAAGATATAGCTATGAACTTCATCACTGAACTATCTCTGTCAGAAGACTATAACGTCATTTGCACAATCATATGTCATCTTATCAAAGAACGTCACTATGTTTTCTGTCATTGAGAAGACGATGACATTTCAGTCAAAGAAACGGTTTGAATCATGCTATGAAACGTCTATCGACTGCATGATTTACTCAGTTCTATTGTTTTGAACAGAGACTCTCAATTCATATTGACTATGTGAAAGAGTCTTTGCAAGCGACTGAGAATCACAGCTAGTTTATTCACAGTCTATCATTCAAAAATCGACGATCAGATGAAACAAGTCAATCAAGACGTTGAATGCGAACTTAGAATCTACTGCAATTACATGCAGAACGACTGAGTCAAATGAATATCTATGATGAAATTCAGCGACAATTTCAATATCTTCTCGATCATCTTAATGATCTCTTTCTACTTCAATAAAGATTTTCACCCTCGAATGAGTTTCGATTCAGATACAACTGACTACGAAATCACTCGTGAACGATTGAAAGCTAGAAAAGCAAATGATATTGTCATTCAAATGAAAGAGCTACTGAGCTTCGATCGTCAACAATTGAAAAAGACGAAGCTGATCATCGAAGCACAGATCAATAAACATAGACGAGACGTCATCTATGAGATAGATGACTGAGTTTGACTATTCTTCAGAAACGTCAAAATCATGAGATCATGCAAAGATTTGAAAGACAAACAACTAGAATTGTATCAGATCACTGTCAAAGCGAGAGTCTTTTATCATCTTCGTCTATCAGTCAGCATGAAGCATTTGCATTCAATGTTCAGCTTGAAGCTACTGCAATTGTATTCAGAAGACTCTTTATCAGAACAGCATGCAGAATCTTTCAGACTCATTATTATTGATGATGATGATGATGAACATTAAGAGATAGATGACATTCTGAACTTCAGACGCTATCGAGATCAAATACAGTACAAGATCAAATGAAAAGATCTATATAGAGACGATGAATGATACTATGTTGATAAAGATAAATTCGATGACTTCAAGAAAGTTTTGAATGAATTTCATATGCTATACTCAAGAAAGTCACGCTAGTATCGAAATAACTCAATAAGAAAGCAAGCAAACGAGCAACATTCATGCAAACATGAATTTTCAAAGAAAGAGATAATGTTACGAGTGTATCAAGACTGAATAGAACTAGTCAGTGTCTCTAGCTCAGATCTGACTCAGATCTGACTCAGTCTCTATTTTCTTTTCTCAACATCTTTTTGTTCAACATCATCTTTCTTTCTACATCACATTCTACTTGTGTCACAAACACATTTTCTTCAAGCTTAGCGCAGTCTCTGAATATTACTTAAATAAAAGCTTTTGTACTCATCTTCTTCTATATTCTTAATATTCAGTTATAGCTATCTTTAAAGATCAAGCACTATTTAACTCTGACTTTCGCTGATTGACTCATCTAAACATGATTCTGACAGAATCATGCATTGAGTCTTTCAGTTTTCGATAGAAACAGAGAGTATTACTGTTTCAGTGAATGACTCGTCATCTTCATTGATGAATGATTCAGCACTAAAGAATTTTGATGAATCAGTCTCAGAGATTTGAGAAAAGTGACTTTGAAATTCTTTGAAACATTCTTTGATAAATGAATGTTTTGACATGATGAAATTTGAAGAAAGAACGAGATCAAGCGAATGATGATGCTTGACAGTATTAATGAAGATGTATGATCAAGTGTTTAATCTTCAGAAAAGAATGTTGTTGATTAGAGAAATATTTTTGATTTGTGAGTTTTTTGAGTGATTCTCAAGCAATTCACGAAGATTCTTTATCATTGATTCTCTTAATCGAGTTGAACAGCTTATTTTCACTCGTCTGTTTCATGAGAATGAGTTGATTCTCTTGATCGAGTGAACTTTGCATACTTAGTGAGCAATAAGTTGTTTAGTAATTCAAACAGTCTTGTCATTGATTCTATCAAACTTTCTAGTGTTGTTCAGTCTTTTGATTGCGTTGATCATCAGATAAATGAATTTCTTTAAACTCGTTCTGTCTGTATGAGTATGTTGAATGAATAATGAGATCAGTATCATATGATTAATGAATTCTTAATATAATGTCAGAATCATGTTTAAATGAGTCAATCAGCGAAAGTCAGAGTTAAATAGTGCTTGATCTTTAAAGATAACTATAACTGAATATTAAGAATACAGAAGAAGATGAGTATAAAAACTTCTATTTAAGTAATATTCAAAGACTGCGTTAAGCTTGAAGAGAATGTGTTTGTGACATGAGTAGAATGTGATATAGAAAGAAAGATGATGTTGAACAAAGAGATGTTGAAAAAAGAAAATAAAGACTGAGTCAGATCTGAGTCAGATCTGAGCTAGAGACACTGACTAGCTTTATTCAATCTTGATACGCTCGTAACACTTGTTGATTAAAATTATAAATCTTGATGAGAAATGAGTAATAATAATTAAGATAGAAAAAAAAAGATAAAATGAGAATATTATGCTCAAAATTGACATCAATGACGTGATGATGAAGTCATGATAAACTCATGATAATGAGATATTGACTTAATTCAATGATATAAAAGAATAGTTTCTTGATGTATTCATTGAAAATTATTGTGATTTCAATAACATAAGTAATGTCATCAATTAAAGCGACTTGATCATCAAACTCTTGAAGTCTGCAAAAGTGAGTTAATTAATGCAAGAAAAAATGATGTTGTTACGCGAAAAATTTATTCATAAAAATATAAGCAAAGATTTCACTATTAATCAGAGCAAGAGTGAGAACTTTAGATTAAGCTTGATGTAAAATACAGAATACTATCATATGATTATCTTTAAATGTCAAATTGAATTTAAAGAGTTTCAAGACAAATTTAACAAAAAACTTTTTATATGATTGAAGTGAGAATGAGAAGATTGAAACTAGTAAACAAGATGATATGTATACAGATTTCTGAGCGCAACTTAGTTCAGAAACTAAAAATTTTTTGCAAACAGCAAGACTTCTTCATCTATATTAATGATATCACTGTCATAAATGTTCATGATATGCAAAGTGAAAAACTTTTTATTTGAGCATTCTTTAATGATTTTGCTTAAATGCTGCAATTTGCAGTAGTAACATAGCTTTCACTTGTTGCAAATTTTCTTAATTTCAGAAATGATCAAAATCTTATCTTGAATGATGATAATAATAAAACTTAAATTCATTAATTCATCAAGAAACAAGAGAGAAAAAGATGAAGATACTGTTAAAACAACAGTCACAAAAATGATGATTTTTAAACTTAAAAAATTACTAGTTGATGCAAAGATGTTTTTGACTTTGATGAACAAGATGATGATGAAGACAAAGCAAGATTAATAATGCTTAAACTGTTAAAACTTTTCATTGATATCAAAGAATGCTTAAATTCATTGATGAAAAATGAATGATTAAGTTTCATTAAAGTTTTGTCAGAAGAAAGTGATGACTTAAGTGAAATAATTGACATTGTGCTTCAGACAGTCAATCAACAAGAAATCTTTTATCAAAAAACATTCTTTCTTTTGATCAAAAAGATTGTAATAGTTAACAAAGTTATTCATGTTTTGCTTCAAAGTTTCATGAAGATATAAATGAGCATTTTCTGTCTTTAAAAAATTGTCACAGCAATGATGCAATTTATGTTATTAATTTGCAAAGATGAAAATAATACAAAAATCATTGATTCAATATTGACTTATTAAATTGTGAATCTTCTTATTTATGATGAATCATGACTCGATATAAATGATTTTAGCTCAATGAAAGAAGTAATGATCATTATTCATGTTCATGCGCTGTATCAGACTCTGCTTTCATGCATTCAATCAATCTTTGTTTCTTTCATACTTAAATATGTTGAGAAGCTTCTTGAATTTAAAAGTGATGATGACAGCAACAGAATTTGCAGAGAGATGAATGATGAAAAAAGATTAATTGTTCAAGATTTGTGCAACAATCTGAACTATCATTGCAAGAAACTGAGAATTCAATTTTATATAAATTGAAAAATTGAGAATGATGAATGAAAATGAGATGATAACATCATGTTGTTAAACTTGATTTTAAAGCTTTTGCATTGCACAAAAAATTTCAACTGAATTTTCAATCACACTTTAAGTAAACTGTTCAACAGCATGCTCATCATTGATTAAGAAATTGTGAAGTGACTTTATTTAAGCGAAAGAGTAACTAGATGAGATTTCAATGTATGAAAATGTTGTAGAAAGTGTAAATCTTTCATAATGTCAAAGACTAAACTGAATTAAAGATTCTATTAATATAAAGAATTGATTATTATATTACTTGAACTAGATACAAAACAATACATCAGATAATGTACAAGATGAAAGACAAAGAGCAAAAGAAAAAAATGAAAGCTCAACTTCTATATACATGAATTGAGCAGAATCAAGACTAGACAGTAGTTTTATGACTTAAGATTGCAAAGATTTGCGCACATGACTGAAATAATCAAAACAAAATTGCTGAAACTAGATTAAAATGATGATGATTAGATTGATGACTTGATTCATTAAACTGCAAAATAGATTCAATGAATTGAGATTATTTAAAACATCAACAATTTATGTTCTAAATTGAATTAATAATCTGACATCATGATAATGATCATTTAAACATATCATTGAATATTCAATTACAGACTCAATTGATGTTCTTTTTCACTTCAGAAACTGTCTTTGAGAGATTTGATTAAAATCTGTAGTCAGAATCATTCTGAACTCATTATGAACAATGTATTTAATCTTTTTTGAAACATCTGAATGCAAAGAGAGTTTGTAAACATTGATAATACTGATTTCAATGAGAAACTCATACAAGACTTTGTATTTTTCTGATCTACATCAACGATTGTATGTGTAGATATATTGATTCAACTGACGTTTGAAGACATCTGAATAGACTCAAATCAATCATTTACATCAGTGATAGAACGCAGATTAGAACGATCAGTTTTTAAATCAGTTGAATCAGGTACTACATTGCAGAAAGGCATTATCAAGAACAATAGAGAGCTTTGTTGACATTGTTTCTATTTACAAAAAATAATCTTTTTGACGAAATCTTATCACATCTGGTTAGGGTTAACCTTAAAAATTAATCGAATCCTAACAGCAGTCAAAGGAATATCTCGACGGTTAGTTATTTCCGCTTCGGCCGAAGCGGCTTGACGCTAGGGGTATTTATCCTTCCTCTCACTTCTTCCTTCATCTGTATGCTCTACCAAATATGCTCTACCTACTAGATAGTCAATATATCTACATGCACATATTCGCTCTGATCCTCATATACCAATATTCCGAACAACAGTCAAGGTGGCTCGACAGCAGGAAGAGGAGTGTTCATGTGCACCTGGACGAAATCTTTGGTGAGTGGTTTGTGAGCTGGTTTTTGGCTTGGGTCGGAGATTCAGCTTATACTCCGTTTCGGAGCGAATGGTCACTGCTCTGCTTTGGCCTCGGAGAGCCGATCCAAGACCTTCTCATGATCTCGGATCTTGAAGGAGTGCCAGTGTTCTGTATCCGCCCAGGCATGTTGGGGGCATTTGTGAGTTGGGTGGTGTATCACTATGGGACGCCGCCCACATGGATTCGTGGATGTGCATATGGGCTACACTGTCAAGATCAGCATATGCTACTTGTGGTATAGTGTATACATGAGAGATATTCCGTAGCTTCATGTTCATGCATGCAAATGAAATTTCAATATCCCACTCCCCATCAAGAGCAAAAGCCCAGGCCATAATAAAACAACTTCCCAATGACGCCCAAACTAGCCAAAAAACCACAACCAACGTTTAGTAGTACAACCCGTTAGCAACATCATGCCACGTTGGCACAAATGACAAATCCAACTGACTCGTACAGCTGAAATCCGACCCCGAAGGCCCATAATCGAAAAGTGTAATATTCGGATGGTTTGTCGACGTCGAGGGCTGCAAGCTGATCAGAGTGGTATTCTGCCCTATCGCATCTTCGTGGCAAGTATCGTTTTTGAGTGTTGTAGATGTACATGAAGTCTTGAATGTCCTTGTCTCTAGTGCCGAAGACGTTCACGGCCACTGCCGTGACGGTGAGAGTGGTCCACCAGCGTGGGTTGTAGGGCATGTTCCAGATCGTGTTTCAGATATTCCATGCGTTCCTCTATGCCAAGTAACCGCATGACCTCGAATAAACAAAACAAACATACTTCGGAGATACACGCGTACTTAGAGTCGTGTCCCGTTCGACGATCTGAAGTACATCTCCTGGCTAGAGGGAAGCCCAAGGCATTCGAATTTACATGCGAGCCGCATTTCTCTAGAATGCAGTTACACGCTCATGGTGAAACGATACGCCCCCCACAAGATAGACATCTTACCCTAATGCGCTACTAACATCTCATTGTTGTTATGTGGCTGTGCAACGGCTCGCGATAGCAACCATGAGGTAAGTAAAATAAAGAACAGAAACATCACAGTCTAAAGGAGAACAAGTGGTAGGTTGGGTTTCTGCAAAACCTTGTTAGAGCCCATGTCAAATAGGGTGATTTTGTCACCTCTTAGATTTGGCCAACGACTTGGCCTTGGATCAAGTACACATTCCACTTGATATGCAGAAGATAACCGGCACCGCAAGCGCTGGGTT
>JAABUV010002173.1_pt1 | contig 27172 bp, 36 predicted proteins | sample 5559971 | NCBI WGS metagenome assembly JAABUV01 (sample SAMN10711881, study PRJNA513362) | rock metagenome | isolation source: Antarctica rocks | place: Antarctica: Victoria Land, Knobhead nord | collected 2015-12-19
CGCCGCGCGGGCTGACCCGGGCCGCGCGCGCGCAGATCGTGACGGTCTTCTTCGGCACGCTGGTGGCGGGCTCGATCGCGTCGCAGATCAAGGTGTTTGTGGAGCAGCCGGCCACGTTCCTGCAGACACTCGGCACGGCCGCGCCGATGACGTCCATCTTCTTCCTGACCTACGTGGAGACCAACGTGCGGCCCGGCTGCGCGCTGGGCGGCCGCCCCCTCGCTTGCCGCCTGTCGCCTGCGCGCCGCCGCCTGTTGCTCGCACGCCAACAGGCGCGCAAGGCCGGCCTGCTCGGGGACTGGGAGCCGGTTCAGGTGCATCTGGGCGTCCGAGGCTGCTTAGCGCGGTCTCGATCGCCGCGACGCGCGTCCATGGCCGCGGCGCGCGCCCGGCGCGGGGGCCGCTGCGCGCGTGCGTGAGGCGCGCGGGCGGCCGGGGCCGCGCGCAGGCGCTGGCGATCACGCCCATCATGTTCCTGAACCTGCCGTCGCTGGTCATCTTCTGGGTGCTCAGCTTCTTCGCGGCCACCGAGCGCGCCAAGGCCCGCCTGTGGCAGAACCAGTTCATGTCGTACGGCAGCAAGGCGCGCCCCGGGCGCGGCGCCGGCGCTCGCGCGGGCGCCATGCGGCGGAAGAAATTGCTCCAGCGTGCCAGCGTGCTGGCAGCCATGGCGGGGTGCAAGCTGCCGCGCCCGTGCCGCTCTGCCACCTGTGCTCCCTGCCCGCCCTTGCCCCATCCCGTGCGCCGTCCTCCTGGGTCAGCAGAGTACCGCGGCCGATGCCGGTCGCGCCCTCGCCGTCTCCTGCGTTCGGCACGGGGGTCGCGCATGTGTGCAGGAGGCGAGCGGCTGCCGGGGTCGCGCAGGTGCCCACGCACACGATCACGATCCTGCTGGGCCTTACCTTCTGCTGCATGAACCCGCTGCTGCCGCCCATGGCGCTGGTCTACTTCCTGGTCAACACCGTGACGGAGAAGTACAACATGCTGTACGTCATGCGCGCGCGCTTCCAGTCGGGCGGCCGGGCGCGCGGCCCCGCTCGTCGCGCTCTCCCGCCCGCGCCGCCCGGCGTCGCGGGCAGACGCGCCTGGCCTGCTGTCGCCGGGCTGCTCCTGCCTGCCGCAGCCCGCCGCGCCCCCTGGCAGCAGCCGCGCACGATGCCCAGGCGCTGCCTCGCTGTGCGGGGAGCCGGTGGGCACGCGCGCGGCTGGCTGCCCTGGCGGAGGAATGGGGTCAGGGTTGAGGCGCAGGGCGCTGAGGCGCGCGCGTGCGCCGGGCGCCAGATCTGGACCATGTTCTTCTACCAGGTCATCGCGGCGCTCATCATCTTCCAGCTGGCCATGCTGGCGCTGCTCGGCATCAAGATCGCGGTCGTGCCAGCGATCCTGGTCATCCCGCTGCTGCCGCTCACGCTGCTGTTCGCGTTCTTCTGCTCGGGCGTCTTCACGCGGCCGTTCCAGGTGCTGTCGCTGCGCGCGGCCGTCGACCTGGACGAGTACCGCCAGGCGCGCGCCCCGGCGCCGTGCGCGCCGCTCGCGCACCGGCGCGGTGTAGGGTAGGGTGGGCAGCGTTTGCTTTCCTGCTTGGCGCACGACCCCACCGGCATGCTGTCGTCTCTGATGTGCCCCAGCCTTGCGCTCGGGCGTGACGCCGGCTGCAGCCCAGCAGAAGGATCGAATGCAGACTTGCGCACAGCCCCCGGCCTCTGCTTTGCATCCAAGAGAGATGGCTGCAGGAAGGACAACTGGACATTGCCCGTGACGTACCCTTCCCACAGTGTTAAGCATGCCCGGGGCCCATGTGCAGCGCAGGCTCCGGCCCGCCAGGCTCGCTCCCCCGGCGGCGCTGATGAGCGCGGCGCGCGCTCGGGCGGGGCCGCGCAGATGGTGGGCAAGGGCTTCACCGACGTGAAGGAGGCGCAGTACCTGGCGCCCGCGTTCAAGTTCGACGAGGACGAGCACGCGGCCGTGATGCAGGAGGCCGCCAGCATGGACCGCGTGCTCGCCGGCCACCAGGCGCGGCCTCGCGAGAGGCGCCCCAGCACATGCACTCACACGAGCTTGTTGGGCGAGCCTGCACCCAACCCGGGCGGCGTCCGTGAGGCTGCGGCCTGGTGCTGCTGCCGCGCCAGAGCGCGCTCGCACGCTAGCCAGCCTTGTGACAGCCATGTGCAGCGCGAGGCATGCGACGCCGGCGTAGCCGCCCGGCCGGGCACATGACCAGGCGGCCGCTGACCTGAGCTGCCGCCAGATCATGCCATCTGTCTGGGGCGCTGCACGCGCGCTTGACTGCGGCGCCCTGCTGGCCGTCTGCCTCCCTGCGGCCTCAGCGAGGGCGGCTGCACGGCGCGCAGCCGATGGCGCAGCAGCACGAGGAGGACGACGACGACGGGGCGTCCGACGTGCCGAGCACCAATGCAACGCCCAGGAGGGCCGGTGCGACGCCTGCTGGGCGGGGCGAGCCGTGACCGCTGCCAATTTTTCAGGAATATATAGAGCCAATGAAGCAAGCACTGACGGATCTGTCTTTTTCAGAACGGTTGCGGGCCAGAGACATGTTTATGGGCCGTCTAGCACTGAGGACTTGTCTGTAGTGCTCGTTACTTCCCCTGTTGGTTGATAGCGCATGCCATTCTTCTCTGATGTGTCGCTTAGTGCCCCTGCAAGACTGCCTTCTGCCTAATTACGGCGTGATTAGTCAGAGTGTTCCTCGTGTGGCTTCCCGTGGGAGTAAGCACGTCAGTTCAGGCGCACAGTCCTGTGTAAGCAAGCCAGTGAAGGCAGGTCGCTATATGGACACCAGGCAATTGCAACGACCGAGCTGGCAAGCTCATGCCGGCATGTAGACCTTGGAGAGCTCGTCCGCAGAGCGCAGAAAGAATCGCAGATTGGGCAGCGGGCAGGCGCCCCACTCGGCAGCACGAGCTGAGCCCGCTGCGACGGGCTCCCAAGCAGGCGAAACGACCGGCGGGCATGTGAACTCTGGGTTGGCTGCGCTCTCCCTGGTGCCGCATGCGCGCGCGCCGCTGCGTCCGCCGCTCCCATCAGCTCTGCCGCCTGGCGCGCTGCCTTCCTCCCGCGCCGCGCTCGCCCCGCGCGGCCACGCAAGGGCCGCCAGCCAGGCGGGCGCCGGGGCCTCATCCCGGGGCAGCCGCATGGCGGGGCCCAGACCGGGCCTCCGCGGCCTTGGCTGCTCCCTGCGCGGCCACCACGCGACCACCAGCGTCGTGCGCTGCGCGGCGCTCTCGCCGCACCCTGCCGTGCAATGCGTGGAGCAGGGTGTTGGGCCTCCTTCGAGACTTGCTGGTAAGTGCTTCAGCGTCTGTCACTGCTGACTGCGGGTGCAGACCGCTCTGATGACATGCGGCCTGCATCATGACATGCTGCAACAGCTCACAGGAGCGGGGTGGCATGCCAGAGGGGGACGGTACTTGGCTGCATACTGTGACAACATGAATCGAGCTGGGCGGCAGTTCCTGGCAAATCAGCAGGAAATATTGGCCCGTGCTGAGCAGGACAGGGGCCATGCAGCAGACCGGTGGGTGGAGGCGACCAGGCGCCGGCGCGCGTCCGCTGCAGGCCTGGAGCGTGAGCCGCTTGAGGCAGCAGGGCCGGCCAGGCGCGGGGCGCGCCGGGCAGGACGCCGTGCAGGAAGCTGCCGGGGAAGGCGACCAGGCAGTTGGCGGCGGCCGGCGCGGCCCAAACGCGCGCGCCGGGCGGCGACGCCGGCGTCTGCTCGATCACGAGCGTGGGGCCCCAGGCCGCGCCCGCCGCCGCGCCGCACAGGAACAGCACGCTGCTGAGCGCCTGCGTGCGCGGCAGGCCCCCTCGCCTGGCCCCCTCGCCTGGCCGTGCTGCCGCTGGGAAGCGCGAGGGCCGGGACACTGGTGAGGCCCGACCCCAACACCCGTCTGCGCGCAATTCGTGCAGGGCGGACACCCCTTGCGAACCTCTTGTTCACAAGGAGCGTGTGCGAGGTCCTTGCCACCAGAGCGGAGCCGAGCCTGCTCGAGCGCACCGGGTGCCGCAGGCTGTACGCGCGCTTGCCGCGCCGCAGGCGCGTCTCGTCCACGTCAAAGTGCAGGCCGTGCGCCGCGCCGCAGCTCCGGCCATGCACCCACCACTCAGCAACGACTCCAGGCTCCAGGCGGCGCCGCTTGCTCAGCAGAGCGTGCAGGTGACACACTGCTGCCTCCACTGCGTTGCTCGGCGCGTCAGCCTGTTGGGCAGGAGGCTGTTTAGTCATTCTGGGCGGGTGAGTGCTCACGCACAGGCACTGCACAGGAGGGAGCACGTGCCGGGTCATAACAATAGGAGAAGAAGGGTGCTTCGCGGCTGTGGTAGTCGTGCGCGGCCCAAAAGGGCGCTCCTGGCAAGAGGCCCTGCTGCAACGCTGAAAGCAGCGCTCCTGCGTGGCACGCGCCGCTATGTACTGTGTATCTCACTCTTGTGTACGCCATTTCATGCACGCTCAGACGAAGGCAGCAGCAGCAACCCTCGCTTCGTGGGGCTACCTGCCTGGTAGAGCGGACCGGCAGTATTGCACGGGGTGCCCCTCATGGTGCGCCGGCACAGTATGGAGCAGGTCGGGGGCGGACAGGACGTGCTTGATGGTCAGCGCTGCGCTCGACAGCCTGAACTTGCAGCCTAGTCGAGCCAGGAGGGCAAGCGCCCTGCTGTTGCTGCCCACCGTCAGCAGGGAGAGTGCCTGCGAGCGGTAGCAAGGTGTGATGCGCAGACGATGCCCAGTGCCACGGTGTGCAGCGGCAAGTGTTTGCAGCTTAACGCTGCGTGCCAGCATATACGCGGCCTCTCCCACTGGAGCTTGCAGCGACGCCGGCAAGCAGTGCAATGTGAGCAGCAGGTCTGCGGCGCTCTCCTCGCAGCCGCGCCAGCGCAGCTCGTCCACAGACAGCAGAGTTTGCACGGCGTCTGGAGCGCCCATGCTTGATGTAGACCTCAGGAAGGACCCTAAGTGCACTGAGTATGTTTAGCTCAGGGAGCTTGTAGCTGTAGTTGCAGCCAAGGCACGTGCCTGGGCAGCACCCTCCCGTAAACCCTGAGGGCTGAGTCCCAGAATTGGAGCCCCTGGTGACTTTTCTCACAAACCAGCCTTGCAGCCTTGGATCCTGAAGCCTGCTGGAGGGACACGGCTTCTTGGACACGCTTCTGCGAGATGGCTGACGTGGGTAGCCGCATGGACTCGCGCCGCCGCTCGTTGGACGGGTGAGTGCCGGCGCTGAAGCTCTTGTGTGTGCTCTATGACTCTCAGTGCCAGGTCTGTGGGCTGCTGGCGTGTAGCGGTGTCCAATGCGGGTGCCGGGGGCGACATCTTGTTATGTTGCCGTTGGTGTCTGTCCGCAGCACTGGCTGCTGGCCACTACTCAAGTGGCACAGCACAGCCTTTTTGCACCAAGTGCTGCACACCAGGCATCCCGTACGGCGGTGCGGCCCGCCGTGGTGGCATTCTCGCGGCATGGGCGATACGGCCGTCAGGGCACTGCCTCGCACTCACTGGACGTGTCCACCTTGCGCAGGTGCGCGGACGGGTGGAAGACGGTCAACATCGAGCGCATGCGCTTCGATGGGTGCGCATGCCCCACGCCGCTCTCGCTGCTTGTGGCATCACTCCGGCCGGCACTCGTCAGAAACGGCATGCTTGCCAGTGTCAGGTTGCAGCAGAGCGTCACAGGCGGTGCTTGCAGGGGTGACCAAGCGCTGAGGCTGCAGGACCAACACAGTTGCACGACCAGATGTTTTCTGAGCCCATGTGCGTTAAATGCGCAGGGGCAAGCCCGTGAAGTACCTCTACTGCTTTGAGGCGCACGACGACAGCCAGGTGCTGCTGCTTGCCCCGTCACGGCCTTGGTGACTCTGTGCAGTGCACTTTGTCCTCTCCTTGCAGCAAGGTCTGTCAGACGCACAAGCCCATGCTGTGCGCAACCAGCGCTGTTTTGGGTGCTACACCTGAGACCTCGCTGCTGACATCAGCCTGCACAATGAGTCACATGCAATCAGCAGCGTGCCGTGCGGAATGCGCAGGGCCTCAGCTGGCGCGAGGTGCCCGCGCCAGCCCCGCAGCCGGGCCGGCCTCCGCTGCTCGACGCCGCGGCCCTCATCAAGTTTTCATACAACAAGTCCCTGGAGGTGCGGCCACCATGCTCATCATGGTCAGAGGCTGAAGGTGTATGTCTCAACCTTGTGCTCGAGTGGCAGGAGCTGTTGCTTAAGCATGCAAGCTTGCATTGGCTGCATTGCCTCCCAGTGTTGGTAGAGCGCTGCCGGAAAAGTGCGCAGCAACATGCACAAGCCACCCTGTGCATGCTCAGGACATGGCCCTGACACCCGGCGGCGTATCTGCTGCAGGCGCCGCGCGCCTCTGCGGCTGTCGCCGCTGACGTCGCTGCGGCTCCCGCGGCCGCGACGCCCAACACAGCACCCGCGGCCGCGCCTGCCAGCGACCCTGCGGCGGACATGGCCCAGGTCAAGAGCTCTCCTGCCGGCCGCCCGCCGCTGCCGCCCGCGGCCATGGCAAAGGACCTGAAGGCAAGCGCCTTCCCCGTCTGGGCGGTCGCCCCTGCGGCGCGCCTGCTCAAGGCGGCGCTGTCCGCGCCTGCGGCCGCTGCTGACAACCGCAGCGGCTGCCCCGCCGCACCTGCCGGCGGCGCAGCGACGAGCGCGGCGCCCGACGCCGCATCGTCGGCCATTACAAGCCTGGCGGCAGGCGTGGCGAAGCCGCCCGCGCCTGCGGCCGACGCAGACGGCCCCTGCAGCCCCCCTGCCGCACCCGCCGGCGACGCAGCGACGAGCGCGGCGCCCGACGCCGCGTCGTCGGCCACCACAAGCCTGGCGGCAGGCATGGCGACGCCGCCCGCGCCTGCGGCCGACGCAGACGGCCCCTGCAGCTCCCCTGCCGCACCCGCCGGCGACGCAGCGACGAGCGCGGCGCCCGACGCCGCGTCGTCGGCCCCCACAAGCCTGGCGGCAGGCGCGCCGACGCCGCCCGCGCCTGCGGTCGACGCGGGCAGCAGCGGCGGCGGGAGCGGCTTTGCGCCGCACGTGCGCGAGAAGCTGCAGCAGCTGCTGCAGGTGGCGCCGCAGGTGGCGGCCACAGCTGCTCCGGGCGCGCGCTCGGAGACAGCCGCGGCTGCGCCGGGCTCCGGCACTGGCGCAGCGACGGAGGTGCTCCGCAGCAAGCTGCGTGCGGAGGCGCCGCCGTTTGTGCCGCGCGCTGTACTTGCGAAGCCCAGCGGCGGTCTGCGCGCTAGCGCCCCTGTGTTTGTTCCGCAAGCCAGCACGGTGCCCGCGGCGCTGTCTGGCGGCAAGGTGTGCGCAGCCACGCCCACGTGCTAGCCGCGCAGCGCACGCAAGGGCGGCGCGCAGCTGCGTTGACGGGCCAAGCGCGCCGTTAGTGCGCTGCACGGGAGCCAGGTCAGGAGGGAGAGGGCTGCAAGATGCTGCAGCTTCTTCTGTGCACTACTGCCAAGGGTAACCGCCTGCCCGGGGTGTGGTGGAGTGTGCCAGGGCCAGGTTGAGTGTCCACACGCAGAGAGCTTGAGCTTAGTATGTGGACATCGCGTCAGTTTTCCGTGTGTCCTCACACCTTGGGCGCTCCATGTGCATGGGTAGAGCGCATGTATTCAGGGCTGCGTGTGGCCAGTGATATGTATACTAGGCTGTCTGGTGCTGCCCAGCACCCAGGCAGGTGAGGTGAAATGATGCAGGACCACACATGGCTAGTAAGGGCCTGACAAGCTTGGATGCTCAAGTGTAAACACGGTGACTTCTTGACACACCTCAGGTGTGCATGGCCACATGCATCCATGTACACTGAGTGTGCATGCCCTTATTGGAGACAGCCCTGACATGAACACACAATCACTGAATGGCGGCTGCAGCCGGATTTTTTCTTGAAATGAGTTCGAGTTGATATGTCGCACACCGACTCCAAAGTACGACCCGCTTCTGAAAGGGAGCCCTAGACGACATTGTCAACATGGCATGCATGTGTATGCATATGGCATATGGCGGAGAGAAGAAACTAAAGTGCAAATGCGTGCATTATGGCTTTGCCCGCACCATATATTCTTTGCTGTAATGACGGTGCCTCGGGCAGCAAGCAACGCCTTTGAGATGCATAAATCTTGTTTCCTCAGAAGCTTTGCTGCCGCAGCGGCAGCTCCTTTGTTGCGGCTCATGGAAACTAACCTACGCACGTAACATGCAGCGCATGTGTGTTTCAAAGTGAGTCGTGCAGGGCGCATGTGCATGCTGACGCACGAGTCCACGCTGAGACACCTGGCCACACAACTCCAACCCTGCTGTCCACACTGACTACACGCTCCAAATTGACACAGCACAGCAGGGTACAGCTCATGATACAAGCCGCAGGACGGCGCCCCCGAGCGGCTCAGAACTCAATCTCCTGGCCCGCCCGCGAGCAGAGGTTGCAGGGCACGCTGCCCGCCTCGCCGCACGCCGGGCAGGGCGGCCCAACAAAGGCCTCCAGCTCGCACTTCTGCAGCCAGCCGGCGGCCCACGCCTCGCGGCTCTTCAGCGTCGTGAGCGGCACCCAGAGCTGCGTGCTGGCGTCGCATGTGCTGACCAGCAGGCAAACCTTCTCGCCGTTGCTCTGCACCCGCTTCTGGCTCACGTGGAAGTGGCGCCACCCCAGCGTCCGCCGCCGCGCGGTCCACTTGGACCCTGCGCGGCCAGGTCCAGGGTTTGCTCCAGCGCATGAAGTTCGGGCGAAGGCAGGGGGCCAGCAGCAGCGGGAGCAGCGGCGGCGACAGCGGCGGGCCGCACCGACGACCCGCGCGGCGTTCACGGGGTTGCGCTTGTGGTACCCGCCGCGGCTGAGGTGGCCGGCGCCGTTGCACTGCGCGCAGCGCACGCGCTGCTGCCCGCCGCAGCGCCGGCAGGGCTCCTGCCGCCTGGGCAAGGCTGCCGCCTGCCGCCTGGCCGCAAAGGGTCCATACAACTCCCTGCACGCAGCACCAGAGCTACTCAGCTGGCTGCTGTCGCTAGAGCACACGCTCTCTGCTCCACGAGGCAGTCAGGGGCAGAAGGCATGCGCAGGCTACCTGCTCTCGCAAGGCGAGGCCTCAGCAGCGGCGCAGCAGCGCGTCACAGGGCGTTTGCAACTGCGTGCCGCCAGCGCGCAAGCTTTGTGCAGCCCGGGGTTGAGCCAGACACCAGCGCCTGGAAGCCTGCCCAGCTGCGGCGACATGCAAAGCGCAGCCGGGCGGGCGCAGTCGCTGCGCGACTGAAGCGGGGCTCTCGCAGTGCAGCGAGCGAGGTGTGGGAGTCGCCAGTACTCCTTCAAGCAGACTAGTACACTGAGGTGACGCTCAGGACTTGATGAGACGGTCACAGCCAGTATCCCATCACAGCCTCAGCTGAGCAGAGTCTGCGAACACCCAGCAACAGCGCGACAACACAATGGCGATAATGGCTGCCTCTGAGGTGCTGCTCATTCTGCTAATGCCAGCGCTTTGCAAGCCAAGCCGCTGAGCGCTCTTGCGGTACAGCTCTGCTGCAGAAGGGTTCCCGGAGCAGGAGGCAACTTGCCTGGCGGTTCTGCATGCTGTCCAGGAAGCCTCCCTTTCAGCCTACTCTCCGCACGCTTGCGCTTGGCACAGCAGTGCGAAAAGAGACAGGCCGCTGGCTGCAAAGGCATATGAGCTCTCCTGTTGGGACCGGACTGCTGTGTGTGTTGCTCGGCCAGCCCTGCGCGTAGGCGGGCACGGCAGGGCCGGCTGATGACCTTTGATGTTTTTCAGACCCAGCTCGCACGCTGCCCGCACGATGCGCTGCACGGTGGCCTGCAGAGCCACTGCGTTTTGCTCGGGCGGACAGCTCGTGCCCGGCACGCGTGCGGCGGGCGGCGCACCTGGGTGCCGCAGGCGGCGGGCATGTTCTCCAGCGAGAAGGCTGAGAAGGAGGTGGCGGCACACTTTGCCATGTTCAATCGGAAGGGCAGCGGCGCTTCAGAGGCCGGGGACGGGCAGGGCGAGCGCGGCGCGCACAGCAACGGTCGTGCGCGCGATAGGTGCGCCGCACGAAGCACGCTGTCACGCATAACTGGTCCCGGCCAGTGTTGCTCACGGTCACGCATGCGCCGACAAGCTTTGTGCGGCGCAGCAAGCACGGCCTGCCGCTGTTTGCGAAGTACACAAACCTGCCGCCGGACGGCAAGGTGCGGCGAACGCTCGAAGCGGCCCTCTGCGCTTCAGCACCGTAACGCAGGCTCTTGTCGTGGATGGTTGTGTGACAAGTGTTGCTGCGTGCAGGCCCTGACGGAGGAAGAGGAGCTGTGCAACCCGGCGGAGCGCGCGTGCAAGGTGAACCAGTCATGCCACCGGAGTGGTGGGTGCTCAGGCGACGGTCTGTGGGTGCCGTCTTGTGCACGCGTCAAGCAGCGGCCTGGTCAAGGTGCGGGGTACGCCCGAGCGTCTGAGGCGCAGCTGTATCAACGGCATATGCTTCACAGGTGCCAATGTACGTCTGGGAGCGCAAGTGCTACGCCTGCAGCGGCACTGGCTTTGTGCGGTCGTCGTCGCGGAGCCGGCGAGCGCGCAGCACCACAGGAGTCTGCCCTACCTGCATCGGCATAGGTGCGCCCCGACTTATCAACCTATTGAGAGACTTGCGTGACCGAGCCCAGCAGGCACCGATACCATGCGTGCCGCGTGCGCGCCTAGACGGACCTGGCTGCATGTTGTGCTTTTGTTTGAAGAGTCAGCAGCTCATACAGCACCTGACACTCTTCATTGCTTCGCCGTCGGCTTGCGCTCTCAATTCCGCTGTGTGTGTGGCACTGCAGGCTATGTGCGCTGCACATCCTCTCGGGTTGTGCCTGAGCTGAACAACGGCTCTGGGCCGCACTTCACGATTGCGCGGCCCAAGGACGAGTACGACGACTGAGCAGGCTGGGCGCTGCTTCACGTGCTTCAGGGATATGGGGGTGATTGGGAGAGCGAGTGTGTCACAACTACAAGCTTTTGAGCAGCAACCGAACTTGAGCGCATTGCCTCGATTGCTTCTTGGTTTTCTGGATGCGATCAGGCTGCCTAGGCATGTGGTCTTGTTTCTGAGTCCGATGCGTCACCGTGTCTCATGCCTACATCTGGATGTGTCAGGGCGTAGTTTGCTGTAGCAGCACTGTAGGCAGGCATAGGCAAATCCTGTTTTGATCAGGGATCTGTGATGCGCTTGGCGCTTGTGCAGGCGCGTGAGTAGTGTGTCAGGGAAGCCTAGTTAAGGCGGCGCCACCAGCAGCCCCCTCCGCTCCCAGCAGCTGCTGCGCCCGCGGACTGCAGGACAGCATGCCACCTGCAGTCACTACGATGTCCACGCCCCTGTCATGCGGCTCCACAGGCACGCGCTCCACCAGCTGCGCCTCAAACGCGAGCGCAACTGCGCGCATTGCGCGCGCCTTGGTGGTCTGTCGTGCCGCATGCATGCAGCGCACTGAAATGGGCGTCGCAAGAGGCCAATGGGTCCTCTAGTCCAGACTGAGTATGATGTGCACAACCGCGCATGCTGTCGCGCCACAACCTGCCCGCGGCTCTGCATGCGTGATGCTCACAGGCGCATTTCTTGCCGCTTGGCTGCTTAGGGCAGGTCGGTGCACCCGCATGAGCAGCGCACCAAGCAGCGGGGGCGGCCAGCCGCGGCTGGCTGCGCGCGCGAGGATGCGCGTGAGCAGCTTGTCGTAGTAGCCGCCGGCGCGCCCGCAGCGCCGGCCCGCCGAGTCGAAGGCCAGGCCGGGCATGACCAGTACTTGCAGTGGCGCGGGCATGCTCAGCACTGCGCATCAGCTGCATGTGTCACCCCATGCATCACGCTCCGTGTGGGAGCAGCGCATGTTGCCGCATGAGGGCGAGGTCGCAGGCGAGCCGCGCACCGTCTTCACGAGGCGAGCCGTCTGCATACGCCGGCGTGGGTTCCAGTATGTCAAACGGCGGCACCGGGCGCAGGCCGCTCAGCGCGTCTGCCAGCACAGGGCAAGAAACGTCACTGCAGCCCTGCGCGGGCAAGCCTTGCAAAAGCCTGGCAACGCGTGTCTGGCAGCGGGGTCACGCTCAGCACAAGCGGTAGGCTGCACCAAGGTGGAGCAGCCGCATGTTGGACTGCCGGTCCTCGACCAGCGGGACATAGCACCGCGCCCGGCTGCCTGCACAGCAGCGCGGCGCAGCGTCAGGCTCCGCGAGGGCCGAGCGGTGCACGAGGAAGTGGCGGTGCGCACCCTCCGCCAGCAGGGCCGCGAGCAAGGGCCGTGTGTCCACCTCGCGCAGCCTGGCGCAGTGCACGTACACGCCAATGCGCTCCACCTGCTGGAAGAAGTCGCTGGCGAGCACGCGCTCTGTGATCCTCTGGCCTGCCGCGGCGGCACTCAGGGCGAGCAGCGCAGGCAAGGTGGTGGCGGCGACGGGCGGGCGCTCGGAGGCGCACGCACTCTCGCGCGCCATCGCCCCCTCGCTCAGCTGCCCCAGGCGGCCCTTGAGCGCGCGCCGCAGCGCCGCCTTCTCGCTCCTGACCGCGTCGGCCGTGGCTGAGCACGCGAGGCGGTGCGCAGGGGCGTCTGCGCTGACCGGCAGCATCCTCGCCAGGCGCCACCAGGCCCGGAGCATCCAGCGCCCCGTCTGAGCTTGCTCGGGGGATGCTGGGCAAACAGAACTAGCTATCCAGAGTGAACCAGCTATCCAGAGTGAACCATCTATATGAGCAACGACTCCCAGGCCTGCTAGGGAGGGTCTTGCTGTGCCCATGCGCGCTGGTGTGTGCAAATTGTTACCTAGCCTGCTCAGGCACTCATCCAACGTTGCACAGCGGCAGGATCGTGCGCCCCGCGCGCCCAGGCAGCACACCCATTTCAAACGCTGTGCGCCGATGGCTGAGGACGAGGGACCCAGTCGGCCCAAGCGCCGCCGCGCAGCCACGCGGAACACGGTCCCGAGCGCCGTGCACTACCTGGGCTACGTGGAGGAGGATGAGACGCCGGAGGCGATCATGAAAAAGTTTGAGGAGCTGGAGAAGGTGCGGGCGCTCCTGAGCTCTGATGACAGCAAGGAGCAGCGGAGCCTGGCTGCTGAGGCACAAGCGTGCGGCGCGCTGATTGCCCAAGTGATCAGCGCCGGTCGCACTGCACAGGTGATGGCTGCGGCAGGCGCTGCCAACGAGGCGCAGCGCGACACCCGGGAGGCGGAGGCCGGCGGGGCAGAAGCGGCGCAGCCCGGCGAAGGCGCCGGGCTTGTGCAAGCGGGCCTCACGGAGGAGCAGCTGATGGAAGTCTTCAAGCAGACCAGCATCTTCAACGTGCGCAGCGCCATGGCCGGCAACGAGGCCCTGCTGGGCGCGGACGGGCACGCCGGCGAGACCGACGGGTGTGCGCCGCGGCCGGCACGCACGCACTGTGCCCTTCGGAAGCGCTCTGCGCGCCTATGGCTTGACGTGCCCCGGGCGCGTGCCGTTCTGTGGCTGGCTTATCAGCCTGGCAGCCTCTGGTGTGAGCATCTCCTTGAGTCGGGGTCGGACGCGACTCAGGCCTGTCAAGTGGCCGGCGCTGTCAAGGCACCTGCGCAGCACCGCCGCGCCAACAGGACTGAGGCTTCGGCTGGCGCCGCGGCAGGTTCTGGGAGGAGGGCGGGCTGAGCGACGAGGAGGACGTCTGGGGCGAGGTGTGCGACTTCTGGAGCGACGCGGAGGAGGCGGACGAGCCCGGCCGGCGCCGGCGGGGTGCGCGCGCGGGGCCGCGCGCCCCGCGCGCCGGCGCGCCGGCCAAGCCCCGCCACCACATCGTGACGCACTACAACACGGTGACGCAGGTGACGGTTGGCCCCTGCTGCGCCGACGAGGCTGCCCAGCCACCCCTTTGCAGCGCAGAGCGCCTGTCTCCACTCGGGAGACTCGCCGCGTGGGCCCCTTCGTCACAGAACGGCGCACTCCATGGTGCTCTGCCGTGCCCTGAGGGGTGGTGGAGCAGCCAGACAGCCCGCTGGGCCGCGCACGCTCCTGCCGGGACCAGTCGACCTCTCGGGCTCATCTGTATGCCGTATTATGCCTCGAAAGGGCGCTGCAGAGCGCGGCGCCGAGGGCGGGGCCCGGCGCGGCGTGCAGGCGCTGATCAGGCGCAAGGTGAAGGCCGTGGACCGGGGCGCGCTGCTGCACATCAAGGTCCCGCTGCCGCTGCCGCTGGCGTGGGGCCGCACCGTGGCGCCCTACGCGCCGCCGGGCGAGGCGCGCGCCGCGGCGCCCGGCCCCGCGCAGGGCGACGAGAACGTGGACGGCAACGCCGACCCGGCGGCGCGCGCGGCGGCGACGGACGCGGTGCGCGTCGAGGCCGACGACGTGCTCTCGGCCGACTGGGGCCGCCTGCGGACGCGCTTCCAGGCGCGCCCGCGCGCCAGGGCCGCCGCGGCCCCTGACCTGCGTCTCGCTCGGCCGCACCGGGCCTTTTGACACCAGTTGCAGCTCTTGCCGTCATCCATGGAGCGCGCAGCGGCGCTACGGCCGGCTGGCCGCATTCACCGGCCGTCCCGAGCCGCTGCGTAGTTTGTGGCTGGTGCCCGCTCCAGCATGCACTGCGTTCCCTAGCTACATGTGGCAGCAAGCAGGGCTGCGCCGAACGTGCGCTGCATGTGCGGGACGCCGACGCGGGGCGAGCGGGGCCGCGCGCAGGCGGTGCTGGTGAACAGCGGGTGGGAGGCGGAGGGCGCGGACGCGGCGGCGCGCCTGGCGCGCGTGCCGCTGCCGCGGCTGGTGCCGGCCGGGTTCGTGTTCGTGTGGGCGCGCAAGCAGCACGTGGCGGCGCTGGTGCGGCAGCTGTACCGCTGGGGCTACTGCTACGTGGAGAACCTGACCTGGGTGCAGCTGGGCGCGAACAACACCGTGCTGACGCTGCCGGCGCCCTACGCGCAGCGCTCGCACCTCACGCTGCTCATCTTTCGCAAGGACGGCGCGCGCCGCCGCCCCGCGCGCCGCGCGCGCTCGCCTTTGTGCTCTGCCGCTTCTGGCTGCCTGCCTGAGCACCTTGCTTGCATGTATATGGGTAATCACCAAGAGTCAATTGCAGCCGGGGCATGCGGTGGGGGGTGAGCCGCCCGCGCGCGCGCAGGCGAGGGCAAGGACATCGAGCTGCGGCACCAGCGCAACCCGGACGTCGTCTTCGACTGTGTGCGGGCAGGCTGCGGTGCGCCGCCCTGCTTCTGAAACCAGACAGTCCTGCTTCTGCGCTACGCCTGTCGAGCACGCAACCACTGCAGCTGCCCGGCGTGCTCGACCGGGGTTACAGTCTCGCAAGGGCTACAGTCTGGCAAGGGCTGCATGCGTCGCGCAGGCGGCGCACTCGACCCGCCCGAGGAGGCGCTGGTGGCCATTGAGACGCTGCTGCCCACCGGCAAAGGCAAGTTCCTGGAGCTGTGGGCCGCGCCCGATGTCCGGCGGCCGGGGTGGACCCACGTGTCCGCCGCCGCTAAACCTGCCTGACAGGTTCCGCCGCGGCCTGGCGAGCCTGCACTGGTGTAAGAACGCATGCGAGGTCTGCGCCGTTGCTGCCAAGACATATCACACCGTCTGCCTCTGACCGCCCTGTACGCAGGATCGGGAATACCTGCACTCCGTGTGCAGAGTGCAACATAGGCAAGCTGCTTCATACCTTGGTGTCCTGGGGACGAGAAAACAGGCTCTCTGTTAAACAGGGGCAGCGCCAGCCTCTTGATATGTATCCCAAATGCAGGCCTGTCTGCGGCCCAGCAGTGCCCACATCCTTGTGGTAGACCTTTGCGCAGACCTGGAGCATGCGCTTTCTAAGCGCTCTTGAACCAAGTCTCCGACTTTTGAATTGACAGGCCATAGTAGGGCTAAGTAGGGCGTCGACTGTCGAGCAGCAAGGGAGCGCAGGCTGTTGAGCTATTGCAAACTCGTTCTTATTTCTTTCGCAGCTTTGTTGTTCTGCAGACCTGCACTGCGTCTGGTTGACAAAAGTGGGGAAGGGAGTTGCGGCTCGGTAGCCGGGGCATGGGCCCCGTGCTGTCGCACGTGACGCGCGCGCTAGCCTTCTCCGTGCATAGGCTCGCGGGCCCCAAGCGAGCGCTGCAGCGCCGGCTGTTCGGCGGCGTGCGCCGGCGGGCCTCGGCTGAGCCCGACCAGGGAGCGCCGCCCGAGGACCTCTGGCTGCTTGTGGGCCTGGGCAACCCGGGCACGCGCTATGCCTCCACCCGACACAACGTGCGCGCTCCCAGCCTGCCTGCCACAGGCAGGCATGCACATGGCATGTTCTAGGCGTGGGGGGGCGGTGCCGCTGACTCCTTGCGGGCACGGCTGTCGCAGGTTGGCTTCCAGCTCATCGACGAGCTAGCCAAGAGGGAGGGCATAGGTATCGTCAACACCTTGCAGCAGCTGCACCGCGTTCAGCTCAGACGGCAAGCGCGGCCATAGACACTGCATGCCTGAAGCCGCCAATAATGAGAGGCTGCGGTGCGGCGCGCAGGCATAAACAAGCTGGAGAGGAAGGCCGCGGTGGGCAAGGGGCGCCTGTGCGGCAAGCGCGTGCTGCTCGCCAAGCCGCTCACGTTCATGAACGTGTCGGGCGAGAGCGTGGGCGCGCTCGTGCGCTTCTACAAGGCGCGTCTCGGCCATGCCGCGCGCTGCCGCTGCCGGCGGCGCCGCGCCTCCCCAGAACCCCATGCTGACGAGCGCGCGCTCACGCGGACGCCATTGCGCCGGCCCCTCCCTGCCGGCGCTGCATGTCACGGCCGTGCGCTCGCTGCCACTGCCGATGACCCGCACAGGCCGGCGCCCGAGGCAGAGCAGGGCCCCGCAGGTGCTGCTGGAGCAGGTCGTGGTGGTGTGTAACGGCCTTGACTGAGCGCTAAGATGACCAGCAAGGGCCGTCGCCTAAACAGAGCAGGGCCGCGCAGGTGCCGCTGGAGCAGGTCCTGGTGGTGTACGACGACCTGGACCTGGCGCTTGGGACGGCGCGCCTGCGCGCCAAGGGCGGCACGGGCGGCCACAACGGCATGCGCAGCATCACGCAGCGCCTGGGCGGCAACTCAAATTTCCTGCGCCTGCGCATCTGCATTGGCCGGCCCACCACGAGCATCCCCATCGCCTCCTACGTCCTCCAGGTGGGCCGCGGGCGTTCACCTGTCCCCCGCGCATGCCCTCTGGTGCGCCGGGCTGCGCGGCGCTGACGCGGGCGCGCGCGCGCAGCCGTTCACGGGCGCGGAGGAGCGGGAGATCGACGGCGCCATTGCGGAGGGCATCAGGATCATTGAGGCCGTGCTGAGCCTCGGTGTGGAGAGGGCCCTGTCTGGCATGCGTGTCTAGGCCCCTAGCTTTGTTGGGTCCCCCCCGCGCCTGGCGCTCTTTGCGCTCTGTGAGGCGGACACTTTTAGCGGCTGTGCACAACCCATGAACTGACTCCCTGAATGTGCTGCCTGGGTGCTGAACACTGCTGGTGAGTGGTAAACAGCTGGCAAGTGCCAGAAGCATTGTGAGCTGGAGGAACTTGTGGAACTTGTTCGATTTGGGTAGCAGTGCACCAAGCAGTGGCTACAACTCGTAGCGCAATTTCTTGAGCTGTATCACAAACAGCCAACGCCACCGCCATGTTTCTGCTGTCGGACCACCACGCAGAGAGCAACCTGGCAAAACCTGGCACCATGCAAGCTTCCGGGCCTGTCCAAATACTGCCCTCACTTACCAGTCATGCATGCGTTTGCTGCTCCTTACCAAATAGGCTTACTCCACCAGTCCACTGACCAGTCCACCAAGCAGCGAGCGCAAGGCATGCCCTCGACCGCAGCGCGTCAGCCGCCCAGATAGTCAATTGCGGGCGTGTCCTCCGGCTTGCCGAGGTCGTCGTCCCAGCCGGCCTCGATCGGGTCCATCCTGTCGTCGCCCGCGCTGCCCGCGCCGCCGCCGCCGGCGGCGGCCATGGGGTCGGACGTGCCCATGTAGAAGTCGGCCACGACCTCGTCCGGCGACGGCATGCTGGGCGCGGGCTCCAGCAGCAGCCCCGCCCTCCTGCGCAGCGGCGCGGGCGGTCACACGCAGGCCTTCACTACGTGGTCGCGAAGGTCATGATGCTTGCCTTAATGATGAGTGATGGTGTGAACGCAAGCAGTACAGGCAAGGTGGGCGCTGCAACGAACCTGACGCATGTTGGATCAGAAGCAGAGGTGCCCTGGTAGCCTGCAGGCGGGGTGTTGACACCGTAGCATGCAGGAACGAGCACATCTGTAGCTGTCAGCGGAACCCCCGTGCGGCACTCGACGCTGCCGCCCCGCCCACACCACTGAGCACGCTGCCCAATACCCAGCAGCTTGCTGCTGGACCCCGGACCGTCGGGCGCCTGACCGACACTGGCGACCTCATCCTTGTTGTGCCTGACGTTTTCCATGCGGCTGCTGGCCACCTCCCACAGCTGCACGACGGTCTCGTCGTGCAGCTGTCGTGTCGTGTCTTCCCTTCCACCAAGCGGCAATTGAGCGCGATGGCGCCGCCCGAAGGCAGCTGCACCTTGAGCACCGGCAGCCGTTCCGGCACGCCCTCGGCGAGCACGCGCGCCAACCCCTCGCTTGCCGCCTGGTGGATGGGAAGGCCGTCGTGCAGCTGTGGCGGGTGGCCAGCCGCCGCATGGAATCGCATCCAGCACAGCAAGAAGGACGCCGCAAGTGTCGGTCAGAGGGGCCAACGGTCCGGTGTCCAACAGCGAGCTGCTGGGTATTGTGCGTGAAGGCGCACTCACATTGGCTGCTACTGCTGCCGCGGACAGCGCCGCGGCGCGCAGGGCGGTGCCCCCTGGCCAGGGAGTCCCCGTGCGCGGCCCCGCAGGGCCGCGCACGTGATGCGCAGCACGTTGTCTGTCGTGTCTGTCGCGTCGTCGGCGCGCTGCACCTCGCAGCGGCTCAGCTTGCGCGTGGCGCGGTCCAGCAGGAAGACCGACTCCAGGTTGAGCGTGTACCACTCGGTGTCGGTGACCTCGATCAGGTACACGCGCTCCACCTGCGCGGCGCGTCGCGCGTCTGGGGGTGGGGGGGGTGCTGCCATGTAGCGTATGGTAGGGTAGGGTAGCTGCGGGCAAGGTGCTGCCGGCCGCATTTGGGGTGCAGGACCGGCCAATGCAGGACCGTCCAATGCCGGGGCACCGCTCCTGCACGCCCGCTGCTTCCCTCCAGGTTCTCGCGGCTGCCGCCCCACGGGCGGCAAAGCTGTCCGGCATGGGCAGCACGCGCTGATCCACGTCTGACGCGGTGCCGACCGGGGAGGGGGCGTGGCGTGCGCGGCGCACGACCTGCTTGCACGGCAAGCCGCGTGCATTTCGCGCAGGCGCCGGGGCCGGGCGCGGCGGGCGGGCGGGCGGCCGCCGGGCGGCGCACCCGCGAGTAGGGCGGCTTGCCGAACATGATGTCGCCGGTGTACTCGGCCGCCCACTCCAGCTCCTCAAAATGCGTCGGCGCCTCCGGCAGCCCGCGCGGCGGCTGCGGCCGCAGGTACATGTCCGCGTCCGGGTAGTACACAAACGCGTCGCGCAGGTCCAGCCGCCCGTCGTCCAGCTGCCTGAACAGGAACTCGCAGCCCTCCTGCGCGGGCGCGCGCCGCGGCGTCAGAGCTTGCTTTCTGCGGGCGCGGAGCACGCCCGGCCCAGCGCCAGCCGCCCGTAGACTAGGTTGCTGGACCGGACCGGAGTGGAAGCCCTGCTGCAGGCCGCGCGAGCATCCAAGGCTGCGCGTGCGCGTGCGCGTTGCAACGCACGACAGCCGCACACATAGCCACACACCTTGCTGCCTGCATAACTTGCAGCCATCCCTGCTTGGTGGTGGGCCGCGAGCGTCAGTGTAGCAGCGTGTGCCGCCGCACCAAGGCAATGACATGGTAGCCGCGCCGGTCCAGGTTGTATATTCGCCCGCCATCTTCTGCAGCACAGCAGTGTTCGTGTCAGTATTGGGACGAGCGAACAGAGCGTGCCAGCACATACGCGGTGCCCTGCTGCCTCCGTTCGCCGTCTGCAGCACGGCGGAGTCTGCGGGCTGCACAGGCGCCTATGAAGCACACCACAGCGTGCTCTCCAGGCCCGCGCCTGCCAGCACCACTCTCTCCTCTTTCCGAGGCTCGGCAGTCTCGCTGCCGGCAAGCTGCTGCATGCGCACTGCGGCGCCCGCCCGACAGCCGCGCCTCCTCCACGGCGCGTTCCTGCTGTGCACGGGCCAGCCTGGCGGGTGCGCAGGGCGTGCGGAGCTCGGCGGCGGGCTGAAAGGTCTGCTGCCGGCGCCTGACACTGGGCGCCCGCAAGTCGCACACCGCTCCCACATATTGGCGCGGCACCTCTGCTGGCAGTCTGTGTTGGTGTGTTGTTCACTCACCCAGAGAGGCCTGTGAGCAAGACAAACACTGCAGGCTCCGCAATAATGACTGCAAGGGTGCTCACCGGCTGAGTTCAGGGCTGCACCAATCAGCTCTGCACTCGAGTCCCCATAAGAGCGCAGCACTAGAGAGCCACTGCCCTGCACCCCAGTAGCTCGTTGAGAGACTGCTTGCAGCAGCTATAGTTGTCCGTGCGCAGCTCCCTGAGTAGTTGCTGTGGCTGCCCACAAGATGGTTGCATCAGCAACGCAACTGTCAGGGATGCATGCTTGGTGCGCAAGCTGCAGGTTGCCGGCGCGGCCAAGCCCGCGACGAGCGGGCCTGGTAATGGTGAGCCGCTGCAAAGCGTTAAAACTTTGTGTGCTGAAGTCATGCGTCCCAGCATCACTGGGTTGAAGCGCATGAGCGTGGGTGACTGTGGCGCCTGGGGACAACTGTGTGTTGCCATTCAGGGGCAGCAGGCAAGGTCCTGCATAGGCGCCGGGCATCAATAACTATCTGCGGCCCTCACCGCGCTGAGCAGGGGGAGCAGCGCCACGGAAACCAAGTGGTAGCTGGCTCATGTTGCGCCGTGCTCTGCTTGTGGAGCCTAGCCAGCCGTGACTCAAGAATCCTATCCTTGGCAGGCTCGGGTCGTCCAGGGAGCGCGCGCTCGCGCATGCGCGCCCTGTACCGCCTCGCGCCGCGTCCAAACACACTCCACTGGCCGGGGCAGCTGAGCGCGCTCGCTGTCTGGCCAACGCACCGCATGTGTGCATGCAGGGCTCGCCCGTGCGCGCGGCCTTCGACAAGGGCGCGGAGCCGCGGAGGCGCAGGGCCGGCGCGCGCGTGGCAGCCACCTCGACAGAGGAGGAGGAGGTTAAGATGGCGACCAGCGAGGGCGGCGCGGACGCCGCGCACAGCCAGCCGGCCACAGAGGCCGCCAGGTGACCCGCCCGCCTTCTGTGCCTCTGCCTGTGCGAGGGCTCCTGCGTCGTGCTGCGAGGCAGAGGCGGCGGCGAGCGCGCCGTGCCAAGGCGCCTCGTGCTGCTTGGTACTGTTTGCATGGGTTGCGAGGCTCGTGCGAGTCACACCAGGCTCGGACACTTACATTTCTGTGGCATATGCTATGCGGGAGTCGAGTTGGCTTGTGTTTGTCTGCGCTTGCAACAGCCTTACTTCCTTCTTGTGTTGTTACGTGATTGGTCGATACTTTGTACGTGCACGGCAACCGGTAGGAGTATGGGTGTGCTTGCTGCAGCGCCACACTGGCACGGCGGGAGTGTCAGCAAGATACGGTGTCTCTGAGCAGTCCGGTCTGTGTGCAGTCGTTCGCGTGTTGCCCTTCAGTGCAGTTTATGTGCAGTGTGGTTTTGTTGACCTGCAGGAGGAGTGGGGCTGAAGCACTCTGATACGTGTGTGCTCCTTTGTTTGGTGAAGCAAAAAGCACATGAAGTGCAGTTGGAAAGCGCCCCCACGTAGCAGCAGCACCAGTGGCGCGGGCGTCCGTGACGCCTGGACGCAAGGGCGAGCGCGCAGCTTGCGGCGCCTGTACCGGCGCCGGGCGGCGCGCTGCGCAGCGGCGGCCGGCCACAGAGCGCCGGACTGGAATGGGGGCCTGCTCGCGTGCAGGGAAGAGCTGGGCAAGCAGGCGGGCCCGAGCAGCAGCAGCAACGGCGCGGGCGCCGCCGCGGGCGAGGGCCTGGACGCGGGCGGGAGCGCCAAGTTCGCGGCGCTGGGCCTGGTGCTGGGCCTCGCGCTGATCGGCGGCGGCGGCTACCTGTTCAAGGACCAGATCCGCGGCTTTGTGGACTACTTCATCGAGGTCGTGGACACCTGGGGCCCGCTGGGGTGCGCGCCGGGCTCGCCCTGTGCACTCAGTGTCTGTCGAAGGCGGCGCGCTGCCGTGGAGCTTGTATCCAGTGCGAACTGGTGCGCTCGGGAGGCGTAGGGCCTGCATCGACTGCTTGCCGAGCATGCGACGGGTGCAGACGCGTGAAGATGTTGGTGGCAAGTGCGTGCTTCGCACCGTGGCTGTCAGGCACAAGAGGGCGAGTGTGGTTCTGCGCCTAAACATGGGTTGCAATCCTGCGGCCCAAGCAAGGGCAACTGAAGCCTCATAACTGCTAACCTTCAGAGTGTGGCGCCGCGCGCGCGCAGGTACCTGGCGTACGGCGGCGTGTACACGCTGCTGGAGATCCTGGCGGTGCCCGCGGTGCCGCTGACGATGACCGCCGGCGTCATCTTCGGCCCGGTCGCCGGCTCGGCCGTCGTGTCTGTGGCCGCCACCGCCGCGGCCACCATTGCATTCCTCATCGCGCGCTACGCAGGCGCGGGCCCGGCGCGCGCGTCTGGCGCTTGCGCAGCGCGCGCGGGCTCGGCGCGCGTGATGGTGCCGGCACTGGCGCGCGGGGCGGGCGGCTGCCCTGCGGGGCTGGCCAGGGCGCCTGCCGACGCGGGGCCTTGCACCGTGCCTGTTTCATTGTCCCGGTGCACGGCGCCCTCAGTCCGTGCCCGCGGGGGGCGCCTGCTGCGGCCCTCCATGGCCATGCATGCACGTTTGGTCGCGTGTAAGGGCAGGCGTATGTAGGAGTGTGGCCGCTGACGAGGGCCCCTGCGACCGGCTGCGCAGCGCGGGAGCGCGTGGCCGCGCTGGCGGCCAAGTCGCCCAAGTTCTCGGCCATCGACCGCGTCATCGGCCGGAACGGCCTCAAGGTGCCTCACCGGCGCTGGGCCTGCCCGCCAGGGTGCCACCCTCAAGCAGTCCGCGCATGCCCCTGCGCTGCAAGGAGGCCGGCCGAGCGGCGCAGCCGCGCAACCGCGCGCTCCTGCCCGCCCGTGCGTGCTTGAGCGCTGCGCAGCAGCTCCTGAGCGCCTCGGCGCGCCTCGGCGGCCTCGGCCAGTCCGCTCACAAGCAGGGCAGCAGGCTCCGCCTGCACGCCTGCCGCCCGCCGGTGCATGACAGCACCATGCGGGCGGCGTCGCGAGCCCCGGCGCGCCGGGGCGCCCCGGGCGCCCTGCCCGCGGCGCGCGCCCGGCGGCGGCGCGCGCGCGCAGGTGGCGCCGCTGCCGCGCGGTCCGCTGACACGTGGCATGACCGTAGTGCTTCACCGTATCCTTTTCCTACGGCGGTGCAGGTAGCGACGCTGCCGCGCGGCCCGCTGGCAGGTCCATGACAAATAGTTTCGCCCCAGCTCGCGACACGGTGCCCCACCGCGACCGCACGGCGGCGCAGGTGGTGACGCTGCTGCGGCTGTCGCCGCTGCTGCCGCTGGCGCTGAGCAACTACCTGTACGGCCTCACCTCGGTCGACCTGCCCAGCTACGTGGCCGGCTCCTGGCTCGGCATGCTGCCGGGCACCATCGCGTACGTGACCGCCGGTGCGCGCCCGCACCGCGCGGCCGGCCGGCTGGCGCGCGGCCCGGGCTGCTCCCGGCTGCGCGCCGCGGCCGCCTCGGACCGTGGCCGCCGCGGCGTGCGGCTGGTCGGCACCTGGATTGTCATGATTGACAGGGAGCTCAATAATTTTCCAGATGGCTGTCAAGATGCGCGCATGCAGCAGCGCCGGCTCGGCTGTGTCCGGCCGCTGGCCCGCCCTGCGCGGCCGCGCTGGCCGCGGCGCTTTGCTCTCGTCACACGCTGCGCAGTGGGGTGCAGAGGGGAAGCGCGCCAGCGGGGCGCGCACGCGCGCGCAGGCAGCTACGGGCGCGCGCTGATCGACAACGACGAGGCCAGCCTGGGCGGCGTCAAGGGCTGGCAGGTGGCGCTGGGCGTGGGCGTCACGCTCGTCGCGCTGCTCTACATGGGCCGCCTGGCGCAGCAGGCGCTGGACGAGGCCGAGGCCGAGGAGGGCGCCGCGCCCTGAGCGCCTATTTAGGCTCAGGCCCTGCTGTGCGCCGCAGTGCAGTGCTTGGTTGTCCCAGTGACGGTCTGTGGTGCAGTCCCCATGGGTCGGTGGCCGCACCGGCACTGCCTCTAGGATGACACGCCGCGCCGCCCGATTTCGGCGGTAGCGTGATCGGCATGGGATTGGACGGAAGCGCCGGCTCTGCTGAACGCAGTGCTGACGCTCAGAGCGTGTTCCAGCGGGTTGGCGGCTGCTGGGGCAACCTGCAGCCCGGGATGCGCGGGCATGACGAGTGCGGCGCTGCTCCATGCAAAATAGGGTGTCTGATCCTCGACGCGCGGACGCAGCTTACGGGTATCCTTGCAAAGCAAATGCCTGGTGCAGCAAGGGAGCGCACCCCGCTCCCTCACCCTGCGCTCCGTGTCAGCAGCGTCTGCCGCGCCGGCTGACGGGGTCGTCGACAGCTCGGGCTTGTATCAAGGGTGCTACAGCGGAGGCGCAGGCTTATGCGGTCACGTGCGCTGCCCTGGCCAGCGGCGGCAGGAGCATGTACTGCTTGTGGCCCTGGTTGGCTGCACGGTGCAAGTGCAGGTTGCATGTCGCTGTTCAACCCAACAGGCGCGCTCTATTGCCTTTTGGCCATGCGAGCGGACATCCTGTGTGATGCAGACTGGGTTGAGTGCTTGGGGCACCGGGGGTGTGGGCTGACACTATCAGATGGGGCACGTGTGGTATGATGTGTGGGAGGTTATCCGCCCGGCCGGCTTTGGCTTCACACTGGTGCTTTGAACTCATATGGCTGTAGATGAGAGCGGGGGAGGGGCCTGCCGCTCAGGCATGTGTATCTGTTCCAGTTCAGAGCAGCATGGGCACCTGCTTGTTTGTCTTATGGGATAGGCCTTCACTCTGAACAAGACTGGGGACGATAATATGCTGGTTATTCAGGCCATGACTCATAGGTCAGCCCGCTGGCAGCCTGACAGTTTTGTTACGCTGCAAGCAGTTTTGAATGCGCTCGTGATCTTGCTCTGCATTCGATCCCATGCTTGCAACCACGTCATTGGCGCACTGCCGCACGCGAGCTTGCACTCCTCAGACAAAGACGTCTCCACACAGTGGCACACCACTGCACCGATCTACGCCGCCCGCAACCGCGCCTTCTTCTGCTTCTGCTGCCGTGCAACCCCGCCGCGCGGGTCCAGGGTGGCCTCCTGCCCATCGGCCGCACACGCTTGGACACCCATGTTGAGCTGCACCAATACCATGCAGACAGAGCCGGTCCCCCACAGGCGTGCGCGCACTTTCGGGCATGTTGGACAGCTGACTGCATGTAGGCATGCATGCACCGCCAGCGCTGCGCCCTGACACAAAGGCTCCAGCATACTGACAACAATGCGAGCATGGTGTCAGTGGTGTGGATTCACATTGCGCAGCAATGCGGCAAGATGCCTGCCAGCAGCACACGCCCGGCCGGTGTGCTGCTGGCAAGCATCACATGCCAGGTCTGGACAGCTCAGCAGCACAGCGGGCAGGCAATGCGGCGGCACAAAACAATTGACCGGCCGGAGCTGCCTCAGCGGGCTCAGGGCGGCACCTCGGCGGCGCGCAGCGCGGCGGCGCGCTTGGCCGCAAACACGCGCGTGATGCTCTTCAGCACGGCCGCCTCCTCGAGCGCCGACGACTCGGCCAGCTGGTGCCCGACGACCTCCTCGATGCCGTGCACCAGGTCGACATCGTACTGCGCGGCCGGCCGACCTGTTTCACTCCAAACTCCCCAGCGACGCAGGCAGCCACCGGCATGCAAAGCAGAGCACGGCCGCGGCGCTCGCGCCGCGCGCACCCAACTTTGCCGCGCGGCCACAGGCAGCACAGGGCGGCGCCGGCGACGCGCGGCAGCATGCGCGCGCAGCTGCGCGCCCGGCCGGAGCGACGCGGGGCACGCCGCCCTCCAGCAGCGCCGGCGGCGCCGAGCCGGCCGCCGCGCCGAGCGGCGGCTGCTCGACGCGGGGAGACGCAGAGACGCGCTTGCCAGCAGGGACGACATGCATGGGGGGCCGGCGCGCGCGGCGCGGCGCGGCGGCGCGCGCCTGCGTGATGAAGCTGAGCGCCCAGCCGGGCCGGCCGGCGCGCGCGGTGCGGCCGACGCGGTGCACGTAGTCCGCCGGCAGCGCCGGCAGCTCGAAGTTGACCACCAGGTCGACGGCCGGGATGTCCAGGCCGCGGCTGGCCACGTCCGTGGCGAGCAGCACCGGCACGCCGCCCGACTTGAACCTGCGCGCGCGCGCGGCGCGGCGTCGGCCCGGCGCTGCGCGCGCGTCGCGCGGCCGGCCGCTGCGTCCGCACGCAGGCACCAAGCGCCCGCCTTGCTATTTTGCTGTGCGCCGGGAGATGATGAAGTTGAAGCCAACGCAGTGTGTCTACTACCCACGGATCAAGCGCATGGTCAATGCAGAGCACTTTGTGCAGCCTGGCGGCCGGCCGTACCTGTCCAGGGCAGCCAGCCGGCGGCGCTGCGGCTGGTGCGAGTGCAGGGCGGCTGCCGGCACGCCCAGCTCCTGCGCAGGGGTACGCCAGGGTGTCGACAATGTACGCAAACAGGAAAGCGCTGGCGGCTTGCGCATCTCTCGCCCCTGGAAGCCGCACAGCCAAGGCGCCACTCCTCTTGCACACCCCTTGCAACTCCACCCTGGCGTCGCTCGCCGCGGCGCGCTGAACGCACACCAGCGCCGTCTGCACACCGCCCGCTGCCGCGCATTCAACCCGGAGCGCAGGACGCGGGGCGCCGCGGCGTGCCTGCAGCAGCAGGCCGAGCAGGTGGCAGCCACGGCACGTGGCCGCGAATACGATCGCGCTGCGCACGCCGCGCCCGGCCAGGCCCTCCAGCAGGTGCGCCAGATAGACCTCGCGCACGCGCGCCGGCAGCAGCACGTACTCCTCGCGCAGGCCCGCCGCCGTCTGCAGGCCCTCGTACGCCTGCGC
>JAABUV010002175.1_pt1 | contig 27160 bp, 23 predicted proteins | sample 5559971 | NCBI WGS metagenome assembly JAABUV01 (sample SAMN10711881, study PRJNA513362) | rock metagenome | isolation source: Antarctica rocks | place: Antarctica: Victoria Land, Knobhead nord | collected 2015-12-19
TGGAGGCTGGTATGTGAAGTGAGAGGTTGGGGTGAGGGTGATATCGTTTGGGGGGGGGTTCGATGTAGTTGGATCGGGTCTTCGATTCAGGGGGAGTAGGCTTTCTTGGCTTTCGGCGGTGCCATGCCGTCTGGTATCTTTCGGTCTTTCCAGGTGGAATATAGAGTGAAGATAAATATCTTCAAGCACTGATTCATGTTCTTGAACATCAGATTTCATACTTTGTGAATTCAAAAAGTTTCAATGAGCTGTTAAGACATCTCGACGACAGTTCTTGATGTCAGGTGCTGAAAGCGCTTCGGGGCGACTTTAACAAGAAGAACCCGTGTGAATCGTTCATTCGATGAAATATGAAGTTCCTTGACTCGAATCTCAAGAATCTTATTGAAGATCTGACAAACTTTGATTCAGCGAAGAGGCTCACAGCGGACGAAGCCCTCTCGCATAATTGGTTTCACGATGTTTGAGCAGATCGACCTGAAAACCGCGGACGGGAGAAAAGGCCGTCTGTCATAGGAGCACTAGTTATATATATCAACTCCCGAATGATAGACCATTTCGTAAATAATGAAATATTGCTTGAACACTCGGAATTTACTCAGCATTTGTCTTATTACATTACCGTCAAAGCCGGCACCGCGAAAGAGGCACCGCAAAAGACTGTACTGGGAAAGATGGCACCGTGAGTGCATGTACCGTGAAAACCGGCACCGTAAAAGACGGCACCGTGAAAGCAGGCATCGTAAAAGACGGCATCGTGAATGCAGGTATCGTAAAAGCAGGTACCGTGAAAGACGGTACCGTGAAAGTGGGACTCCCCCGGCTCACCCGAGCACTCCCCTCATGACTTTCAGTTTTGGACGGTCGTGGGGAGTACTCCTTTGGCGAGGCGATAAGGAGAAGGATCGAGAAGTGGATGCCTAGGAGCCAAATATGAATGCTGGAGAGGGATTATAAGAATGTTTGGAGAGAAGCCAAGTGTGGAGCTGAAGGGAATTTAGAAAAGGAGCAGGAAGTTCAGAAATGCATTGACAATTTTCCACACCTTCTCGCTCAGGCCCTTAATAAAAGGCAGCTGCAAATCAATTGAAAAGCTTCACAGCACACGAATCATGACGACTTCGATCATCGAACTTCAAATGCCTGGAAGCAGATCTTCGTACGAGAGCTTCGGATACGCTCTGGAAACGCACGCAAGGTATATCACCTCATCGTGACTCTGATCTTCAAGCTGATTGCTTTCAGCTTTTTCAATAACTCCGACTACTCTGATATCACAATTCTCTTTGGGACGATCGAAATTGAAATTCCGGCTCATCGAATAATTCTTGCACATCAAAGTTCTTATATTCACAACGATCTCGTGAAAAATCCGAAGAGCGGACGACTTCAGCTTATCCAACCTGCTTGAAGCGCACATTCATTTTGAAGGGTCTTTCAGTACATGTATGAGAAAAGATATTCTTTGTGGCCTGCAGAAGCTCTTCGTGGTATAGGTAGGTCTCCAAATTAAGACGCGTCGAAAGGCACTGAAAGAACTTTCCAGAAGACGAGCCAGAGTTACTTAAACACTCAGTCATAGCTCTTATTGCGCGTGATTTGCAAATGAACGACTTGGAAGCGCTCGCTCTTGAACGGCTCAGGTCTCAACTACGCTGATCAATCAGTGAGCTTATTGATTGCATTCAAAATATGTACGTGTCTGAAAACGATTATGCAAGACGATTGATTATCACAGAAGCAGCGAAATCATATGTACAAGCTTCAGATCTGGCAGAAGCTCTTCAGAAGGCTGCTCGAAAGGTTGAAGAATTTGCAGTCGATCTGATGAAAGCATTGAGAAATCTGTGTCAGCAATGAGAAGATTGAGAATTTCAAAATCTTGCTATGGCATGAAAGGTGCAAGCGGTCACATTGTCATCTTACCTGAAACATAAAATAGTTCGAACGCTCAAAAGAACAGAAATCATTCTGTCTAAGTCAATACTAACAATGGCGTTCCTCTTGTCCCGCACGTTTGATCGGCATGCTCGTGATTTCACCCACGAGCTTGATGCAAATCTAAGGTGGATCCTCTCCCAGTCTGGCTGGAAATTTTTGAAGATCCCAGTGGCCAAATATACATCGGAGGGAGCTCGAGCACGCGGACTGGCCAGCGGAAATCTGAGCCACACGGGGCAAGAATTCTTCAGAGCGGCGAGCGCCTTGTCCAAGCTTGGTATGGGGGTGCCAGAATTGGAGAGGGTGCCAGTTCTGAAGCAAGGTAAGAGTCTAAGATTTAGTTTTCCCATACAAATGGTTTAAACATCCGATCTACTCTCAATTTGCCTGCGTAAGTCAAAGATCCTGATTCGCATCCCTCTTCTGCGTCTGTAGAAGCGCTAATCAAATGGCCACACTTCGATCAAATAACTTAAACCGTGCGGCTTATAGGAAGAAGTGCCGCCAGAAATTATCCGAGCACATCTGTAAGATCCAGCTATCCAGTGGAGAATGTTACCTGCTAACAAAGTCTCGGAAGTGACCAAGCTCGGAATCTCAGTTGAGCCCGCAGAAGTACGGCTGATTACAAGTGCTGATGATCCGTATAACTGGCGAATATTACCGGAGAAACAGTACCTCTTTAAGAAACATTTAAGCAAGCATTCCATCGGGGCTTACAGAGAATTGTGTCAAGAAGTTGGTATATCATTTGAAGCTGTCCTGGCACCTGAATCAAGCAACGCTGCCGAGGGTAAACTGCCTGAGGAAAGACGAGGAGCTATAGTAGGTGTACTCTCCATTGCTCAGCCATGGCTGACGGAATAACAGAATTTTTGTAGTCCCGAAATCAGCTTCACAACAGTAATCGAACAATTAAAGTCAGACAAGCTCGAACTGACCGCTGAGCTGAACAAGTCAAATGACCAAGCAACAAAGGCGACAGAATTGCAGGCTCTAGCCGAAGAAGAAGCGACTCGATTGAAATTAACACTGCAAGCAGCTGAGATGGACAAGCAAGCATTACAGCAAGAAGTGCAAAATCTAAGAGGTGTAATCGAGTGCTTAAGGCACACCACAGTAAAGTCTGTCGATGAGTTCCTCAACGACTCAAGCTTGACCTGAATCTTTTTATTGGTGGATAGATATGTCGGTGGGGGTGTTCCACGGGGATAATGCAAGATGATTGTTAGATCAGATAGGAGGCTGTATAAGCTGACGTGGAAATTACTTCAAAAACAGCATTCTCGTCAATGCATCGGGAGGTTGGAGACTTTGCAGTCGATTTGAAGGAGGCTTTGAGGAAAGTTCATCGGCGACACGAAGATTGAGCGAACCCACGAGATAACGGTTCTCTTGGATTTCTGAAAGCGGTGGCGGCAGCGTCACTGCGCTGGATGCGGACGCTAAGGCCGAAGGGTGTTTCTCGCACGTGGTCGAATTTCTGTTCTCTAGTCTAGTTACCGCGGCGTCAAATTTGTTTGCCTGTTTGCGAGGTTATGGGAAGATGAGGACCTCTTCCTCGCTAACAGATGACGTAAATGAGAAAAACCGTGTATTGGTTTGAATGGCTCTCTGACGTAATGCTCCTGTAACTCTTCCGGTGGATGGCGCGAAAGTCTTGGCAAGGCCCCAAGTTGCTAAAGTTAGAATGAGTCATAGGGTTGGATGTCTGTATTGGCCATTGTTCGTGGCCGGTGCGTCAACCATGAATCATCCATGAAGGATGGCAGTTGATCTCACATTTGGCTACAATCATGTAGCTTGGTGACGGCCGTGTTCCTCTGTGGTAGCCATTGCGGTTCCGGGCTCAATCATGCCAGCGCTAGCTCCCCACTTCAGCAGTGGCTCCTCGATTCCAGTGATGATTCTCTGCTCCAAGTTGAATCTTTGGCTCGACATGGTCTGCTTGCGGCACAGATGCAAAGGACTTGATCAAGTACCCTCGTGCGGACTGTGGCGTGTAGATGGGTAGCCCTGCTCCGTCATTGGACCCCCCACTTGAGACGAGAGGACCTTTTGAAGAACGAAGTGCCTCGAGATCGAGACCCCAGAGTGCTGGCTCTTCGTCGAATGGATTAGCTCCGTCCTTGACAGTCTCTTGGCTGTCAATCGCCTCTTCTTTAATGTCCTCGTTCTTGATGCTGTCCTTGGCGTCTCTCCAATGATATCCCCACCTCTTCATAACCCGAACCTCTCGTCCCATGATCTTCACGCCCGGTTGTCCTTCGCCCCAGCCGTCACTCTCCGCGCTAGTGCCCTTCTCGATACCAAGGCTGATGGCTTTGCTCCGACTATTGGCGCTCACGACCGCCTGGGCAAGGCTAAGGCGTGAGGATAGCGGCTGATCTGGTAGGGTGTGGCGCAACAACGTGACAGCAAATGCGAGGACCAGAGGAGCGCGGTTAGTGTAAAGGATTGTCTCTCTGAGCTCCTCTTCGGAGACATTGGAGCTAGGCAGGGCCAGAGAGTCTTCGATGGCTGCCGGGCTCTGCTCTGTGCTCGCGAAGGGATCTTTCTTCGTCCGCTTAGGTGATACTGGGGTCGAATGAGCATCATCGCCAGCGGCCCGCTTCTTGCTGACCCTTTTTGAGGCGCTGAGAATTTGTTTGGCTTGTTTCTCGTCTCCGAAGATGGTTTGAATGGTTGTGATTGGCGTCTTGGCGAGTAATTCTGGTCTAGCAAGGACATCAGCTCAATGACGAGCCTCAGATATTGAAATAGGACAGGCACGTAGTCAATTTCTGATTCTGCAGCTCCTTGACCCTCCCCATCGCGGTAGGAAGCGGGACTTTGGCGTCTTGAGTGAGAAAGCGTAGCAACGCTTGTATTTCAGTCTTAGTGGCCATGTCAATGTCACTGCTGCAGTCTTGCAGTCCTCCTAATGTTGACTCAATCAAAACGCCTCGAGTGACTTAATGTAAGCTCGCATTCGAGGGTTGTTGCTCGTACCTGAACGCCTCAAGCAATGACGCGCTCCTGCGGAATTGAAGCCGACGAGTCCTCTAGTCACGTGCCCGGGAATCGCGGTCTCTATAAATCCACAAGGTGTATATCCGTACCACTTTCTTCTCAATACGACACCTAGGCATATGAGCTGAGCTCATCGCATCTGACTCCAGTCGATGGCTCAAAACTCCAAGATCAAGGAGTTCCCTGACATAAGCAACAAGCTCCAAGCACCTACGAAGAAATCCGTCTTTGAACGCCAGAAAGCTGAAGCTGAAGCAAAACGCCAGCGGGACCAAGAAGAGACAGCGGCAGCCTACGAAGATTTCGTCAAGTCTTTCGACGATGATGGTCGTAGCAATAATTCACCGAATGGTCCATTGGCAAGAGAAGCAGGCTTCGGTGGAGCGGCGCCGACTGTTGGAGGCTTCTCAAAAAGACATTTTTCCGGTGCTTTGCCCGGTCCGATTGGAAGAGGAGGCAGAGGTAGCAGCGGACCTGGCAGCTTAGGTCCTATACCTCCAGCTCTCTCAAGGAAGCGAGGCCACGATGAATTTCAAACCCCGCAGCGAGAGGGATTGTTCGCGTATGACGACGCAAGCTCTGGCCCAGCAGACCCCAAGACTGCGTTGCAACACTCCGATGAAGAGGACAACCAAGGCCGGAATATTTCTCAAGATAGAGCAATACCGAAGCCGACGCTACGGCTGTCGTGTCTGCCTCCTGGTATGTCCCCAGCTGCAATCAAGGCTATCTTACCTACAAATATTACCGCCGAGGGCGTAAGGATTATTCCTCCTTCTGGCCCCAGTACAACGGAACGGCGCTCTCTCTCAGCTTTTGTTACCCTTGCAGGGGATACTCCGGCGCACGAAATAGACACAGCAGTCAGCGCCTTGCAGAACAGATACTTGGACCGGGGATTCAACCTTTCCATATCTCGCCATCTTTCATCTGCTGCATCGGATCTGACCACGTCTTCGGGAGGACTAGCTTCCTCCTCCTCCACCTCTTCCTTACCATTCAATGCAAGGCCAATTGTACAACCAAATATGTCTCGCTCTCTTCCTGGTGGCCCTCATCGCGGCGGCTATGCTCCTCCATCTTTGTACACTCCTGGTTTTGCCCGCGGCGGTCCTCAGGTTCAAGTCAGCGTAAGACCACCTACTGATCTCAAGCAACTGAGACTCATCCACAAAACACTAGAGTCACTACTTGCACATGGCCCTGAGTTTGAGGCACTACTCATGAGCCGCAAGGAGGTGCAAACAGATGAAAAGTGGTCCTGGATATGGGACTCTCGGAGTGCTGGCGGCGTCTATTACCGATGGCGACTCTGGGATATACTGACCGGCTTCTCTCGGCGTGCACGACGAGGGCGAAATCTCGGTATCCAGCCACAGCAGGTCTTCGAAAACGGCGCGGCATGGGCTATGCCGGAACAGAAGCTGTCATTCGAGTACAAGACTCGTCTGGACGAAATCGTCTCGGATTCGGAATACGACTCATCCGAAGACGAAGATTCTGGCGACGAGGGCCGGCGGCGCTATGCCCAGCATCATGGTGGAGCTCCACCACCGGATGGACCAAGTCTCGACATTGATCAACAATCCTACCTCAACCCCATGCAAAAAGCAAAGCTCACCCACCTCCTAGCTCGAATGCCAAACACAAATGCAAGATTGCGTCGCGGTGACGTAGCACGAGTGACAGCATTCGCAATACAGCACGCTGGGGAAGGTGCGGATGAGGTCGTCCAGATGATCGTTGCGAATGTGCACCAGCCATATGCTTTCACCAGTGCAAACCCAGATCGGACCTTTCAAGACGTGCCTCCAGCCAAATACGCCGCCGACGATACCGCCGAAGTAGAAGGGAAGACGCTGGCTAGTGAAGACGATGACACGACGCCCTCGAAATTGATTTCGCTCTATCTAATTTCGGACATCCTCTCCACAAGCTCTACTTCAGGTGTTCGCCACGCCTGGCGCTACCGTGCTCTTTTCGAGACAGCCCTCAAGGCACATAAGACATTTGAACATCTCGGACGTCTCGACAAGGTCCTCAATTGGGGCCGACTTAGAGCAGAGAAATGGAAGCGCAGCGTCCATACCTTACTAAGCCTTTGGAAAGGCTGGTGTGTCTTCTCACAGGCGAGTCAGGAATTTTTCGCAACTGTGTTTACGAATCCACCTCTGACACCTGCTGAGGAGGCGTCCAAAGCAAAGGAACAGGAAGAGGAACGTGAGAAAGAAAAGAATAAGAGTAAGTGGAAGAGCGTAGAAGATCGAAAGACAAAGGCCATCGGAGGTACAATGATAGCTGCAGAAACTGAGCTGACATCCGATGCCATGGACGTGGATGACTTTGACGGGGAGCCGATGCAAGATGATGGAGAAGATCTTGATGGCGAGCCCATGATGGATGACGAGGATGTTGACGGGGAGCCTATGGAATACCAGTTGGACGAACACCCATCAACCGAGCCACAAGTCGAAGTGAAGTCAAGTGCGGCGGCGGAGGCCTCAAGGAGAGAGGCACTTGCTGCATCAATCGCAGCTAAATTGAATAAAGCTCCCAGTGTCCCCACTAAGCTTACGGAGTCAGATCTGATGGATGCTGGTCCTGGCTTTGCGCGGAAACGACAAAGACCAAAAGCTGAGGACATGTTTGCCGATTCGGATGGCGACGGATAGGTGCTGCGGTACCTTGAAGTTATGTAATTACGCCGTATGTAAAGCAGTAAAATTAATTCATGGTGTCTAGCTTTTGGACACGCACGCGGGTGCAGCTTCAGATAGCAGAGCTGGCGACATTTCAAGGGGCTAGGCTCTTGACTTGCGATCACCATCGCCTGTGGCATTCGTTTCTTCCTAAGTTTGAAACACTTTCAGAACATATGACATATATCCAATAAAGCCATGAACTCGTTTAAGTGGTGATCACGATATCGTCTTTGGCCCTTGGTCTCAACTTCCTCGAGGTCTTCAAGGACAAGGTGAAAGCTTGTTGCTGAAAGGTGTTGGCTAGCGGCCGATATACAATCTGTGAGACAGATTTGATACTGGGCGGATCAATCTGACAAAGCTGATTCATTTTATGGTCGAGTCACGGAAGAAGGTTGGGCTTTTCGCATTGGTTTCTTCTCGGGGAAGGACTCGAGGGAGTATACTCTCCCAATGCCGCCCTAGCCTTGAGTAGAATTTTCTATGCTCCCTTTCAACTCCTTGTCCCATGAAAGCTGCATTGCATCGGAGCCTGAATTGGCTGTTTCGTCAACGGCTACAGCTGCTTGCATTGTTTTCAATGGCATAGGTTGAAATATTGCTTGGCTTGGTCTCCTGCTGTCCAGACTCAGCCTCTCACTACCAGTTTGTTGTTAGAGAAGTTTCCTTTCGCCTGCGCATTGAGGGACGCATTTATTTCCCTACCTGCTTGCTCCAGCAGCACCTTCTTTCCCTCAATGGGACCTCAGTCGAAGGCCCGCAGGTTTCCCCACGAAGACACTACGTCTCTTGTGACCGGTAAGGCGTCGGGTGGATAGAACAAAGTCTAGAAAATGCCAGTCTAGGGGGAGTCAGTGAAGGTGGAAAGGACGAGGGGTGGGAGGGAGACAGACCAAGAAGAGAAAGTCTGGAAAAGGCTTGTCGAGGAGGGTAATAAAGGAGGGCTTATAATTATCAGAGTGAGGGTAGATACGTAGATTCTTAAGGAGCACGGGCTGAAGATGGAGGCTCGAATGATACACAGATTTATTTGAGATATAGAATGTAATTTCTTTAGACTTACGACGTTATACGTTATCTCTGTGCTCCTTAACCCCACCTTCATGCCTTCTTGTTCCTTCGTCGCCTCCAAACGAGGAAGGCATATTTTATACTTCTAATCCTAATTACCCTCTCGGATTGTGCCAATCCTCGTGTATAAATCTCGGGCACTTTCACAACTGACTCGTGCACTGGACCGGCAGACGGATAATGAATCTTGGGAACTGTCAGAATAGGCTACGGTAAATCGAGTGAGTATCCATCGCGCAGCGAAAGGGCATTTCTACACTTCTGGTATTCCAGAACCTTTATTGTCATACCGGGACGCGGGAGCGGCTCAAAGGCGATCTTTGCGATAGCTCACGTTAGGGAGAGTCGAATTGCGCACTCTTACTATAAGTATTTGTTTAGTGCGGCGTACCAAGATCCCTCGGAGGCCTTCCCTCGTCCTGAGGACGTTACCTTGGACTCACTCAAACTTGAGCAGAACTCCTCATGCCTACCCTGTACCAGAACAGAGGCACTCTAAGAGGTTGAAAAACAGATCGCCAACCCTCGAGCATAGCAAATACTTTGGCTTAGAGGAACCACCGGTGGAGGCGGACCTGCTATCATTTTGCACTTTGGCTTGCATTTTTTTCCTTGGGATATCCACTTCGAGCTAGCTTGTTTTTTTCTCTCGATGCCTTATCGACTGTGCGAATGCCTCAAAATTCGTCACGTATACTGCAGATCAATTTGCAACCCACGAGACTAAGCAAAGCCCGCTTGATTGGTCGATTTGTGGAGCTGTCGAGCGGTGTCCTGATGTTGCTAGTCAAGGTAAACGCGATTCATGAAGAAGTCTTGTCCAGGACCTATCTTCACAGTCTAAGAGTCAATCTATCCGTTGAATTATCCTTCTTCTTCCGGTCGATGCATTATTTAATCGTTAAGGTCATATCCATATTCAGTTTCTCAATAAGATCCTCTCAGAAGCGGAGAGACTTGATTCCATACAACCTCGGATATCCTTCACAAGAAAACCTAGCCCTCCCGTACCCTACGAAATTCTAGAAAGTTTGGAATGCGTCAATGAAAGCTTCATCCCAAATGACCTTGAGACTTGCAATATTGAATATAACCTCTGCATCTTCTTCGCATACGAGCTGAACAACATACGAGAAATCGTCGTCTCACTAGTGATATGTTCCATAAGGATAGTGATCAAGCTCTTATAGAACGGTGTAAAGGGCCCTTCTTTCACACTTTCACTGCCAGTAGGTTCGTGATTGAAGGAAAGCATCGAAAGCCCACGAATATCGTATTTCAAGACAACGTCTTTACAGCGTCGGTATTTGAAAAGATCGACAAACTAGGTCGATTTTATCTTGAGAGCTTCGAATAGCCAGGATCTATTTACGCTTGAAGATCACACCGGCTCTCTTACTTCTCCATCTTTAGTACACCAAAAACGCCTCATCATAGTTTGCGAGATGAGTAAGAATCAGGCCAATTTTCACGAGATCAGAGGCTCATGCGAAGCGGAAAGAGCCTTCACAGAGTCTAGATCTCCTTGGAGAACGATGTGCTCAATCTAGCCCCGAAGTCGAGCTTCTCTAGCCTGCTTACGGCCGTGACGTCGAAGAGCCGGTTTGATGATATCTTCATTGTAATGGCGAAGTAGCCTGAAGTTGTCAGTACGGGGAGAAGTGGATCAATTATGGTGCCCTACGGTTCAACTACATGGTCATAGAACGATTCGAGATCCGCTTGTACCACGTCCCTCGGCGCAATGCCTTGCTTCAAACAATACCCTACAGCGTCCATGAAATCTTCACCACTCTCACGGCCTACTCGGCGCAGAATATTCTTGTGATGTGCTACGCGAATCGGTCCAGATTCGCCTATGCCTACATCAAAATCAATCTCGACGTCATTTTCCGGCGCGTTGAATGCAACTTCAAAGATCGGACTGCCAATGGCGATTTCCGTCAGCAGCACACCAAGGCGGCGGATGTGCATTTTCCGAAGCTCCTCTTCGCACCACTGCGTCTGACGACACGGCTTTCCAGTTTGAGGGTCGACGTGGTCAACATGACTGAGTCTGTTGACTCTGACTGTGAAACATGCCCTCATGTCATTGTTCTCTAGTCGAAAGATGCAGCAGCTACAGAGCTCAGAGAACCACTCCGTCCTGAGGAAGAGAAGTGCACACTCTGCGAGCTCGTACGCGAGTCTAGTTCGTTCCGCTCTTGAAAACTCCCCGTGCAGGTTTTCGGCAAAATCCGATTGAGTCGATACCATGAAAGATCGCAGGTTCTTGGAAATCTGTTGGGGAAGATGACATCTGCTCACAACAAAGCCAGGCGCGTCCTCGGCCGTTCTAAAGTAGGCAGATAAAACAGCTGAAGTATTCTCAGTACAGCAAAGCTTTTGTAGAACATGTTGGAGACTTGGATTCCAACTTATATTCGATGATGATGACTTCTCTGTCTTTTGGCACTTTATGCGGAGGGTAGACACCTCCGATGACAAATACCGCGACGAAATGCAGAAGTAGTATGGAATATTACTTTCCCTAGCGAATTTAAAAACCTGTCTCTGTCTTTGTTCCGCAGAAGCCCCGTGATCAAGGTAGAAATCGATGTTGTGGTTTTCTGAATTCTCTACTAGGTTTCGAAGAATTTCGGAGGTGATCGAAGAGTGGCCAGCCAAATTGGTCAAATGGCCTCTAGCGGCAGTAAACTCGACACGGTCCTTCCATTCTGCTTCACTATAAGCGCATACATATTCGACGAAACGTGCCTGCGAAATATCTTGGAGCAATTTAACAGACACTTCGAGGTTATCCAAATGTTTGTGGAAAGTGGATCCTGTGAACAGGGCCGTGTTGAATCTTTGAGTGCACTTCTTCTTTTGGGCATAGGACTGGGTACGAATTTTGAGCAACTCCTGTTCTTCGTCCTTGCTGTAAGCTACCGAGCTGGAGGTGGGCCCAATCTCGCGGCGACTAGGGTCGTCTAGCACGTGACCATATTTTGACACGAATTCGGCTTCAACCTTTTCAAATTGACTGTGCACATAAGAAAGTAGTTTCCGGATCTCTTTGCTGCCACGATCGCCCCAGTAAGAGCCGAATATCTCAATAGGAGTTCCGTCATAAATATGCCAGAATGATTGCCAGCCTTTGAGGTGGATAGATAACAAGTCAAGTCTGCCCGACAACGGTATGAGAATTTCCGTCTGAATCCTGAAGGCATCGGCGTCAAGGATCAGTCGCTCAACCGCATTTCTTATGGTAACGATAAAGCCCAAAGACCCGAACACAAAGCCAACAATCGAAACTTCAGCCATCCTTGACTTCGAGCTCTGGTCGTGATATGGAATACCTGGTCTTATATCAACGATCAGCGAAGAGTCTCGTTGAAGGGTGGTCTTTGGATGAATCGACCGAGGAGCTACTCTGGACTTGCCAACTCACAATGGACTATAAAGTCCTATTCTTAGATAAGCGAAGTGGGGAAGCTCCTCAAGCTCCGCACCGCGATATATTCCCAGACCATCACCTGTCAGGATATGATATTTTCCTCATGATCCATCAAATAGCATTGATTGCTCTCGACTCGAGCAATGAGAGACGTCAGGCAAATTGTCGCTTTGAAGACTCTCTACGATGAAGTTCTTTCGGCATTTGAACAAGCGCTGGACGAAGCTGAAGATCTGACATCGCCCGAACCTATCCCAGCCCTCGGGAAGACGTGGCTGGAGAATGCAACATCATCGCTCATATCCTGGGGTACTGACACAAGAACTGATGCGGGCTCTCTCTCTGCAGTTGAGGGGACTCCTCTAGGTAATAAAGTGCGAAACACCCTATGTGAGCTCCAAGAACAACTCGGGAAGATCGCGAGGGGTTACAGTTTCTCAGAAAGTCCCTCATCTATTGTGCCTGAGCTATCATCAACGGAATGTGAAGACAGATTGGCGGCTGATCATGAATCTATCGCTATTGCGTCAAGCCTTATTGGTGTGCTGCAGGACATTGTGAGACCGATCAGGATGATACACGCATCGAAAGGGGAAGGAGGCCCTTACCGGGATTTGAAACGACAAATCGACAATATTTATGCTGATCACATTGAGCGGAAAAATCGAATTGAGCTTCATGACCAAGAAAGCCCTGCTGACATCGCGGTATACGAAGACGACACCGAGTCAAGTTGCCAGCCCAGTAAGCAGGCTCATACGTCATTCGAGCTCCCAGTGACTTCGCAGCAAGTTGAATCCCAGCTACCTACAGGCGTAACCTTTGACGATAGTGGAAAGACTGATGGCCGCAAATTCGATACAAGCAATGTGACTAGGCCTGTTCAGATCAATTGTAGGTACCAATCCGGTCATTCAGATATGGCACTGATTCGAGTAGCAGTGGAGCTGAGGACGTGCAACGACCATTTTAAACCCATACCATGGCTTGGATTTGACCATGACGCCAATCCCCCGATGAAATTGCGAGAGTATCCGATCCGTCGAGGCTGGACAGCTCATGAGATTGAAGAGCTAAAGCTCGAGAAAGTCGTCAATCACACGGCAGAAGAAGCGCTTGCGATGATCCAAAGTTGGATGTCTTTTGGCCTTCTGGAAAGTGTTCTTGGTGTCAAGCTTCATACCTCGTGTTTCTTGACGCGAGCAAACGGCTCAGATAGACCAGTCGTTCATACAACCTGTCTAAGACAGCACCTTGAATCATGGCACAGACAATTTGTGATCGAGAAGACAAATGTCGAGGCGATCGAATCGCAAGCGATAGCTCTCAGAAGCATACTCGACGAGGCTCAAACCTGGAACAATCTTCTGGCAGCCAATACGAAGGTTGAGGAAGAAAATGTCGAGCCATTCATATTGACGCAGTTGCCGGCCTTTGATCCCGTCATGCGCCTCATAAGCTTAGTTGTAGAAGCTATCTGGACGGTAGTGCAGGTCCTGCCTGCACAGAATGACCGCTTCGCGCTCAACTACAAATGGCATCTGACTGCTGGCAACGAAGCCGCGCTTTTAGCCCAGATCAAGGCAAATGGCTGGTGTCCGTCTCTCTTCCAGGGACTTCTGGAACTCAATCGCGCGCCCAGCTCCTTCTTTGAGTACATGAGTCTGGTCAAACCAAGAGGGCAGACGGAGTGGGCACATAATGAATGCGTTGATGGTAATTGTGTAGCATTCAGTATCCCACAAGATTACACGACCCGGCATACTCCATCGTGTACAGGATGTACCTTATTGATACCAAGTTTGAAAGAGGCCGGCCAATACCTTGAGAGTGGTGGGATTCCTGTAATAGATGGGGCTAACCTATCAATGTCCCACAGCGGCAACAAGCACTTCAGACTTGCGTCTTCGCTCAGAAATAAATCTGGGAAAAGAGACGGATTCGTTGCATTTTCCCACGTCTGGTCTGACGGGCTGGGCAGTACCACAGAGGATGGTTTACCTGCCTGCCAGGTGCGGTGGCTCCTGAATAATGCAAGAGAGGCTACTCAGTCAAGTTTTTTTTGGATCGACTCTTTGTGCGTGCCTAGGCAGGAGGACTTGCGTCGCAACGCGATCATGTTGATGGCAGACACCTATCGAAGTGCAGAAGCTGTTGTAGTGCTCGACAGCAGATTACGTTGTTATCACAGCCAGGATCCCTTGGAAGAACGCTTGCTAGGATTAGCGCTATCGGTATGGCAACAGCGGCTATGGACGTTGCAAGAGGGCGCTTTGGCCAAGCGACTGTTTTTCAGGTACAAAGACAAGCTGGTCGACAAAATGGAGATCCTGAGAGAGGCCGCAGAGCTGAAATATATGCCTGTGGTGCGATTTTGTCTCTACCTGCTCGACAATATCACGGATTGGGTCATTGATTCGGACGTCTCTGTAGGTGCTTTGCAGCGCAACCTATACCTCCGCAATACCAGTCGATCGGAGGATGAGACTCTAGCCATCGCGCCACTTCTCCCTTCAATTGACATCTCTGCAATCCTACAGAGCCGTGGCGAGAATCGCATGAAGCGATTTTGGACGATGCTGGGACGAGTCCCTCGTTCGTTAATCATTCATTCAGGTCCTAAGCTATCTTCAGTCGGGTACCGGTGGGCGCCGCGATCGCTTTTAAGCCAGCGCGGCTCCAACATTATTGACATGAAAGACAATCAGGGTGTTATCACACAATACGGGTTGAAAGCCAGATACCATTGCCTCTTCGTTGAGATCCCAAAAGGCTGCTATATCAACAAAAGAAAGTTTCTACTCGACTGTCCATGGCTCAACTGTATAGTGAGTGTCGAACAGCTAGGACCGGCGGGGGCTCAGACGCTGGCACTGGAGACCGAGGCAATGCTTGTATTTTTCGATGAGCCGAAAGCTGGGGAGGCTGAACATCCGAATATTGGAGCCGCTCTTGGACCGATGGAACCCAACTCGGTTGAAGATGGGGAGGGAAACACGTGTCGCCTTTTTAGCTACAAAGCTCTTATTCGAGCTACCTTGTACTCTCAAAGCTTTGCAGATCGTGATGGGGCAGACTGGGAAGAATGCCGGCAGAAATGCCAGGGTGCTATTGGCAGGCCTGTTGAGACTGACCTCGTCATATCATAGAACTTCGTATCTCCAACGTCCAACGGCAAAATAACCTATTGATTTATTTAGTCTAATGATAGCTTTAGGCCCGGATTTCTGCTCGTGGCTCATCTCTACAGCAATCACAGAATATGGACAACGAACTTCTGTCACAAGGAGAGAAAACAGATACTTCGTAATACAGTCATGAAATCCTCCTTGCGACAAAGAAGAACTGAAGAATGGTGAACAGCCAATAGCCAGAGACGATAGTAGCACTCGCAATTATAGCAGCACACTCACCTAATCATCATAGACCGTCATTTGCAATCTTCATTTATTTAGGTTGGCCCTACCTCTGCACATGCCATATCAAAGTCCCTCCTTAGCTCACTGCTATTCATTTGTGAATTTCAATGTAAAGAAACTGTGTCTCAGGTGACGGAAGTATTGAGATGCCGAAGATCGGTGCTGAGTCATTGAGTAGGCAAATGGCAGAGTTTTGACATAGTGAGATCTTATTATAGATGCAGAAGTATGTGAGAGTATTTAAATAAAGATAGAAAATAAATACGTTTACAATCGCGATGGGACTTCGGATTCCATGCGGCAATATTATCAACGCTTATTAGATAGGCTTTTGTGATTGGCATGATTAGAGACTGGTTCAAGGAGATGATCAAAATCAATCAAAACTCTTCGCATGGAATCCAGGGCGTCAAAAGAATGCTAGGTAGTCGTAAGAGAGTCATCAGCGATTGTTAAAGAAACGCCGCCCGCGGGGGACATTAAAAATTTGACCTTGATCAGCAATTCATGATATGCCAACACCACCGGTCATCCTGACGAAAGCTGCTTCATCTCCTCATCCAACATCTGCATGCAAGAAGCAGCTTTACTATTGACGGAACGGGCCCCCTTATTCGGATTCTTCCGCTCGAAATATGTCCTAGCCTTATCCCAGAAGGCTTGTTCATCCTGCGACATGGCCCCGGGGAAGAAGGTATCGAGAGCCGCCAGGCCGACGTCTGGATATGCCATCTCCAGCTCGATCAAAGCCAACATGACCTTGTGACTGGTAATGCAGGGTCGTTCCACCACGGACTCGAGCTTGATGCCCCAATTCTCGGGTTTCCGAGGAGCGACGGCTGCGAGAATTGTGTAGAGCATGCCCAAGGCACCAATGAGGATGAGGAACCATGTCTGGCTGTCCAATCCATCCACTGTCACCAGAAGCGCAACCCATAAGATGAGTTGAGCCCCGGCCATGAGCTTCGTCCACGGTGATACGCGGACAGCCTCCGTTGACGCCGCGAGGTCTTCAAGATTGAGACTGCCAGGCTTTGCAAAGATAACGAGAGCATGCTGTGCTCCGTTTCCTCTGGTAATCACATATGTAGCGTTTCGGGAAAGTCGTCGACAACTCCAACGCTCTCGGCGCCATTGGTGCATGCTCCCGGCTAAGAAGGAGAGTACCGTACCGAACGCAGTGACGACAAAGACTTCCCAATTACCCCACAGGCCCCAGGGGATTGCTGCCATTCCAAGCTGGAGAAATGCAACGACATAGCCAAGTTTCCACAAAGTGTCGCACTTGGGCTCTATAGCCGGCTCACCTCTACCTTCAAATTCGACAGCGGTCTTCGGCATATCCTTATCGGAAGTCATATTGAACAAGGAAATGCAAATTCCGGCCTTAGGCCTTCCCTCTTTCATCAGCATTGCCTGAAGCTCTGAGCCGATTTTCGAATGCATCCAGTGTCCATTCTCAAAGTCACGGAGCATTCTTCCGAGGATCCAGGATTGATTCGTTCTGGCGTAGCCACTCTTCCCATTGATGACGAGCGAAGGTATGTCGGTTGGTATCAAGAGATGGTTGTGCCCGAAGACCAAGGCAATTTGCTTGAAGGCGTAGGCTACCCAACCGAAAGAGAAGACCACTGGCGTTGGCCAACGGCTTCCTGTCAGTTGGGCTAGGGCAATCGCGATCACATCGCTACCTACTAGCAAGAGAAGATCTAGGATACTATTTGGGTTCGCCCACTGCGATTGTAAGTGACTCGTCGCGTCTTGAACAATGCTCGCTGTTGCCATTTTTGGGGCTAGAGATCACTGGATGGTGCGACTGATGTAGAGAACAAGCGTGGTAGCCGTAATGTATCAAGGCTAAGGACGCTATGCCGCTATGGGTTAGCAGCTGAGGTGCCGACCGTACCTACCTACCTATTTAGGAAATCCTGAAGCGTTTTGCGTACACTCACACGTTATGCTCGCTGTGATAGTGATACTGATCCAAATCTGCTGGTCTACGTTCTCAACCCAGATGACGATACGCCTCAGAAGCTAGTGTAACAGCAGATTCGCAAGGTAAGTGGAAATTGTTGGCTAGGCTATTCAGCCTGACTCAATGTCCATGGGCAAACAAAAGTGGGCGGATCTTTGACCGGGGATCAGCGTGGGATCTCCTTTCAGTTTTGAAGTTGATTTGTGGACCGCCCCTTATACATATAAATCAAAACACTCCCTACTTTCTTTCCTTGAATAGCAGGAGTTCGAGGGGAGTAATATTAGCCTCAAGCTCTTTCACGATACAAATGGATGTATGGCTGTTGATTAAGGGTTCAAGCCTCATCTTTCGAGTAGTGGAGTCTCATGGCCCATTGGCGTACCACACATCTACATTGAAACATACGATGGCGGACTATTCGAAGGTTGTGCAAGGCGAAATTACAATTACTTTCGAACTCTCAGTACCCACCAAGATCTTGAAATAACGACTTTCATCACCATAATCTACCATCAAAGTAGCCTATCTACAAAAGACTACCGTTTTAGCTCTGGTCTGCAAGAAATACATCCACATTCCACTCACTGAACGGCCTACCAGTTCCGGTTTCTTAGGTGAGCGGGCGCGATTTCGTGCCTGAGCCCAGGTAAGCTTCCCGATGAGCTCCCCGGTGTGAAGAGGATATAATTGATGGAAGGAAATAAAATGAAGCGGAGGTAGAATTGGCATTGTGATAAATGCAGCTGCAGGATTCAAGGCTAAATATAAACGGCCTTAGTCCCATTCGGGCTCCACACCTTCAGCCTTATAAAATGCAACTTGAGGCTACAGCCTTAGGAGTCGAAGAGCGCAGCGCGTACGGCTTAGCAGGAGATCGTGCGGTGTCTGAGCCTTTTCGACTTGCCGTCGCTGTTACAGCCGCAATGCCAGATTGAGGCACCGTCCAGCTACGATTGGTTCCCAACGAAAGCTAAAAATCGTGATATGGAGAATCAATCTGTATACAGTATAGCCAGCGCATAGCCTCTGACATGTGCAGTAAGGTGAGACGGTGGCCTATCAGTTGAGTGTACTGAACAAGAACGAGGCATCGCTGCGCAAGCAAAGAGAAATGTGTGATATATAGTCATTATCGTTTTGCGATGAGTCTACCTTAAAGCCACTCTGAATTCTTTCTTCGCCGTTGTGATAGCCTGCCTCCTATACACTCTTTTGTAATGGTGAGTGTCACTGAAAGAAAGGCTGTACTCTTCGCTGACCTGGTATCTCAGGCCCGTTCCCGAGACTTCCTGAAATGTGTTCGGGACTTCGAAGATGCAAAAATTGAGTAAGATTCACCCATAGGCGAGATGACCGTTCAGCCTTGGAAGGCCTCCATTGAATACCCCTGCCTGACTTGAAGACCATCAGCACTTATTGCATTGTCCGACTGATTTTGTTCATATCTCAGTATCGTGGCGGTCCACGGCTTAAATCTTTTCAATAAAGATGATCACGGCGAGGCAACTTGGAGATCTCCATAAAGTGGGAAATCCTGGTTGCGCGATTTCCTACCTGAGGATATACCTGAGGCGAGAACATTCTTGTACGCCGACGCGTTAATGACATACCAGTCATACAAGCCGCGACACATACGGCCTCGAATAACAGTTTCGCTAAACGAAATTGTCGTTAGGCTGCTGGTCATTTGTGTCGCTGTACCTGAAGCGGAGGAGCTTGAGACGCTTGCGGTATTGCGCACCGACAAGCTTCTAAGATGCTGCAGACCTTGAGCAGAATATGCCCGGGAGAGGGGATGGAATACGCTATGTTTAGGGTAAGAAGGATCGGTGGCCCTACAGAATTCATTACGACCAATAGAACAAATCAGGCACAATAATGCGAAACAAAAGACATTGTGGCAGCTTTTCGTCACCAATAACTTCTGTACCAGCTGAATGAACTGAGACGTTTGAAGATTTCGTCAGAAAGGAAATAAACGCAGGAGAAGTATTCAAATAGCAGCAACACCCACTATCGATTTACCCATCATATCAGGCTTTACGAGAAATCAAGCACGATGCAGCGACTCATATTATCAGTAGCTTCCAGAAGTGTGCTTCGTTGCGTCTTCAGAACAGATACACCTCTCGTGACAGCAAGATTTGACACACGTCAACAACAGATCTCAAGTATGACGTCTTTCGAATGCACGCAGGTTCAAGACATGTCAAGCTCGAATCGTGAAGACGAGTTTCACGTAAGATCTTAATCGAAATGTCATTGCAAATAAGCTTACTATTTTGCAACAATCTCTCTAAATCGCTGATAGACTTGCTTGACGTAACTCAGATGAGAAGTATTTAGACAAATCTGAATCACATAATACTAAAAGATTTTAGCTTTCTCATTCTCAAGTCATCAAGATGCTCTGAAACTATATAAAAGCTCATGAACTTCAGAATTCTTCAGACAAGCGATACATTATCTGTGATGAACACATGCAAGAAGTGTTCTGTTATGATTCTAGTCTTCGCCTGGTTTCATTCTAATCGAGCCTAGCGAAAACCTGATCTAGAGATGATGACATTGAGACTCTGCATCATATGTGTAAGATGTCAACTCAATCGAGTCTAGCACAGAACTGAGAAACACACATATAAGAATTGAGTTCTTTTCTGTAAATACTTTTCTTTCTTAGCATTTATCTATTAGTTAAATGACACTTCTATGACTCGCTTTAGATCGATCTCTAACAGTAGATAAATGCTAATCAACTACTCTGCTATCGACGTGTAGATGATATGAAATAACCTACTTCTATTCAGAAAATTCGCAAGAAATTCTTTGAATTACTTTCATTAAAACACATCTGCAAATTTACTCAAATTTATCAAATCTACTCATCTATTCTTATCTTTCTCATAATGACATGCGACTCTGAATCAGTTGAGTCATGAACAGCTCATCTGCTTAGAAGTACTGCTAGTAGACAAGTTTCTCTTATTTCTGTCAATGCTTCAGCGAAATCTCAGAATGTCACTATCTCATAAAACATCAACACAAGTCAACAACTTCGTCAATGAGCTATTGATCAGTTGAACGAGATCATCAAGATGCTGATCGAGCTAAGAGATTAATGAGACATGACTTTGAAACTCAATGAGCAATGAATCAATGTTCAAGTCGATCACATCAAGAGACTTGATGAGCTAAAAATCAATTAATTGACAATAAACACTCAAGAAAAGACTATCGTTGAACTACAAAAGAAAGTCTTGAATTTAAAAAAGAGACAGCATTCAGCGAATCAGTCTCAATCTCATCAGTTTACTGAATCTCGAGTTTCTATGAAATCTCTATCTCGTCAATCTATTGAGAATCATACTCGACGTAAGTCATTCACTTTATTCAATAATGATCATCACAAGTCTTTCAAGTTTTCAAATTCATCTGTATTCATTGATGAAGATGAATTAACATGAAATAGCTGAAGAATCAAGATGAATGACAAGCTTCAGACAAATGTTGATCACTTTGATAATGAAAATATCTGTATTGTTTATGTGATATCTAGACTAGAAAATGATGCTGCAAAGCACATTTTCGCTCAACATCAACATGATGCTTTGCATTCATACATTTTAATCAACGAGCTATTTGAGCATCTGAAAGAAATATATAATGAACTGAATAGAAATTGAAAGTGTTGTTGCAAGTACAACATTCTGAAATAAGCAAACAAGTTTTTCAATGTCTTCTACTTCAACTTTATGAAGTTATTCAACTATCTTGATTATGATAATTGCACTCTGATGAATGATCTTCAGAATAAAATCAATAATTGCTTGCAAAACACTTTATCAGTTTGTTTAAAGAATTTTACTTCACTCATTCACTTAAGAATCTTTCTTCAAAATGTGAATAATAAACAGCGAGTCAACTATCAGCTATGCAATGAACGTTGCACTGTCATCATCATTGTCATCATCAAAGTCACGATCATATCTGATAAATGCATTGCTACTTCATTGTCAATAACAACTTTGATAATTAATTATGTTAAGTGTCAGAACTGTGTCTAAATGATACAATCAATGAAGATCAGAGTTGATAGTGCTTGATCTTTAAAGATAGCTATAACTGAATATTAAGAATACAGAAGAAACTGAGTATCAAAGCTTCTATATATACTAATATTCAGAGACTGCGCTAGGCTTAAAGAAAACAAGATGACGCAGATAAAGATGTGATGTAAAGTGATGATGAAAAAGAAATGTTTGATAACACAAAGAGATGTTGAAGAAACAAAGAGACTTGAATAGAGACTTGAATAGAGATGCAGACTAGCTTTAATCAATTCGCAGAGTAAGCGCTAGTGTATTCTGTGAATTGATTAAAGTTTTAGCCTTGTCAGTCTTATGATCTTGATACACTCGTAACATTATCTTCTTCTTTGAAAATTCATGTTTGCATGAATGTAGTCTGTTTACTGACTTACTTCTCGCTTTATTGTCAGTTGTTTCGTTTATTTAGCGCAATTTATTTGAATGTAGCATATGAAATTTGTTCAAAACTTTCTTGAAGTCATCAAATTCTTCTTTATCGACATAGTATCAATCATTGTCTTGATCTAGATCTTTTTATTTGACTTTGTACTGCATTTGACCTTGATAACGTCTGAAGTTCAGTATGTCATCTATCTTTCAATGTTCTTTGTCTTCGATAGTGATTGATCTGAATGATTCAATATGCTGATCTGACAAAGAGTCATTTGAATACAATCGCAGTATCTTAGAGCTGAACATTGAATGTATATGCTTCATGCTTGTAAATAGACGAAGATAATAGAAAGTTTCAACTTTGACAATGATTGAGTAAAGATCTAGCTGTTTGTCATTTAAATTCTTGCATGATCTCATGATTTTAACGTTTCTGAAAGATAGTCAGATCTGATCATTTATCTTGTAAATGACATCTTGTCTATGTTTATTGATCTGAGCTTCAATGATCAGCTTGATCTTTTTCAATTGTTGATGATCGAAGTTCAGTAGCTCTTTCATTCAAATAACAATATCATCTGCTTTTCTAGCTTTAATTCATTCATAAGTGATTTCATAGTCAGTTGTATTTGAATCAAAACTCATTCGAGAATGAAATTCTTTATTGAAGTAGAAAGAAATCATTAAGATGATCAAGAATGTATTGACATTATTACTGAACTCAATTATAGATATTCATTTAGCTCAATCATTCTGCATGTAATTACAGTAGATTCTGAGTTCGCGTTCAACGTCTTGATTGACTCGCTCTGTTTAATCATCAATCTCAGAATGATAAGCAGTAAATAGACTAACGATAATTCGTAGTCACTTACAAAGACTCTTTCACATGATGAATACAAATTAAGAGTCTCTATTTGAAACAATAAAACTGAGTAAATCATGCAGTCAATAAACATTTCATAGCATAATTCAGACTGTTTCTTCAACTGAGATGTCATCATCTTCTCAATGACAGAAAACATAGTGACGTTCTTTAAAAAGATGACATATGATTGTGCAAATGACGTTATAGTTCTTTGACAGAGATAGCTCAGTTATGAAGTTCATAGCTATATCTTTTCATCGTTCTAGTGAGATAGATAGAGATTGATGAAGTTCATTGATTGCATCTTTAAAGACTTTGCTTCGTTGACAGATATGACAGTTTCAAATGTACTGTCTGATAGTAGCTCAATGATTTGATTAATAGTAGAAGCGCTGAACTAGATCAATAGTTCATTTATTGTTGAGATGAGAGATGAAAGATTAATCATGCACTTTTTGTAGTAGTTTCATGTGCATGTTCTTGAAAACTTAAAGTAATCTTTTTCTAAATAGAACATCATCAATAATTTCGCAGTTCTTCATCTTAATGCTATGAAGCTTGAGCTTGTTATCATTTTTAGCTTGTTTATATTTGCTGCAGAACTCATTCATTTGATTGACTAATTGTACTTTCTGATAGAGATTGACTTCTGATTTCGAATTTGCGCTCAATTTCAAGTCAATAGATAGAATATTGACTTTATCAAAGATAAGAATAGTTTGAAAGCGATCTTCAAATCGTTTAGCTAATTCAGAGACGTTTGCTAAAGACATTCAAGTTAGCACATTGACTTTAGTGTTCATTTTGCCTGACTTAAAGATGATCTGAAAATTGAACTTCGATAGAATGTTCAGATAGTTGACTTGATGTCGACTCAGCTGTTTGTTTTTCATGAAGATCTTCAAAGCTTGATGATCAATGAATATCTGAATGAATAATTCAGTACATTTTAACTTGAGTTGTCAATGTTTGAAACAGCGAATAATGATCAGCAATTTCTTGTCATAGATATGATAGTTGATTTCAGCGAGAATCATACTTTTGCTGTAGAAGATCATCAAGTGAAGTACATTCTCATTGTTATACTGAGACAGTATTTCATCTTTTACATAGTTTAATGCATCAATTTTCAAAATAGTCTGACGTTTGAGATTGAAATGACAAAAAACTGAAGCGAAACTGATCTGTTTCTTCAGATTTCTGAAAGCTTGAACGCAGACTTTGTTTCAAACAAAAAATGTGTCTTTTCTAGTTAATTGAGTGAATGATTTGACTAGTTTGAAGAAGTCTCTAATGAAACGACGATAGAAGTTCACAAATTTCATGAAGCTCTGAATTTCTTTCAAATTGATTGAAGTAGTTCAGTTGACTATGATAATCATTTTGCTTGAATTCATGCAAAGATTTTGTTCTGATACAATGACTTCTAGAAAGACTGTTTTCTCTACATTGAATTTGCACTTTCAAATATCTATCTGTAGTTCAGCTTCGCGTAGTCGTTTCAGCACTAGTCTGACGTGATTTCTATGTTTCTTTCTGATTTTGCTATAGATGAGAATATCATTCAGATAAGCTTGACAAAAGTCATTCAGAAATTTTCATAGAACATCGTTCATATATTGCTGAAAGAAGATTGATTCATTAGTTAATTCAAAGAGTAACACTTGATATTTATATGCTTCTAAAGCAGTGATAAAAGTGATGTAATTCTCGTTATCAAGATGCATTTGAGATTTGTTGAATGTTGATATGATATTCACTCTAGTCAGATGCTTGCAACCTGTTATCTTATCAATAATCTCATTTATTAGAGATAGTAAATATCTATTTCGCTTGAAAATGACGTTTAGCTTGTGATAATTCACGCAGAAGCGAAGATCTTCATCTGCAGTTTGAGAAGTGAACTGAATTATTGAATTTAGCTAAAGAAACATTTGTCGCTTAAAGCGAAATAAAGTTGAAATTTTAGCTGAGCTCATCTGAATGTGATCAGATTTTATGAATAAAATCTGTGATCATTTCTTATGTTGTTGAACTGAATCTGCGTTTGTTTATATGTCATTGAACTGAATCGCGCTTTCGTCGCTTTCATCACTTTTATCGCTTTCATTACTTTCGTTTCTTTCGTTGCATTCAGTCTACTACTCGTCTATCTACTCGCTCATTTACTCACTCATTTACTCGCTCATCTACTCGCTCACCTACTCATCACTCTACTCGCTCACCTTCTCTTTACTCTACTCATCTACCTACTCGCTCATCTACTCTTCATTCTACTCGTCTAGCTACTCGCTCATCTACTCTTCACTCTACTCGCTCATTTACTCTTCACTCTACTCGTCTATCTACTCGCTCATCTACTCTTTACTCTACTCGCTCATTTACTCTTCATTCTACTCGTTTAGCTACTCGCTCATCTACTCGTCTATTTACTCACTCATCTACTCATCACTCTACTTTCTATCAAACTTTCTATCAAATGCTCTATCAAACGCTATATCAAATGCGTTGATCAAGCGCACAAAACACGTTAAACAATGCTTCAAACAATGCTTTTTACTGAGCTTTTTACTGATCTTTCTACTGATTTTTCGATCGACCTTTCTATTAATCTTTCTACTAGTGAGCTTTCTACTGATCTTTCAATCAATCTTTCTACCAATCTTTCTATCGACTTTTCTATCAATCTTTCTATCGATCTTTCTACTGAGCTATCTATTGAGCTATCGACTGAGCTTTCTATCAAACACTCTATCAAACATTCTACATGCTTCAAAATACGCGTCGATCAAATGCATAACATGAATCAAACAATGCTTTCTACATGACTTTCTACATGACTCTCTATCAAGCACGCTTTATGACTTTCTATCAAGCATTCTTCATGTTTTTCTATCAAGCATTCTCACTGATCTTTCTACTGATCTTTCAATCAAGTTATCTAGTGAGCTTTCTACTGATCTTTCAATCGACCTTTCTATTAATCTTTCTACTAGTAAGCTTTCTATTGATCTTTCGATCGAGTCATCTACTGATCTTTTTACTACATGACTCTCTACATGACTTTCTACATGACTCTCTTCATGACTTCTTACATGACTTTTCACCAAGCTTCGAATTGCTTTGCAATCAAGAATCAAATTTGTTTTCTATCAAGCTTCAAACACGACTTTATTAATCATTCTACATGACTCTCTACCTCTCTAGTTTACTCATTAACTTTCTCATTAACTTCTTCATTAACTCTCTCATTAACTTTCTTATTAACTTTCCCATTGACTTTCTCATTGACTTTCTCGATGCATATATTAAATAGCTATTATTTAGATAGTCAAATCAACCATTAATTATTCAACGTTGCAACTACGTATCAATGCTACAAATGTCAAAATAGTCATGTTTATTGAATTAAATGATAAAGGCGTATACTGCGCTCATGAGAATGCTAAAGATGCTAGAAATGTTGAAAATATTGATGCTTTTATGAATATGTCTCAGCTAAAAGTGACGCAAATCTGAGACATGAAATTAAATGAATATTCGAAATATTGATCATTAAAAGCGCTAAAATCTGTCACTGTCACTCTTTACAAATTGCGAATGTTCATTTGCTTTGAGAGCAAATAGAACGAGTGACGAGTAGAGAGCTTGACTTGAAGTGATGAATTTCTTTGACAAGTTCTCGTTCAGATATTTCTTTACTTTCAGAAGCTTGAAAGAAGACATTTGATATGCTCGACAACGAGAGAAAGTTGAATCACTAGTCAGCTCAATTTTATGATTGTAGAAGCAGTTCAAAGATAGCTTATTCAATTGAACTCAATCAAAAACATCTAGAAAATCATGATATTCTGAAGACAGCTTGACTTTAATAGCTTTCAAATTCTGAGTAGTTTTCTCAATGAAGAAGACGTTCAGAGTGTTCAAATCGCACTGAGTGTTGTACGCGATTTTTCTATCGATATTCTTCATGAATAAAGCGAATACTTCAGTCTGATTCTTCTTTGAGCGATTCAACAATGTTTTAAACAAAGCGATGTTTATGCTTTGAATTGAGAATGACTCTTTCTGAATCGTAGTTGAAACAGATTGTTTGAGCATTCTAGAAACTCTTAACTGAGAAGTAGAAGTAGACAAAGTTGATCACGATCAACTTGAGTGCTTTGAATTGAAAGAGATTGAAAAAATCGAAATGAGAGTATTTAATTGATTCGAAAAAACGATGACGTCGATTTGCATATTCAGTAAT
>JAABUV010002176.1_pt1 | contig 27149 bp, 21 predicted proteins | sample 5559971 | NCBI WGS metagenome assembly JAABUV01 (sample SAMN10711881, study PRJNA513362) | rock metagenome | isolation source: Antarctica rocks | place: Antarctica: Victoria Land, Knobhead nord | collected 2015-12-19
GTCCGCCGTCAGACCTTCAGTCATGTGAGCCGAAACCCCATGCCTGCAAGCGGAAGCGGCGCACGGTCGCCACTGGCACACACCCGCGCAAGGGGTCAGCTACTCGGCGCGAAAATCGGCGCTAAGGACCTCGACGTGCTGCTCGGCCGCGTCGAGGCCTGCATCGACCAGCACGTCCGCCGCGACCAGTTCCACCTCACCGGTTCGACGCCGCGCTACGTCGACCTGCTCGTCGTCGACGAGGCCGACCGGCTGTCCGCACCGGCCCTGGAGCACCTGCGCGACCGCTTCGACCGGCGGCCCCTCGGGCTGCTCCTGACCGGCATGCCCTGCATCGACAAGCGCCTGTCCCGCTACCCGCAGCTCTACAGCCGTATCGGCTTCGCCCACCAGTACCGAGCTCGGTGACGACGAGCTCGCGTTCGTCCTGAGCCACCACTGGCGCAAGCTCGGGCTCAACCTGGACCTCACCGACTTCACCGACGCGCAGGCCGTCGCCGCCGTCGGCCGCATCACCCGCGGCAACTTCCGGCTCGTCCACCGCCTGTTCATCCAGATCGAACGCGTGCTGCGGATCAACGACCTCACCGCCATCACCAGCGACGTCGTCGAGACCGCCCGCAGCACACTCGTCATCGGTGACACGTAGCGCTACCAGACCCGCGCCACATATCGCTGAAGGTCACAGGCGGAAGCTTCCGCTCGCTGGGTAGCGTCACGGGCGCACCGTCAGACCACTCGACGAGAGGACCCCCGATGCGCGCAGTGCAGGTCACCCGGCTGGACGGCCCCGAGGCCGTGGAGGTGCTGGAGGTACCGGAGCCGCACGCCGACGCCGGGCAACTTGTGGTGGACGTCCACGCCGCCGGTGTTGCCTTCCCCGACGCGCTGCTCACCCGGGGGCGCTACCAGCACAAGCCGGCGCCTCCGTTCACGCCGGGCAGCGAGGTCGCTGGCGTGGTGCGCTCCGCGCCCGAGGGCTGCGGGTTTGCCCCTGGCGACCGGGTCATCGGGCTCACCGGCCTCGGCGAGGGCATGGCCCAGGTGGTCGTGCTGCCGCCGGAGAACGTGTTCGCCCTGCCGGACGCGGTGTCGTTCGAGGCCGGCGCGGGGATCCTGTTCAACGACCTCACCGTCCACTTCGCCCTGGCTGAGCGCGGGCGGCTCGCCACCGGCGAGACCGTGCTGGTGCACGGGGCTGCCGGTGGCATCGGCACGTCAGCGCTGCGCATCGCCGGGCTGTTGGGCGCCGGACGCATCATCGCCGTGGTGAGCACGGAGGCCAAGGCTGAGGTGGCCCGTACGGCCGGCGCCACGGACGTGGTGCTCACCGAGGGCTGGCTCGCCGCCGTCAGGGAGCTCACCGGCGGGCGGGGGGTGGACGTGGTGCTCGACCCGGTGGGCGGCGACCGCTTCATCGACAGCCTCCGCGCGCTGGCCCCGAGCGGGCGGCTGCTGGTGGTCGGGTTCACCGCCGGTGACATCCCGACGGTCAAGGTCAACCGGCTGCTGCTCAACAACATCGACGTCGTCGGGGTGGGGTGGGGGGCGTGGTTCATGTCGCACCCCGGCTATCTGGCGCAGCAGTGGGCCGAACTCGAGCCGCTGTTGGCGTCGGGGGAGCTGATGCCACCCGAGCCGCAGGCATTTCCCCTGGAGCAGGCCGGTGCGGCCATCGGCGCACTGGAGCGGCGTGAGGCGCTGGGCAAGGTCGTGCTCCTGACCCGCTGAGCGGGCGGAGTGCGGGCCACGGGTGACACCTCCCTCGGCGCGCGAGCCCGGCAACGCACGAGCCCGGCAACGCACCCCGGCAACGGGAGAACTCAGGTCCCGCCCGCGGAGTCGGTGTCGAATGGCGGCCCGTCGGGCACCGGTTCCCCGCCGGCCACCCGATCGGAGGTGCGCGCACCCACGACCCGTTGTGCACCGCCGGAGCCGACCTCGGTCGGTGACGGCCCGGGTTTCGGCGGCGTCACCGATTCGCCTGGATTGCCGTCCACCCTGCCTTCGGTGACCCCCTCGACGGCCGGCATCTGCTCCACCCGGGACTCCCCTGAGGCAGCCTCCCCCGAGGGGGTGTGAACTCCGTCGACCTGACTTCCATCCTCGGCCTTCGCGACGGCATCGTCGATGGTGGGACCGCTGCGGTCGTGGTCAGGAGAGCCCAGCGAGCCCGACGGATTCGAACTGCCGGGACCTTGTTCGGTCATCTCGTCCTCCGTGGCTCGTACGGTGACGCCGGCCACATCGCGGCGCTGGCAGCCACTCTCCGCCCTTTCCGGACCCGCGGCAAGGCGACCCAGGCAGGAGAACGTCGCGCCGGCCGAGCCGTTTCCGTCAGCGAGGATGCCGCCACCTCAGGAACTCGCCGCAGCTGCGCCCGAAGCCGTCGCCGCGGCGCCGGCTGCGGCTTGCATCGCAGCGATCACCTTCTTCACCACGGGGGCGATCGGCGTCAACTCGGTGGCAGTCGCGATTCGGCGCTTGGCGTGGCGACGGGTGGAGCGGTCCGGCGACACGACTTCCAGCAGCCGCGCGGGGCCGGCCAGCGCCAGCACGACTGCGGTCCTCGGTTCGAGTTGCCCGTCGCCGGCGGCCGCGGCCCGTACCCGCTCCAGTGGCTCGTCGCGCGCGGCCGACTGCAGCACCGGATGCCGGGTGATGGTGAAGAACAGGACGCGGTCCCGACGCCGGCCCAGCACTCCCCGATCGACGAGCCCGTCTACCAGCCGCGGCCATATGCCGCCGATCCGCTTGTCCAGGCGCCGCAGCTGGTCAGCGTCCCTTCGGCCCTTCGGTTCGGCCAACACCGCGTGCACCGCTGCGAGCAACAGGTCGGCCGGTGGCCTGCCCACCGCGACGAATCGCTTGCCGGACAGGTCCACCGATCCCGCCAGCGCGAGCTCGCCGACCAACGCGCCGGCCAGCGCGATCAGTAGCTGCTGGCGGGCGCTGTTGACCACGGTGCCCTTGACGGGGTGAAGTCCCACCAGGAGCAGTTCCTCGGCGAGCAACATGCAAAGAGTATGGAACGCCGCGCTACTGTTGCGCTGATCGTCATCGTCATCGTCATCGTCTGCCGTCTCCATCTCGCCGCGAGTGATCTTCGGGTGGGCTGCCCGCCAGACCAGTTCGCGGGTCGCCACCCACAGGAGGAAGTCATGAACAGTACGACCGTTGTTATCGTGGTCATCGTCGTTGTCCTGGTCCTACTGGCCCTGGCGCTGGTGGCGGTCAGGAAGGGCGCCGAGCGCAAGCGCGAGGTTCAACGCGGCGAAGCCCGTGACCTGAGGGAGCGTGCTGGCACGGACGAGCGGAAAGTGCGCGTGCACGAGGCCGAGGCCGCCGAGCAGGAGGCGCTCGCCCGCGATGCCCGCGCAGAGGCCGACCGCAAGGCTGCCACGGCGGACAAGCTGCAGATGCAGGCCGACGAGCGAGGTGAGCACGCGTCCGCCACGCGATCCGAGCAGCGTGACCGCCTCCGCGCTGCCGACGACATCGACCCGGACGTCGTCGACCAGGAGGGCCGCCACGATGCTGCCAACACCGCCGACCGACCCGCTCACGGTGGTGACGCTCGGGACGACCGCGGCGCGGACGGGTCGTCGAGCCGGACCGAAGGGCACCGTCAGCAGCCGCGCGACTGATGCCGCGGGGCGTCGGTGACGACGTCCCCCCGGCGCGTTACCGCAGGCGTTGTCCGCGGCATCGACCGTTCCCGGGCTCGGCTTCCCCGCACCACCGGCCCTGGGTACGCTCGGGTGAGCACCACAGCACCACAGCACCACAGCACCACAGCACCAGAGCAGCACCGGTGAATCGGCCGGTGCCCGAGGGTGGACGGTGAGCGCCCTCCGCGACCCCGCCGACCCGCACCGAGGAAGTCATGTCCGCTGCGATCCCCCCTGCCTCGACCGCTTCGGCGGGCGGCACGCCTGATCAGCCGCGCCCGTCCGACCTGCGGCGCTGGCGGCAGCGGCTGGCCGACGAACGCGCCGAGGCCGCCGTGTACCGGGACCTGGCCGAACGTCGCCGCGGGGAGGAGCGGGAAATCCTGCTCGCTCTCGCCGACGCCGAGGGCCGGCACGAGGAGCACTGGCGGGTCCTGCTCGGTGACCAGGTCGGGCGGCCGCGTCGAGGTGAGTTCCGGACGCGGATGCTGGCCCTGCTGGCCCGGCGCTTCGGGTCGGTCTTCGTGCTCGCCCTGGCGCAGCGTGCGGAAGCACGGTCACCGTACGAGGCTGACGTCGATGCCACGGCCACCATGGCGGCGGACGAACGCATCCACGAGGAGGTGGTACGCGCCCTCGCCGCCCGGGGCCGCAACCGACTCTCCGGCAGTTTCCGGGCCGCCGTCTTCGGCGCGAACGACGGCCTGGTCAGCAACCTCGCGCTCGTGCTGGGCATCAGCGCGAGCGGGGTGTCGAACAACACCGTGCTGCTCACCGGCATGGCCGGGCTACTGGCCGGGGCGTTGTCGATGGGGGCAGGTGAGTACGTCTCCGTCCGGTCCCAACGTGAGCTGTTGGAGGCATCCAACCCCAACCCCGAGGCAGGTTCCGCGCTGCGCCAGCTGGACGTCGACGCCAACGAACTCGCCCTGGTGTACCGGGCACGCGGGATGGACGCCACGCAGGCTGCGGCGCACGCGGTCAACGTGCTGCGCGATCACAACCTGGGTATCGCCAACCCGAACACCCCCGAGCCTGCGGGCTCCGGGCACGAGGCGATCGGCACCGGCTTCGGCGCTGCACTGTCGAGCTTCTGCTTCTTCGCCTCCGGTGCGGTAGTCCCGGTGCTGCCCTACCTGGTGGGGTTGCAGGGCACGGTGGCGCTGCTCGTGGCGACCGTCCTCGTCGGGGCCGCACTGCTGGCCACCGGAGTCGTGGTGGGTCTGCTCTCCGGGGGGCCACCGCTGCGGCGGGCGTTGCGCCAACTCCTCATCGGCTACGGCGCCGCCGCAGCCACCTACCTGTTGGGACTGCTGTTCGGCACCGGCCTCGGCTGAGCGGTGATGCGTCGGAAGATCCCGTCACACGATCCCGTCACAGGATGCCGAGCACGAACAGGAGAATGATGGTGATCACCGCGGAGACGAGCAACGACCCGAGGCAACCCATGCGGCTGGAGAAGAAGAAGAACATGCTTCCCATCCTGACGATGTGGGTGCGTAACCGCGACTCGGCTGCTTGATGGAGCGCATCACCGCACCCAGCACGGAGGTGGTCGACGGCTGAACCGGTTCTCTGGGCGGGGGTTCAGCACGGTGGTTGACCTGCCGATGGTGCGGGTATCGATCGAGCACGGCGTCTGCTCCGCACCGCAGTGAGGACCCCATGACCGCCGGTGCCACCGCCACCCCCGCTCAGCGCCCCGGTGTGCTGCCCGACCAGCCTGGCGACCGCATCGCCCGGCGCAGCCGCCTGGCCAGCATCGGCCTCGTCGTGATCTTGCTGGGAGTCAGCGTGTTTGCGGTCTGGTCGGCTCAGGCCACCTCGAGCGCCGCCCACGCAGCGGGGCTGGCCAGTCGACTCTCCGACGACTACGACGCCGCGACTCGAGCGGTCAGCGAGGCGGAGTCGCTGGAGCGTAAGTACCGCCTCGAACCCACCTCCGACGTCGAGGCCCGCTACGTCGAGGCAGCCGGCATGCTCGTGGCGGCGCTGGCTTCGATCCGACGCGACGGTGACGCCGGGGATCGGGCCCGCGTGGAGCGGGTGCTGGTGGCGCACTCGGATTACCGGAGTGCCGTCGATCGGCTGTTCCGGGCCACCGACCGGGGTGACACCGCGGCCGCGCGGCGGATCGACGACGCGGAGGTCGACCCCGCCTTCGACGCGATCAAGGAATCCGTCGGTGCCGCTGCCCAGGTTCACCGCGATGCGGCACTGGGCGACCTGACCCACCTGCAGGACCTGGAGACGGTCACCAGCCGGCTGACGCCGCTGGTGTTCCTGGTGGGCCTGCTGCTCGCGGCTGTGTTGGCCTCGATCACCCGCGGCCACCGGCGACTGATCGACGTCGAGCGGGCCCAGGCCATCCAGGCCTCGACGCACGACGGCCTGACCGGATTACCCAACCGGACGCTGCTGGCCGACCGCTTCACCCAGGCCCTGCGCGCAGGCCGCCGCAACGGCACCGTCACCGGCTTGCTGCTCATCGACCTGGACCGGTTCAAGGAGATCAACGACACCTTCGGTCACCACTGCGGTGACCTGCTGCTCGCCCAGGTCGGCCCCCGGTTGTGCACCGTGTTGCGCGAGGTCGACACCGTGGCCCGGTTGGGCGGTGACGAGTTCGCGGTTTTGCTGCCCGACATCACCGACGCCCGCGCCGCGATCGTCGTCGCCGACAAGCTGCGGGCAGCCCTGGATAGCCCGTTCTACGTCAAGGGTTTTGCCCCCCTGGGCGTCGACCGTGAGGGTGTCGACCTCGATGTCGAGGCCAGCATCGGGATCGCGGTGTCCGGCGAGCACGGTGAGGACGCCGACACCTTGTTGCAGCACGCCGACATCGCGATGTACGTGGCCAAGTCCCAGAACCTGGGCGTGTTCGTGTATGACCCGACTGTCGACGGTCATTCGCCGGCGAAGCTGGCCCTGCTCGGGGACCTGCGCCGGGCGTTGGAACGCGACGAGCTGTTCCTGCACTACCAACCCAAGATCAGCATCAGCGCCGGCGACGTGGTCGGCGCCGAGGCCCTGCTTCGCTTGCAGCACCCGCACCGCGGCCTGGTGCCACCGGATGAGTTCGTCCCGCTGGCCGAGCACTCCGGGCTGATCGGCCCGCTCACCCGTTTCGTCCTGGACAACGCCCTGCGCCAGGCCAGGGCGTGGGCTGACTCGGGCCGCCCGCTGAAGGTCGCCGTCAACCTCTCCGCCCGCAACCTGCTCGACGTGCACCTGCCCGACATGGTCGCCGAACTCCTCGTCGCCCACCGGGTCCCCGCAGGCCTGCTCGAGCTCGAGGTCACCGAGACGGCCTTGACGACGGAGCCGGGCCGGGCGCAGCGCCTGCTGGAACAGCTGGCCGCGCTCGGCGTGCAGACCTCGGTCGACGACTTCGGGGCCGGTTACACCAGCCTCGGACAGCTCAAGACCCTTCCGGTCAGCGAACTCAAGATCGACCGTTCGTTCATCACCACGATGACCACCGACCGCAGCAACGCCCTGATCGTGCGCAGCGTCGTCGACCTCGGCCACAACCTGGGCCTGACCATCGTCGCCGAGGGCATCGAGACCGCCGAGGCGCTCACCGTCCTGGCCGAAGTCGGGTGCGATGTCGGCCAGGGATACCACCTATGCCGGCCGCTGCCCATCGATGCCTTCAACGCCTGGTACCACAACCGCGCACGCACCCCAGTGCACCCACCGGGGGCGCCAGCTCCACCTGCTCGTCACGGGACCCGGTCACCGGCGGGGTGAGCGTGGCGCCGTAGTCGTGGTGCCACGACGGGGGTGTCCATCACCGGCAGCGTTCCGGGCTAGCAGCAGCATGACGGTACCCAGCAGCAGCGTCAGCAGGCCGGGGAAGACCGCGCTCAGTGACGGTGCCGGTCGGCGTGCGGGCGCTGCAGGGTGAACGACTCGAACGCCGCGAGCTGGCCGTAGGGTCCGGTGACGTTGTAGTAGGTGACCTTGATCGAGGTCGTCTCCGCGGACTCGGTGCCGGGGTCCACCTCGAACGCGGCGAACCCGTAGGAGTTCGCCGGGTCGCGCACCGCCGACCACGCCGCCGGCTCGGTGACGTACACCGGGGCGCGCTTGCCGGTCGCGGGGTCCGGGGGGTTCACCGCCGTGATCACCCGGCACGCCGGTGGGGTGAAGAACAGCTGGTTCGACGGCGCCGAGGTGCCTCCGCCGCCGATCACCATGTGTACGGTGCCCTTCGTGGTGTCGACCACGTCGGTGCGGGTGTCGGCGGGCACGGGGGTCAGGGTCTGGTTGCGCTGCTGACCGCGGATCGGGTGGGAGCGCTCGTAGTGGTGCTCGTGACCGCACACCACCAGGTCGACGCCGTAGCGGTCGAACAGCGGCACCCACTCCTGCCGGATGCCCAGGTCGGCGCCGTTGAACTTGTCGGCCGTGCTGATCACCACCTGGTGCATGCACACCACCACCCAGTCCACCTCGGGGTCGCTGCGGCTGCTGGCCAGCTCCTGCTCCAGCCACTGACGCTGCGCACCGCCGGAGTACCCGCGCACGTAGCTGTTGCCGCCGTCCTGATAGCAGACGTCGTCGTTGTTCAGGCTGATCACCCGCACCGAGCCGACGGTGAACGCATACCACAGACCGCGGGTGGTGTCCGTCTGGCCGTCGGCGCGGGGTAGGCAGAAGTAGGTCTGGTACGCAGCGAACCCGATGGGTCCGTTACCGAGTTCGTTCTCGTGGTTGCCCGCCGATGGCATCCAGGGCCGGTGCCGCGCGCTGCGGGTGTTGTTCTCCCAGAAATCCGACCAGGTGCGCACCCGGTCGGTGGCGATGTTGGCGTAACAGAGGTCGCCGTTGAACAGGTGGAACAGCGGCTGCACGCGCTCGACGCCGGCGGTGGTGTCCCCCGCGGCGGGGGAGCCCAGGTTGTCGTTGACGAAGGTGCCGCCGGAGTTCTTCTTGCCGGTGGTGGGGGTGCCTTGGTCGCCGAAGCTGGTGAAGGTGAACTTCGATCGGCCTGCGGGTGCGGTGCGGAACGTCGCCAGCTCGGGCTGCGCACCGTCGTGGACGGCGGCGTAGCCGTACCGGGTGCCGGGCCTGAGCTGGGTGAGGCGGGCGTGGTGCGCGTAGACGACCTGGCCGGACTTGGCGTCGGTATAGGACACGGACTCCGCGCTCGCCGCCGTACCCAGCACCCCGTTGGAGCTGCCGTAGTACACCCGGGGGCTGCCCACCGGGGTCAGGGTGTGCCAGGAGACGACCACCTCGCGCGCGGCGTCGGCACCGAACTGCAGGTGCAACCCGGCCACCCGGGGGGTGGTCAGCGGGTCACCGACCGACGTGCGCAGCGGGTCATGCGGCGATGCGGCGGCGGTCTGGGCGCCGAGCAGCGGGGTGCCGGCGAGCACCGCCCCGCCGATGCCCGCCGAGGTGAGGAAACCCCGGCGGGTCACGCGGGCGGATGAGGGCGAACTGCTCCGTTCGGTCACGTCGGCAACCGTGCACCCGGCGTGCAACGGGCCGCGTTCGGGCGGGTCACCACCGGATGAACGCCGGGCGAACGTTGGACGGCTCGAGCGGGATCAACGCGGCGTCAAGAAGGTGGCCGAGCCCATCAAGACCGCGTCAAGACGGGCCAGTCGGCGGTGCGGCGTTGGCAGGCTGAGTGGTCGATGACCGGAAAACCGGCCAGGTGTGACTCGCGGCCGGTTCGTGACGCGCCACGGCTGGGTCTGCGTCCTATCCGACCGACCTAGGGGAGAGCCGTGTCCGCCACCACCCACCTGCTCAAGCGGGTATTCATCGGGCGCGCCCTGGCGAGCAATCGGTTGGGGGAGACCCTGTTGCCGAAGAAGATCGCCCTGCCCGTGTTCTGCTCGGACCCGATCTCCTCGGTGGCCTACGCAACCGAGCAGATCGTGCTGGTGCTCGGCGCCGCCGGGGCGGCCTCCTACCTCGGCTTGGCCGCGCCCATCGCGGTGGCGGTGGCGCTGCTGCTGGCGATCGTGGTCGCGTCCTACCGGCAGACTTGCTTCGCCTACCCCAGTGGCGGCGGCGCGTACATCGTGAGCAAGGAGAACCTGGGCGAGCGGGCCGCCCTGACAGCGGCGGCGGCGCTGCTCGTGGACTACGTGATGACCGTGGCGGTATCCGTGGTCTCCGGCGTCGTGGCGATCATCTCCGCCGCCCCGTCACTCGCGCCGTACGCCGTCGAGCTGTCCGTTGGCTTCGTCGTGGTGCTCGCCGTGGTCAACCTGCGTGGGGTGCGGGAGTCGGGCACCGCCTTCGCCTTCCCCACCTATACGTTTGTGGCGCTGACGTTTCTGCTGCTGGCCAGCGGGCTCTACCGGGCGTTCACCGGCGGTATCCCCGAGGCCGCCAGCGCGCAATTGCCGCTGGAAGGCACCGCGCACATCGGTGGGGTGTTCACCGTGCTGCTGGCGCTGCGCGCGTTCGCCTCCGGCTGCACCGCCCTGACCGGGGTGGAAGCGATCAGCAACGGCGTGCCCGCCTTCCAGAAGCCCAAGAGCCGCAACGCCGCCGCCACCCTGCTCATCATGGGAGCGCTCGCCATCTCGATGTTCTCCGGCGTCACCACGCTCGCCCTGGCGACCCACGCACGGGCGTATCCCGACGGCAACCCCTCCGTGATCAGCCAGGTCGCAGAAAGCGTCTGGGGCCGCTCCGTGCTGTACTACGCCTTCCAGGCGGCGACGGCGGCGATCCTGATCCTCGCCGCCAACACCGCCTTCAACGGCTTCCCGACGCTGGCCTCGATCCTGGCCCACGACCGTTTCCTGCCCCGCCAGTTGCAGAACCGGGGCGACCGGCTCGCGTTCAGCAACGGCATCGTCCTGCTCGCGGGGATCTCCGCTGCCCTGATCATCGGCTTCAACGCCAACATCGAGAAGCTGATCCAGCTCTACATCATCGGGGTCTTCACCTCGTTCACCCTGTCGCAGCTGGGCATGGTCCGCCACTGGCGCGCCGAGCTCACCCACACAAGCGAAGGCAACCGCCGCAAGGCCATTCGCCGCTCCCAGACCATCAACGGCACCGGCGCAGCGGTCACCGGCCTGGTCCTGCTCATCGTCGTCTGGTACAAGTTTCTCGCTGGCGCCTACCTCGCGATCGGTGCAATGCTCCTCATCTTCTTCCTCATGCGGACCATCCGGCGGCACTACGACTCCGTCGCTGTGGAGCTGATCCCCGAACCGGGCGGGATCACGATGCCCAGCCGCAACCACGCCGTCGTCCTCGTGTCGAAGATCCACGCCCCCACGCTGCGGGCCCTCGCCTACGCGAAGGCGACCCGGCCGGACGACCTCACTGCGCTCATGGTGGCCGTCAACGACGAGGAGAGCCGTGAGGTGCAGGCGGAGTGGCATGCGCGGGGCATGACCATACCGCTGACCATCGTCTCCTCGCCCTACCGGGAGATCACCCGCCCGGTACTCGACTACGTCGCCCAGATCCGTCGATCCAGCCCGCGGGACGTCGTCACGGTGTACATACCCGAATACGTCGTGGGGCGGTGGTGGGAGCAGTTGTTGCACAACCAGAGTGCCCTACGCCTGAAGGGAAAACTGCTCTACCAACCCGGTGTGATGGTCACCTCGGTCCCCTATCAGCTCCGTTCCTCCCGGAGCCCCACGAGCGCGCCGGTTGCCTGACCCGACGGGCCGCACCGTGAGAACCTGAGCACCGTGCCCGCCCACCCACCCGCGAACGCGAAGCATCCCGCCGACTCCCTGCCGGTGGTCAGCGCGGGCCTGTCGGGCCGCCGGCAACGGTGGGCGACCGCGTTGCTGCTGATGGGGTTGCCCGCGCTCACCGCGGTGCTGGTGTCCACCCGGGACCGGTTGTCCTTCGCCACCCCGGTGCTCCTGGTGCTGACGTTGGTCGTGGCGGTGGCGTTCCTCGGCGGACTGCGCGTGGCCCTCCCGGGTGCGCTGCTCGGTGGGCTCGCGCTGAACTGGTTCTTCACGCCGCCGTTCAACACCCTGGTGGTCGACCACCCCGAGCAGCTGCTGGTGCTCGGCGTGTACTCCGGATTCGCGGTGGCGTTCAGCGTCATCGTCGACGTCGCTGCGCGGCGCACCGCCGAAGCCACCCGCGCCCGCGCCGAGGCCCGAGCGCTCAGCACCCTGGCCGGTGCGACCCTCGCCGAGGCGAAGACGCTGCCCGACCTGCTCGAGCGGGTCCGGGCCACGTTCCACCTGCGTCAGGTCAGCCTGCTGGAACCCGGGGCCGAGGGCTTCTCGGCGGCCGCGACGGTGTCTCGTGGTGCGGCAGAGCCCGGTGAGGTCGAGTTGCGGGTGCCCGCCGGCGGTGGCGTGGTGCTGTCCGCCTGGGGCCCGGAGTTGTTCGCGGAGGACCAACGGGTGCTGGCCTCGTTCGCCGAGGCCGCAGGCACCGCCCTGCAGGGCCGCCGACTGGCCGAGCAGGCCCAGGCCAGCGCCCGGCTCGAAGCCGCCGACCGGATGCGGACCGCGTTGCTCGCCGCCGTCGGTCACGACCTGCGCACGCCGCTGTCGGGGATCAAGGCCGCGGTGTCGAGCCTGCGACAGACCGACGTCCAGTTCACCGGCCCCGAGCGCGCAGAGCTGCTGGAGACCATCGAAGTATCCGCCGACCGGCTCCAGGCACTGGTGGCCAACCTGCTCGATGCCTCCCGGCTGCAAGCCGGCGCGCTGTCGGTGCGACTGGAGCCGACCTGGCTGGACGAGGTGGCCGGACGGGTGCTGCTGGCGCTGCCCGAAGACGACCGCGGCCACGTCGCCCTCGACCTCCCCGAGGACGTAGCCGCCCAGGCCGACCCCGGGCTGCTCGAGCGGGTGTTGGCCAACCTGGTCGACAACGCCCTGCGCCACACTCCCGTCGGCTCCCTGGTCACCATGCGCGCCCGGGCGCTGGACACCCAGGTGGTGGGCGAGGTCGTCGACCACGGACCCGGTGTCCCCGCCGACCAACACGAACAGGTCTTCGCACCCTTCCAGCGACTCGGCGACCGGACCCCGGGCGGTGCCGGCCTAGGACTGGCCGTCGCCCGCGGCTTCACCGAGGCCATGGGCGGCACGCTGGTCCCGTGCGAGACCGCCGGCGGTGGCCTGACGATGCGCGTCACCCTGCCGCGCGCACCGAGTCCGCGACCGCTCACCTCGGTGCCGCCGTGACGGCGGTCCGCGTCGTCTCGTTGCCGCCGTGACGCGCGTCCTCGTCGTCGACGACGACACCGCGCTGGCCCGGGCACTGAGCATCAACCTCCGGGCGCGCGGCTACGACGTCGACGTCGCCGGGACAGGTGCGGACGCCCTGCGCCTGGCCGCCCGCCACCCACCCGACCTGGTCATCCTGGACCTCGGGCTCCCCGACCTCGACGGCACCGAGGTCATCGCCGGGCTCGCCGGCTGGAGCACCGCGCCGATCATCGTGCTGTCGGCCCGCGACGGCCAGGCAGGCAAGGTCGCCGCCCTCGATGCCGGCGCGGTCGACTTCGTCGTCAAGCCCTTCGGCATGGACGAGCTGCTCGCCCGCCTCCGCGCCGCCCTACGCCGCCAACCTGGCGGGGGGACGCCGGTGATCCACACCGCCGCGTTCACCATCGACCTGGCCGCGAAGCGCGCCAGCCGCGACGGGGCGGACGTTCGCCTGACCCCGACGGAGTGGCATTTGCTGGAGGTGCTGGCCCGCACCCCGGGACGGCTCGTCGGGCACCGTCAGCTCCTGCGGGAGGTGTGGGGGCCAGGCTATGAGGACGAAACCCAGTACCTGCGGGTGTACATCAGCGCCCTACGTCGCAAGCTCGAGCCCGACCCGGCCGCCCCCGCGCACCTGCTCACCGAACCAGGCATGGGCTACCGGCTCGAGCCGTGAACCGCTCGAGCCAGGATGATGTCGCATTTCCGCCAGACCCGCAGCGCACACTGGTGCATGCTGAGGCGGTGCACGAGGACGTGGAGCGGTGTGTGCGGGCGGTGCAGTCGAAGGACGCCCGCTTCGACGGCTGGTTCTTCACCGCGGTGATCACCACCGGGATCTACTGCCGTCCGAGCTGCCCGGTGGTGGCGCCGAAGGTGGCGAACATGCGCTTCTACCCGAGTGCGGCCGCCGCGCAGCAGGCCGGGTTCCGGGCGTGCAAGCGGTGCCGGCCCGACGCCAGCCCCGGCTCCCCGGAGTGGAACACCCGGGCGGACGTGGTGGGCCGGGCCATGCGGTTGATCGCCGACGGGGTCATCGACCGCGACGGTGTCCCCGGGCTCGCCACGCGGCTGGGCTACAGCGTGCGGCAGGTCGAACGTCAGCTGCTCGCCGAGCTCGGTGCCGACCCCCTGGCGCTCGCCCGCGCGCAACGCGCGCAGACCGCCCGGCTGCTCATCGAGACCAGCACATTGGCGATGAGCGAGGTCGCCACGGCCGCCGGGTTCGCCAGCACCCGCACCTTCAACGACTCCGTTGCGGAGGTCTTCGCGCTGTCGCCGACCGAGCTGCGGCGCCGCGCTGCCCGCGGGCAGGCACCGGTGGCACCCGGGGTGCTGACGCTGCGGCTGCCGTTCCGGGCGCCGCTGTGCCCGGACAACCTGTTCGGCCACCTCGCCGCGACCGCCGTGCCGGGAGTGGAGCAGTGGCGCGACGGTACCTACCGTCGCACGCTGCGCCTGCCGCACGGGCACGGGATCGTCGCCCTGCGCCCACTGCCCGACTACATCGGCTGCCAGCTGCAACTGACCGACCTGCGGGACCTGTCCATCGCGATCACCCGCTGCCGACGACTGCTGGACCTCGACGCCGACCCGGTCGCCGTCGACGACCAGCTGCGCACCGACCCACTGCTCGCCGCCCTAGTGGACAAGGCACCGGGTCGACGCGTTCCGCGCACCGTTGACGCCGCCGAGTTCGCGGTGCGTGCATTGCTCGGCCAGCAGGTCTCCACGGCGGCGGCCCGCACCCACGCGGCGCGGCTGGTCAACGCCCACGGCCGGCCGGTCACCGACCCCGCCGGCGGCCTCACCCACCTGTTTCCCGACCCCGCCGCGTTGGCGTGCCTGCACCCGGCCGCCCTGGCGATGCCGCAGCGCCGCCGCGACGCGCTCATCGGGTTGGTCACGGCCTTGGGCAGCGGTGCGGTCGACCTCAGCGCCGGCAACGACTGGCAGCAAGCCCGCGCCCGGCTCGGCGAGCTGCCCGGTCTCGGTCCGTGGACCGTCGAGACGATCGCCATGCGCGCCCTCGGCGACCCGGACGCGTTCCTGCCCACCGACCTCGGTGTGCGCCGCGCCGCCCGCAGCCTCGGCCTGCCCACCACCCCCGCGGCGCTCACGGCACGCGCCGAAACCTGGCGACCGTGGCGGGCGTACGCCGTGCAGTACCTATGGGCAACCGGCGACCACCCGATCAACACCCTGCCCCCCACACCGGTTACTGCAGCCGCGTCCCGCCGCCGAAAGGACCCACCATGACCGCGGAGCCACTCGCGTCCGGACGAGCGCACACCGTCGTGGACAGCCCGGTGGGGCCGCTGACCCTCGTCGCGACCGACGGCGTCCTCACCGGCCTGTACCTCAGCGCCCAACGGCACCGACCGGCCACGGAAGCCTTCGGAGTGCTCGACGCCACCCTGGTCACGGAGGTGACTCGGCAACTGGACGGCTACTTCGCCGGGACACGGACCGAGTTCGACGTTCCGATCACCCTGGTCGGGACCGCGTTCCAGCGACGCGTCTGGACCGCCCTGCGCGAGATCCCCTACGGGCACACCATCACCTACGGCCACCTCGGCGACCGGATAGGACAACCCACCGCGTCCCGCGCGGTCGGCTTGGCCAACGGCCGCAACCCGATCAGCATCGTCGTCCCCTGCCACCGCGTCGTCGGCGCCGCCGGGGCGCTCACCGGCTACGGCGGCGGCCTCGAACGCAAACAGCAGCTCCTCGCCTTCGAAGGCGCCAACCGCCGCCTGACGCCCGGTCCCGGGCCGTCAGGCGGCGGCTTTGGGACGTCAGGCCGTGGCTTTGGGACGTCAGGCGGCGGCTTTGGGAACCGCGACCCACATGACGATGTACAGGATGAACTGCGGCCCCGGCAGCAGAAGCGAGAGCAGGAACAGCAACCGGACGACGTTGACGTTCCAGCCGTACTGCTGCGCCAGCCCGGCGCACACTCCGGCGATAATCTTGCCGTGACGGGTACGTACGAGGGTGCTCATCTGCCCACCGTACGGGTCGCCGGCCCGTAGGCCACGATTCCACCGCCGACCGTGGCGCGCGCTCACCGTGGCACCTGCACCTTCTCCACCTGGTAGTTCTCCACGTCGAAGCGCCGGGTGAGCCGACGGAAGGTCCACGTGAACGTCGGCCACATGGCGGAGTTGCGGCCGGTGGAGTCGATGTACCAGCTCGAGCACCCGCCCGCGTTCCACACCGTCCTCGCCAGGGCCTCGGCAATGCGGTCGTTGTACCGGCGTTGGGCCGCCGGGCTCACGTCCACCACAGCAAGGCCGCGGACATCCATGGTGGACAGTGCATCCCGGATGTAGGCCGCCTGGCTCTCCAACATGTACACGATGGAGCTGTGGCCCAGGTTGGTGTTCGGCCCGTACATCAGGAACAGGTTGGGGAAGCCGGCGACCGTGCTGCCGCGGTATGCGTGGGGGCTGCCCGCCCAGTGCTGCGCCAGGCTCGCCCCGTCCCGCCCGCGCAGCAGGTGGGCCACGGGCGGCTCGGTCGCGGTGAAACCGGTGCCGAACACGATGGTGTCCACGAGGTGTTCCACGCCGTCGTTGTCCACCACCCCGCGCTCGGTGACCCGGTCGATGCCGGTGGTCACCAGGTCGACGTCGGGCCTGGTGAGGGTGGGCAGCCACGTCGCCGACAGCAGCAGCCGCTTGCAGCCCAGGGTGTAGGAGGGGGTGAGCGCCGCCCGCAGCCCGCGCTCGCGCACCTGGTTGCGCATTAGCACCTTCGCCACGAGCGTGACGACGGGCAGCGCCCTGGTCACCTTGGCCAGCACCACCACGTATCCCTCGCGGTAGCTGTACACGACGCCCCGCACGGTGAGGTGCGCCACGGTGTCGGCGATCTCCGGGACGAACTGCACGGCCGAGGCTCCGGTGCCGATCACCGCGACCCGCTCGCCGCGCAGGTCATGGGTGTGCTCCCAGCGCGCGGAGTGGAACGCGGTGCCGCGGAACGACTCCAGCCCGTCGATGTCCGGTAGCTTGGGTTCGCTGAGCGTACCGGTGGCGGCCACGACGACCGACGCGGTCAGCTGACCGAGGCTGGTGCGCACCCGCCACAGCTGCGCGGGGGTGTCCCACTCCGCGCCGAGTAGTCCGCAGCCGGTGACCACCCGCGGGCGCACCCCGGTGTCGGCCGCCACCTGCTGCAGGTAGGCAAGGATCTCCGGCTGGCGGGCGAAGGTGTGGCCCCACTCCGGGCTGGGCGCGAAGGAGAACGAGTAGAGCGCGGTGGGCACGTCGCACGCGCACCCCGGGTAGGTGTTGTCCCGCCAGGTGCCGCCCACGTCGTCACCGCGCTCGATCACCAGGACATCGGCGGATGGGTCCGCGCGTAACAGCGTCGCGGCTATGCCGAGGCCGGCGAACCCCGCGCCGACGACGAGGGTGCGGACGTGGGCAGGCAGCGCGTTGTTCACCGGTGCTCGAGCAGCGTCTGCCAGCGGGCGAGCAGCCGTCGCCGCCGCCGCCGCGCGGTCGCCGGGGAGTTGAACAGCACCGCCATGCCCAACCCGCGCACCAGCTCCAGGGTGAGCTCGGCGTCCTCGGCGCTGGAGCCGAGGACGTCGCGGGCCAGCGCGGTGAGCGCCTCGTTCACCTGCCGTTCCAGGGGCAGCAGGGCTTGACGCAGGACCGGCTCGGTCCGCGCGGCCACCCACAGCTCCAGCGCCGCCAGGAACAACGGTCCGGTGAAGGTGTCGGCCAACAGGTCCACGGCGTGCACCGGGTCGCGTTCGGCGCGGATGTCCCGCTCGCGCTTGGCCGCCAGGTGCTCGACGGCCGCCACCACCAGCGACTCCTTGGTGGGGAAGTGATGCAGCTGCGCGCCCCGGGACAGCCCCGCGCGGGCGGCGATCGCCTGGGTGGTGGTGTGCGCGTAGCCCAGCTCCACCAGTGAGTCCAACGTGGCGTCGAGCAGCTTGGCGCGGGTGGTGGACGTCCGTTCGAACTGCGTGCGCCGGGGGGCGTCGACCGTCATGGGTGGACGGTAGACGGGGATTCACAAACAGTCCAGACTGCAGGTAACTGCCCGCCGGCCCGAGGAGTACCCGTGGACCGCACCATCTTCACCCCGGAGCACCTGCTGTTCCGGGACTCCTACCGCTCGTTTCTGGCCGAGCACGTGCGCCCGAACCACGAACGCTGGGAGCACGAGCAGATGGTGGACCGCTCGGTGTGGACCGAGGCGGGCAAGCGGGGATACCTGGGCATGGCCGTGGACACCGAGTACGGCGGCGGCGGTGAGCGGGACTTCCGGTTCAACTGCGTCGTCACCGAGGAGAGCACCCGCGGCGGCTACAGCGGGCTGGGCTTCACCTTGCACAACGATGTGGTCGCGCCTTACCTCACCGACCTCACCACCACCGAGCAGCGCCAGCGCTGGCTGCCCGGGTTCTGCTCCGGTGACCTCATCACGGCCATCGCGATGACCGAGCCAGGCACCGGTAGCGACCTGCAGGGCATCAAGACCCACGCCCGGCGTGACGGTGGCGACTGGATCCTCAACGGCGCCAAGACGTTCATCACCAACGGCATCCATGCCGACCTGGTGCTCGTCGTGGCCCGCACCGACTCCGCCGCCGGTGGGGGCGCCGGATTCAGCCTGCTCGCGGTCGAACGGGACATGCCGGGGTTCACCCGCGGACGCAACCTGGACAAGGTGGGCATGAAGGCCCAGGACACCGCCGAGTTGAATTTCCACGACGTGCGGGTGCCCGCGGCGAACCTGGTGGGCACCGAGGGGCAGGGCTTCGTCCATCTGATGAACAACCTGCCCCAGGAGCGGCTGTCCATCGCCGTGGTGGCTGCGGCCGCGATGGAAAGCGTGCTCGCCCAGACCATCCAGTACTGCCAGGACCGCACGGCGTTCGGCAAGCCCATCGGCAGCTTCCAGAACACCCGTTTCGTGCTGGCGGAGCTGGCCACCGAGACGCAGGTGGTGCGGGTGTTCGTCGACCGATGCATCGAATTGCTCAACGCCGGTGCGCTCACCGTGCAGGACGCCGCGATGGCCAAGTGGTGGACCACGGAACTGCAGGTGAAGCTCATCGACCGGTGCGTGCAGCTGCACGGCGGCTACGGCTACATGCGCGAGTACCCGGTCGCGAGGGCGTACCTCGACGCTCGGGTGCAGACCATCTATGGCGGCACCACGGAGATCATGAAGGAGATCATCGGCCGCGGTCTTGGCCTGTAGACGGCGGCCGCTCGGGAGCTACTGGGAGTAGCTGGCGAGGAAGTTGCCGAGGCGCTCGATGGCCCTGGTCAACTCCCTGGCCCACGGCAGCGTCACGATGCGCAGGTGGTCCGGGTGCGGCCAGTTGAACCCCGTGCCCTGCGTCAGCAGGATCTTCTCGGCCAGCAGAAGGTCGAGGACCAGCTGCTTGTCGTCGCGGATATCGTGCACCTCGGGGTCGAGCTTCGGGAAGGCATACAACGATCCCCGCGCCTTCACGCAGCTCACCCCGGGAATGCGGTTGAGGCCGTCCCACGCGGCGTCCCGCTGCTCCAGCAGGCGTCCACCGGGCAGGATGAGGTCGGTGATGGACTGGTAGCCGCCCAGCGCCGCCTGGATCGCGTTCTGCGAGGGCACGTTGGGGCACAGCCGCATCGAGGCGAGCAGCGTCAGCCCCTCGAGGTAACTTTCGGCGTGCGCCCTGGGTCCGGTGACGGCCAGCCAGCCAGCGCGGTAGCCGGCGACGCGGTAGGCCTTGCTCAGCCCGTTGAACGTCAGGCAGAACAGGTCAGGGGCCAGCGACGCCAGCGGCACGTGCACGGCGTCGTCGTAGAGGATCTTGTCGTAGATCTCGTCGGCCATGAGCACGAGGTGGTGCTCGCGCGCCAGCTGCACCAGCTGCGTCAGCACCGCGCGGGAGTACACGGCGCCGGTGGGGTTGTTCGGGTTGACGACGACGAGCGCCTTCGTCTTGGTGGTGATCTTCGCCGCGACGTCGGCGAGGTCGGGGTTCCACCCGTCGTCCTCGGCGCACAGGTAGTGCACCGGCGTTCCGCCGGAGAGGTTCACCGACGCCGTCCACAGCGGGTAGTCCGGCGCGGGGATCAGCACCTCGTCACCGGCGTCGAGCATGGCCTGCAGGCTCATGGTGATCAGCTCGGACACGCCGTTGCCCAGGTAGACGTTGTCCACGTCCAGTTCGGGGAAACCCTGTTGGAGCTGGTAGTGGTGCACCACGGCGCGGCGCGCGGGTAGCACCCCTTTGGAGTCGGAGTAGCCCTGCGCGGTGGGTAGTCCGGCGATGACGTCGTGCAGGATCTCGTCCGGCGCGTCGAAACCGAAGGCCGCGGGGTTGCCGATGTTGAGCTTGAGGATCCGGTGGCCCTCGGCCTCCATCCGTGCGGCGTGGGCCAGCACCGGGCCGCGGATGTCGTAGAGGACGTGCTGCAACTTGGACGACTGGGTGACGGGGCGGGCGGTGACGGGGCGGGCGGTGCTGGGGCGGGCGGTGCTGGGGCTGGTGGTGCTGGGGCTGGTGGTGCTGGGGCTGGTGGTGCTGGGGCTGGTGGTGCTGGGGCTGGTGGTGCTCACGCCCGCCATGGTCGCACCCGCTGTCGACCGCTTTGTGCGCGGCCCAGCTGCGCCACCCCTGCCGCCGCTCCCTCGTTGAGGTCGCTGCCTCGTCGAAGCTGCCCAAGTCGCTCTGCTGCGACGTGCGGGTTGGCCCAGCTGCACTCGCTGCCGCGACGCTCGGGTTGGCTCTGCTGCACCGGATCCGGGGCCAGGCGCGGAATCCCATCGCGCAAGCCGAATCGGGTGCAGGGTAGGCAACCGGCGGCGTCGCCCGACCGTTGTCCACACCGCCGACCGTTGTCCACAGCTGCTCCTCCGTGCCGGTGCATTCGTGCTGCCGCCAGGCAGGCTGCGGATATGGAGGGGATCGCGGTGTACACCGTCGCTGAGTTGGTCGCTGGCGGTGTTCTACGCAGCACGGTCAACCACCGCTGTCGCAGCGGCCGGTGGACGCGGCTACTGCCGGGGGTCGTGGCCACGGGACACCCGGGTTACTTGGCCAGGTGCTGTGCGGTGACGACGTGGCAACCGCGGGCGGTGTTGAGCCACCGCACTGCCGCCTGGGTGTGGGGGTTGTGCGACGAGCCGGAGGTAGTCGAGGCGACCGTCCCCCGTACGGCGAATGTGCGGGCTCCGGAGTGGGTTGCGCTGCACCGCCGGCGCATGGTCGACGAGGGGGTGGCCACTGCGCGGGGGCTGGCCGTCGTCACGCCGGGGCGGGCCCTGTTCGACTGCATCTCCGTGCTGGCTCCCGCGGAGGCCGACGTGTTCGTCGACGCCGCGCTGCAGCGAGGTGCGTCCCTCCGAGCGCTGGCCGAACACTGCAGGGACGGCGCTGGGTCCGTCGGGGTGGTCGAGGCGCGACGTCAGCTCAGGGAAGCCGCGGTAGGAGCCAGGTCCGAGCCCGAGCGGGTCGGCGCCCGAGCACTCGCCCGGCGCGGCTGGAGGCTGCCGGCGAACTGCTCGATGCAGGGCTGGGTGTGCGACTTCGTCGATGAGCTGTCCAGGACGGTGGTCGAGATCGACGGCCGCGAACCACACAGCGAACCCGAGACGTTTCGCCGGGACCGGCGACGCCAGAATGCGCTCCTCGGCTCCGGCCGCCACGTGCTGCGCTACGCCGCGTTCGACGCGCTGGTCGACCCCGAGGAGGTTGCCGACGACATCATCGCGGTGCTGCGCCGCCGCCGCGCTGCCCGGCGCTGACCTGACCCCACCCGTGGGCGCCCGGCAGTGTTGTCGCTGCTGCACCCGATCTGGCCGGCGAGGTGGGATCCCACGTCTACACACGAATCCGGTGCAGCAGGGGCAACGGTCGGGCCCGGGTCAGGCGGCCCGGCGGCGGATGGCCGGGTCGGTGCGCCGCCGGGCCAGCCCAGGGCATGGCCGGGATGGCCGGGTCAGGCCGGGTCGGCGCCCTCAGCGCGGGTGCTCGACCCCGCAGGGACGTCGTCCTCCTCGGGCAACGGGGTGCCGCTGGCCACCTCGGACGTCGGGGTGTCGGCCCTGAGGTCGTGCCCGGTCGCCGCGGCCTCGGCGCCCGCCGGCCGGCGCACCGCGCGCGTCACCGAGGCCAGCAGCAGCTGCGCCACGTCCACCACCTCGACGGTCCCGGCCGCATCCTGGGAGTCCTGGCGGGCGGTGAGCCCATCGGTCAGCATCACTCGGCAGAACGGACACCCCGTCGCGATCTTGGTCGGCGCCGTGCCCAACGCCTCGTCCACCCGCTCCACATTGATCCGCTTGCCGATGCGCTCCTCCATCCACATCCGGGCTCCGCCCGCCCCGCAGCACAGCGAGCGCTCGGCGTGCCGCGGCATCTCGCGCAGCGCCGCACCCGACGCCCCGATCAGCTCACGGGGTGCGTCGTAGACCTTGTTGTGCCGGCCGAGGTAGCACGGGTCGTGGTAGGTGACGTCCTCGGCGACCGGCGCCACCGGGATCAGCTTGCGCTCCCGCACCAGCCTGTTCAGCAACTGGGTGTGGTGCACCACGTCGTAGTCGCCACCCACCTGCGGGTATTCGTTGCCCAGGGCGTTGAAGCAGTGCGCGCAGGTCACGACGACCTTGCGCTTGCCCTCAGCGCGGCCGGCGAACACGCCGTCGAGGGTCTCCACGTTCTCCGCGGCCAGGGTCTGGAAGAGGAACTCGTTGCCCGCACGCCGGGCCGGATCGCCCGTACAGGTCTCGCCCGCTCCCAGCACGGTGAAGCTCACACCCGCGATGTGCAGCAGCTCGGCCACGGCCCGGGTCGTCTTCTTCGCCCGGTCCTCGAATGCTCCCGCGCAACCCACCCAGAACAGGTACTCGGTGTCCGCGGGGAGCCGCCCAGCGCCCGCGTCGTAGACCGGTACCTCGAAGTCCAGGCCCTCGGCCCAGTTGAGCCGGTCCTTGGCGTTCTGGCCCCACGGGTTGCCCTTGTTCTCCAGGTTCTTGAACAACCCGCCCAGTTCGGTGGGGAACGCCGACTCGATGAGCACCTGGTAGCGGCGCATGTCGACGATGTGGTCGACGTGCTCGATGTCCACCGGGCACTGCTCGACGCAGGCGCCGCAGGTGGTGCAGCTCCACAGCACCTCGGGGTCGATGACGCCGCCGTCCACCGCCTCGGCGATGAGCGACCGGGCCGCCTCGTCCCGCGCCGCCTGCGGGATTGCGGCCAGTCGAGCGTCGGCGTCGTCGCCGGTGATGCCCACCTCGTCGCCGGCCATGTCGGTCGAGCCGCCGGCGAGCAGGTACGGCGCCTTGGCGTAGGCGTGGTTGCGCAGCGAGGTGATGAGCAGCTTCGGGCTCAGTGGCTTGCCGGTGTTCCACGCGGGGCACTGGCTCTGGCAGCGGCCGCACTCAGTGCACGTCGAGAAGTCCAGCCAGCCCTTCCAGCTGAAGTCCTCCACTCGGCCCGCACCGAACACGTCGGTGTCCGGGTCGGCTTCCGCGAAGTTCAGCGGTGCACCGCCGGACATCATCGGCCGCAGGGCCCCGAGCGCGGTGGAGCCGTCGGCGTCGCGCTTGAAGTAGATGTTGGGGAAGGCGCTGAAGCGGTGCCAGGCCACGCCCTGGGTGATGTTGCGGCCCACGATGAGCAGCCACACCATGCCCGACAGCAGCTTGATCAGCGCGAACACCGACACGAGGGTGAGGCTTGCCGGCAGCACCTGGGCGATGAAGTGGGTGACGAAGGCCGCCCAGATCGGCGGGTCCTCCACGCCGCTGGCGATCTTCTGCGCCTTGACGAACACCACACCCAGGCCCTCGATGAGCACCACCGCCTCGACGAAGTACGCGAAGCGGAAGTCCGACCCCGCGAAGCGGGACAACCGCTCCGCCCGGCGCGGGTGGTGGCGCTGGCGGATGGCGATGAGCACCACGATGCCCAGCACGGTGCCCACCCCGAGCACCTCCATGAGCAATAGCCACGGATCCCAGGTGCCGAAGACCGGCCAGTGGAAGGTGGGGTCGAAGGTCTCCCCGTAAGCCTCGAACCAGGCCAGCGAACCGACGAGGAACCCCCACATGACCAGCCAGTGCGCCGGGCCGACGGAGCGCACACGGTTCATCCTGGTGTGGGCGACGACCTCCACCGCCAGTTGGCGCAGGCGGGGTACGAACGGGCCGTTGCGGGTGCCGTCGGGCTGGCCGAGCCGCACGACCTTGACCATGCGCAGCGCCCCGGCAGCGAAGTAGTACCAGCACACCAGGCTGATCAGGGCGCCGATCGTGCCGAGGGTCACGGTGAGGGGGCTCATGGCTCGCGGCCTTTCGTCGGACACGCGGGTGCGTGCTGGTCACGCCGGTGCCGCTCGCTACCCATGGGTAACTTCGTCGGCGACCAGTGTGTCGCATTACAGCACCGTGCGGGTATCCGGGCTGCGCGACGTCCGGGAACACCGCGGCCGCCCCATCCGTTGCATACCCATGACCGCCTTGAGTGTCTACCGCTCAGGTTCGAGTTGACGCCAGCGTTGCCTAGCGGGCAAACTTGAGCGCGGTACGATCAAGATGCGGTACAATCAAGATGGTCGACGTTCAGGATAGGCAATGTCCAGCGTAGGCAATGTCCAGGGTGGGCAGTTGTCCAGGCTCAACTTCAGGAGGAACACTCATGGCTCGTGCGGTCGGTATCGACCTCGGCACCACCAACTCGGTGGTGTCGGTCCTCGAGGGTGGAGAACCCACCGTCATCGCCAACTCCGAGGGCTCGCGCACCACGCCGTCGGTGGTGGCGTTCGCCCGCAACGGGGAGGTGCTCGTCGGGCAGCCCGCCAAGAACCAGGCCGTCACCAACGTCGACCGCACCATCCGCTCGGTCAAGCGCCACATCGGCACCGACTGGAAGACGACGATCGACGGCAAGGACTACACCGCGCAGGAGATCAGCGCCCGCACGCTGATGAAGCTCAAGCGCGACGCTGAGGCCTACCTCGGTGAGGACATCACCGACGCCGTGATCACGGTGCCCGCCTACTTCGAGGACGCCCAGCGCCAGGCCACGAAGGAAGCCGGCCAGATCGCGGGCCTGAACGTGCTGCGCATCGTCAACGAGCCCACCGCGGCCGCACTGGCGTACGGGCTGGACAAGGGCGAGAAGGAGCAGACGATCCTGGTGTTCGACCTCGGCGGCGGCACGTTCGACGTCTCGCTGCTGGAGATCGGCGGCGGCGTCGTGGAGGTGCGCGCCACCTCCGGTGACAACCACCTCGGCGGTGACGACTGGGACCAGCGCATCGTCGATTGGCTGGTGGAGAAGTTCAAGGCCCAGCACGGCATCGACCTGACCAAGGACAAGATGGCCCTGCAGCGGCTGCGGGAGGCCGCCGAGAAGGCCAAGATCGAACTTTCCTCCGGGCAGAGCACCTCGATCAACCTGCCCTACATCACGGTCGACGCGGACAAGAACCCGCTGTTCCTCGACGAGCAGCTGTCGCGCGCGGAGTTCCAGCGCATCACCGCCGACCTGCTCGACCGCTGTCGGGCGCCGTTCAAGGCCGTGGTGAAGGACGGCGGCATCTCGGTCGGCGCCATCAACCACGTGGTGCTCGTCGGTGGTTCCACCCGCATGCCCGCCGTCTCCGAGCTGGTCAAGGAGCTCACCGACGGCCGCGAGCCCAACAAGGGCGTGAACCCCGACGAGGTCGTTGCCGTGGGCGCCGCCCTGCAGGCCGGGGTGCTGCGCGGCGAGGTCAAGGACGTGCTGCTGCTCGACGTCACCCCGCTGAGCCTGGGCATCGAGACCAAGGGCGGCGTGATGACCCGGCTCATCGAGCGCAACACAACCATCCCGACCAAGCGCTCGGAGACGTTCACCACCGCCGACGACAACCAGCCCTCGGTGCAGATCCAGGTGTTCCAGGGCGAGCGTGAGATCGCGGCCTACAACAAGAAGCTGGGCATGTTCGAGCTGACCGGTCTGCCGCCGGCGCCCCGCGGTGTGCCCCAGATCGAGGTGACCTTCGACATCGACGCCAACGGCATCGTGCACGTGGGCGCCAAGGACCTCGGCACCGGCAAGGAGCAGTCCATGGTCATCACCGGTGGCTCGGCGCTGGGCAAGGACGAGATCGACCGGATGATGAAGGACGCCGAGGCGCACGCGGAGGAGGACAAGCAGCGCCGCGACGAGGCCGAGGTGCGCAACCAGGCCGAGTCCCTCGTGCACCAGACGGAGAAGTTCGTCAAGGACAACGAGGAGAAGGTGCCCGCCGACGTCAAGGCCCGGGTGGAGACGGCCATCACCGAGGCCAACGACGCGCTGAAGGGCAACGACACCGCGGCGATCAAGGCGGCGGTGGAGAAGCTGGCCACCGAATCCCAGGCGCTGGGCACGGCCATCTACGCCGATGCCGCCGCGGCGGGTGAGGCCAGCGCACCCCAGGGCGCCCAGGACGACGGAGTGGTCGACGCGGAGGTCGTCGACGAGCCGGCAGCCGACGGCAAGGTCGACTTCGACAAGGACAAGAAGGAGGGCGACGCGAAGTGAGCCGGTCGGAAGACCGGCGCGAACCGGAGCCGGTGATCATCCGCGACAAGCGCCGGATCGATCCGGAGACCGGCGCGGTGCGCGCCCAGCCTGCCCAGCCGCACGGCGTCGAGGAGGTGGCCGGGTCGGGGGCGCCCGCCGCTGTGCGCGACGCCGGGGGCCACGACACTGCGGTGGTTGAGGACGCCGTGGTGGTAGAGGACATCACTGTGGAGGAGGCGAGCGACCCGGTGCAGGCCGAACTGCTGGAGCGCACGGCGGACCTGCAGCGGGTCTCCGCCGAGTACGCCAACTACCGGCGGCGGGTGGAGCGTGACCGCCAGGCGGTGGTCGATGTGGCCAAGTCATCGGTGGTGCGATCGCTGCTCGGGGTGCTCGACGACCTCGACCGGGCCCGCAGCCACGGTGACCTGGAGGGCCCACTCAAGGCGGTGGCCGAGAAGCTCGCCGACGCCCTGGCCGGGCAGGGATTGACGGCGTTCGGCGCGGTGGGTGACGCCTTCGACCCGGCGGTGCACGAGGCCGTGTCCCACGAAGGCGCCGGTGGTGCGCCGGTGGTCAGCCTGGTCATGCGCCAGGGTTACGGCTTCGGGGGGCGGGTGCTGCGACCGGCGATGGTTGCGGTGTCGGAGACGCCGGGTCCTGTGGTGTCGGAGACGCCCGGTCCTGTGGTGTCGGAGACGCCCGGTCCTGTGGTGTCGGAGACGCCCGGTCCTGTGGTGTCGGAGACGCCCGGTCCTGTGGTGTCGGAGACGCCCG
>JAABUV010002177.1_pt1 | contig 27135 bp, 27 predicted proteins | sample 5559971 | NCBI WGS metagenome assembly JAABUV01 (sample SAMN10711881, study PRJNA513362) | rock metagenome | isolation source: Antarctica rocks | place: Antarctica: Victoria Land, Knobhead nord | collected 2015-12-19
CGAGCCGCCGCTTGCCGCGCAGGCGCTGCGGCTGCGCAGGCTGCTCGAACGCGTGCTGGGCGGCTTTGCGTAGCGCGCAGCGCCGGCTGCGCGGCAGGCTGCTGGGGCGCGGCCGCGCCGGCTGCGCGGCAGGCTGCTGGGGCGCGGCCGCGCCGGCTGCGCAGCAGGCTGCTTTGGGGCGCGCTCCGGGGCCGCCCCGAGACGGGCCGGGGCGGCTGCCGACCGCAGCGGGGCGCACTGCCCAAGGCGGCGCCGCCGCGCGGCGTGGTTTCCGCCTCTAGGGGTAGCAGCGATGCGCGCTGCTGCCGCTTGCACCTTGAACACTGGTCGTGCATGCCCGAACTGCTGGACAGCGCCACAGCATGTGTACACCCGCCCCGATTTTATTCTCGGCGCCCGCCCCCGGCCAGTGGCGTCATGCGGGGACCTGCCCAAAGTGAGAGTGCTCTCATTTGTATGAACTTGCCGCGTGTACATGTGATGCAGAGTGTGAGCTGTACGAGGCTGTGCACCTGAAGAAGGAAAGTGAGGCCGCGAGTGTGCTGTCTTCTGTGTGAACTTGCCGTGCGTAAATGTGATGCAGAGTACAAGCTGTACGAGGCGGTGCACTTGTACAAGGTGCATGGCTGCACTGGAAGTGAGTCTGCAGACCGGCGAGCGTGCCTGTTCAACTTTATTTCAGCCACGGAAGCCAAGCTGTACACGCAGCGGTTATTCACGTCCCAATGCAGCAGGCGCACAGGCCCGCCGCCCATGCTGCCGCCGCAGAAGATCACATCTTGCCCTAACACTCTGGATAAGCACCTGGACACGCGCACATACTACTGCCAACTTCAGAACAACAAGCAGAGATGGCCACCTGCTGGCCACTGCGGCCTGTTCCACCACTGCTTCACACTCCCGGCCTCTCCGCTGCCCTGCACCTCAACAGACTTCCTAGCGCACCGCCCTGCCATGCGCTGCGGCTACTTCGGCGCTGCTGTGCACAGCAGCTCAAAGCTTGGGGCTCCGGTCGGGATCTTAAGTGCGTCGCGGCAGCCAGCCCCCGACCCGCACAACAGCGGACGGGGCGGCTGCCGGCGCGCGCCCAAGCAGCTCCGATCACCCACTGCTGCGTGCACATGCAGCGCCCAGCAAGGGAGCCCTACGCCTAGACATGGGTGGCCTACAGCATTCTTGCGTCTGCGACTCGACCTGGGCTGATGTGAAAAGACTCGCGCAGCTGGGCGCCAACTCATGACCATGTGACACGACTGCCGGTGCTGCCAGAATACCATCACAGGACAGTCTCCTGATGACTGCTAACAACAGCTGGACAGTGCCTGGCGAGAGGCCGTGGAGGGGAATGCAGGGTGCGACCGCCGCGAGCGCCGCTCAGGCGCCCTTGTCCTTGCCGCGCCGGCCCAGGGGCCCGCCGGACATTGTGCTCAGCGGCCCGCCGGGCCGCTCGGTGCGGAAGCTGCGCGGGTGCAGGCGGCCGGTGGCCACGTCCAGGTACTGCGCGGTGCCCTGGTCCAGGCGGCTGAAGCGCACCTGCCGCGCGCGGCTCCGTGGTTGGACCGCTGCTGCAGCTGCCGCAGGTCGCGCCCAAGCCGCACCAAGCTCACTTCTTTCTCGCTTCATTCATTTTGGGGCCGCACGTCCACGCGTCAGACTCGTGCCTGCGCTGGACGCTCTTGGGGGCGCGCTGAGTGCAAGCTAAGGGCCGCCCAGGAGGCGTGTTGAGGAAGCCCTCTGCCTCGCCAGTCTGGCAACAGCAACGAGCGCCCTCACTCGAGCAGTCAGTTTGCCGGGCTGGCGCGGCACCATGGCAGGCAGCACTCCAGTGCCCGAGCGGCCCCACGCCTTGCGCACGCACTCGGCGCAGCGGCCGTGGGCGCCCGGCGCCGCGCGCACCGTGCCGAGCAGCGCCTCGGGCAGCTCCTCGCGCGAGTGGCCCTCCAGCACGATGCCCATGTCGACCACCAGGCTGCGCGTGGCGCCCTGCACCAGCCCGACCACGGCGGCGGCCACCGACGAGGAGCCCACGTCGATGTCCACCTCCATGTAACGCGGGCCCCTGCGCCGCAGCCGGCGCGCCCGTCATAGGGTAGGGTGGGGCTTTCCTACCTTGCCCCTAACACTATCCTGCGCCCGGAGCCCGCGCGCCCATTGGCGGGGCGCCCAACACGCGCGCAGGCGCCTATCACCGGCGCTGCTGGCCGTGCCTGACAGATCACTCCTGCAGGCGCTGCCATTGCGGCCGGATGGTCACAGTGGCTATGTTGCAACAGGCACGAGCTCACTGCAAGGCTACAGGCCCAGCAGTGATAGCCAGGCGCAGACACGCCATCGCAAAGGTCACGCCCGCTCGGCGATGGCGGCGCGCTTGAATGCCTCACGGCTGGGCGCGCCAGCAGCGCGCACCCAGCGCAGAGTGAGCAGGCGGCGCAGGCAGGGGGGACGCACTGGAAGTAGCGCGCGGTGAGCTTGTTGCCGAGCAGGCAGGGCGTGGTGCCGACCGACTGCTTGATGATCCAGCTGCCCTCGCTGACGCGCGGGATGAGCTTGAACGCGTTGTTGCGCCGCAGCGTGGCCTCGCGGCTGTCGCCGCCCGCCAGGAACCTGCCGCGGGCCGCGCGGAGCGGACCTGCTGTCAGGTCCGGCTCGCTGCGCATGTCATGCCCTGGCACACTCCATGCACTCGCGCCTTGCCTGCTCACAGATGCAGCGGCGGTCAGCCTGGACGGCGCATAAGGCGTTCTGCTCGGCTAAACAGCTGCGCGCTCACCCCACTGCCGGCTGGCGCCGCACCGCTGCGCCGCGTCACAGCCGCACGGTGTGCAACAGCGCAGCGCAGGCGCAGCGCTGCCGCCATGCCGCGCGTCACTGGCACGGGGGCAGTTGCCTCCCGGGCACCTGCCCGGGAGGCCGCCCCAGAGCCCGCGCTCGGCCAGGCCCGGCGCGCCAGCGCGCCGCCCCTGCCAGCAAACCCCAGGCGAGCCAGAGGCCCGACGGCGCAACTGCTCTGTGAGACCCTCGAGATGCGCCCAGGGCCGCACCGCGCCAGCACCAGGTCGAAGGGGGAGTCCAGCATGCTGTGCGGGTCCCGCGTGCCGCCGCCGCCGCCCGCGCCGGCGCCCACGTGCGCGCCCAGCAGCCCGCTATTGCTGCGGCTGGTGTTACTGCAGCTGCTGAAGCCGCCGCTGCCGCCCTCGGGCGCGTCCTCCAGGGCCTGGCCCAGGGCCGGGGCGCCGCCGGCGGACGGCGTGTCGGCGGAGTCGTGCGCATCGACGGCGTCAGGGTGCGTGGCGGCCGCCCAGGACATGCACAGCGACCAGGGCGGGCTGCTGGGGACCATGATGTTCACGATGAACGTGAAGGGCGCGCGGCTGAGCCTGCGGCCGCGGGCGGGCATGCGCTGTCAGTGCCTGTTCAGTGCCTGCGTTGAATTCTCACACCGGCGGTGGCCACACGCAAGGTGGCAGCACAAGCGTAAATGTGATGACCCGGGTCCCCAGCAACCAAGCCACGATACATCAGGAACACGTGCCATCTTCATCTATAGATGAAGATGGCCCTGCCCACAACCTGTGCCGCGACCCCGCGCAGTTCGCGCCGCGCGCGCGCCCCGCAGCGAGCGCAGGCAGCGGGTTGTGGTCATGTTTTCCATACATACATTATTTTTAGGCGCACCGCAGCGAGGGCAGGCAGCGCGCGAGGTGGAACGTGGGCGCGTCCAGCTCCACATGGTCCACCGCGGCCAGCGCAAACACGGGCGGCCCCGCGGCGACCTTCTTGCGGTCCGTCAGGTAGCCGCGGCCGCGCACCTGCGCCGTGCCTCCCCGCGTGACCGGGACGCTATGGAGGCGCACATGGCGCGCCCGAGGAACCCTTCCTGCCGGGACAGCGGCCGCCGCTCGGCCGGGCGGCCGACCTCGACACCGCTGCCCGATCACGCACTTGCGTCTTTGTCGGTACACAGATGCTGCTAGTTTGCAGCCCATGGCCTGCACGCAGCGGAGCGGGTGCCCCGCGCGCGGGCGCCGCGCCTTGAATCCCGCGCTGCCGGGGCAGCTCCAGAAGCGGCGGTCGCACGACCCGCACGGCGCAGCGCCGGCCGCGGCGCCGTCCCCGCTCGCAGGTCCGTCCGCGCCGCTGCTTTTCAAAGGCCGGAGGCCAGACGGCTGCGCCGCCGCACGACCCGCGCCCGGCTCTGCCGGCACCGCGCTGTCGTCGGCCGCAGCCGCAAGCGGCGCGGGCGGCCGCTCCAGCAGCCGCGGCTCCAGGCCGTCCCTGGCCAACCACCCGTCAGCTGGCCGGCAGCAGCAGCGTGCAAGCGAGCATGCTCTCGCCATGCAGGTGCAGAACTATGGCAGCCCCCTCTCGCCCCGACCTTCAAACCGGCAACAGCCAGATCGAGAGCGCCGCCTGTACACAAGCTGCTGTCCTTCAGGCCTGCAGCCGGCCGCGTGGTGCCTGTGCAGGCGCTCGGAAATCGGTGTCCTGGTCGGCCGGCACGGCACCCCGCGCCAGGTGCAAGCCTCAGCTGCAGCGAGCGCGGGGGCGCACTGCGGCGGCGCAAAGATGGACCGCTGCCGGGTCGGCTGCGCGACCGCCGCGGCGCCGCGCGGGGGAGCTTCGGCGGCTGCCGCGCGCCGCCCAGGCCCGTCCGCTCCGTCGCCTGGCCTGGGGTGTGCCCCCGCCGCCACAGCGGCCGCGGCCGCCGCCGCCAGCGGGGCGCCGCCATGCTGCGGCGGCGGCGGCGGCGGCGGCATGGGCTCCGGCGGCAGCGCCGCTGGCGTGGGCGCGAACGCGGGCGTCGGCGGCGGCAGCGGCGCGTCCTGGGCGCCCAGCAGGAACGGGCGCACCACAAAGCGCTCCGCCTCGGCCTGCCCGGCCCCGGGCGCGCCGCGTGAGCCCCCTTGGCGGAGTCGCACGCCACCTGGCCCCAAAGGCTCCGGCTCGTAGCTGACAGATCTAGACATAGGAGGTCGCGAGCGCGGCCTCCGAGGAGCATCTCACGGGTGGCGGAGCATACGACGCCTGGCTGCCGCACTTCGCGTGTCCGCCACGGCACGGCAAAGCCCAGGCGCGGTGTCCCAGAGGCTGGCAGATGCGGCGCGCGCAGCGCGCCGGACGGTGCCTGGCAGGTTATGCAACACCGCAGCGACGGGCCCGCGCCCACCTGGTCGCGCAGCTCGCTGTCCCGGCGCACGATCGGCGCGATAAGCGCGTGCCACGCGGCGCTCCAGCCCAGCAGCGCGCGCACCGGCCCCAGCGCCGCCGCTCGGCTACCCAGCCAGCCGCGCATGTCCACCTACGCGCGCCCCGGCGGCCGCGCTCAGGACAGGCCGCGCGGCGGCGTGGGCGGCGCCCTGGCCTGCAGGGCGGCGCGCCCGCTGCAGCCGCGCTCGGCCCCGCCCCTCGGGACCAGAGCCGGCTGCGCTGGCCCGCTGGGTGGTACCCGGCGGCGAGGCACCGGCCGGCGGCATGCCGCGCTGAGCTCACGAGGCAGATTAGGGTGGGTTAAGGGTAGAACAGCGCTGCCCCGCGCCGCGCGCGGGGGGCCCGGGGGCGCCACCTTGAGCACGTGCGTGACGAGCGTCTCCTGGCTGCCGCCGCCGCCGGAGAACTGCGCCTGCAGCGGCGCCAGCGTGTACCCGCTGTAGTCCACGCGACAGCGCACCGGCGCGAACCAGGCGCAGCAGCCCGGCGCCGCCGCCGGCGCGCCCGCGTGCTCGGTGCTCTGCATCTGCACCACGTACGTGCCGTCGTCGTCGCGCCTGCGCCATGCGGGACCCCTCAGCGTGCACGACCGAGCGCGCGGCCGCGGCGGCGCCTGCGGGACTTGAGAACCAGCGTGGCAGGGCGCGCGCGCGCAGAGACGGCAGCCGACTTGCAGCCAGGTTCCAGCACAGTGCCTGACATCACCTGGCCATGCATGCGTCTATCAGCACACTCACAGGCACGCCCGAAGCGAACAGCACAATGAAGAGGCGCTAATATAGCGATTTCAGGCCCGCAGCAGCCCGTAGCCTGGCCCGCCTGCAACCAGACCAGGGGGCCTGCACCAGGCGCCCAGCCCCGGCCTGCCGCGCCGCGAGCCCGGGGCCGCACCGCCAGCTGCGCCGCAGCACGGCGTCGCGCGGCGCGAGCAGCGCGGCGACCCAGCCCGACGCACGCCAGCGCGCATGGAACACCGCCGTGTGCGAGTCCAGGCGCTGCAGCAGCCGCGGCGCGTGCCGGCCGCCGCCGTGCTCGCCGCCGGCCATCAGCAGCTGCGCGCGCGGTCGCGCCTCGGCTGAGCAGCCGGCCGGCGCCGCCCGCCCTCCCTGCTTGCGGGCGAGCCTGCCCAGCTGCTGCAGCCACGTCACGCACACACGCCAACATGCGGCACAGAAGCACGCGAGCCCTCCCAGCCGCGCGAGCAGGCACGCGAGGGTCGCCCGCCGCAGCATCCCGCCAGCGCCCCCGTCCCCCGCGCGCCGGCCCCAGGGCGGGCCGCGCACGTAGGCGAGCAGCTTGGGCGGCGCGCGCGCGACGCAGGACACGAGCACGGCGTCGGCGTTGGCCTCGCTGGTGCCCAGGAACACGGTCACGCCCTCGCGGCGGTACCAGGGCTGCCAGACGTCGCGGTCCACGCCGTCGCCCGCGCCGTCTGCGCGCCCGTGCCCCCCGGTCCTTCTGCCGTCCTTCCGCGGCCCCTCTGGGCTCCCTCCGCTGCGCCCATGACTGATGATTGATTCACGCGCGCCACCGACCCCCTCACCACCACGCAGCGCGCCACCACGAGCTTGCCCAGGCACGGCCCACGGTCAAGCTCACGCCCCGCTCTCCCACAAGCACGCCAAGTCCGTGAGCCCGGGAATGACTTCGATGCGTGTGAGCGCCACCCTCACGCATCAAAGCTCACTTCGCCCTGCACGTCCCGAGCACGCACGCCACCTTGCAGGCTGCGAGCCGCTGCCGCGCCAAGCTGCGCTGGGTGCTGGGAGGCCGGGCAGGCCTGGGCACCTGGCGGCGGCTGCAGGGTCGTGGGCTCAAGGTGCTCATATGCCGCGGGGTCAAAGCCCTGCGCGCGCGGGCCCCGTCCTCACCACCGCGCAGGCGCCGCGACAGGGCATGGCACGCACAACGGGCTGGCGCTCCCCGAAGCACCAGGCTTGGAAGCGCAGGGCACGCGTTCCTCTAGAGGACACTGGGAGCCTGGCAGGGTGACTTGCAGCACGTCATGGACGGCCCGGGCGCGGATTACCGCGCTGCCGGGCGCGGTGGGCGTCGCCGCGCAGGGCGTGTCGGAGCCCTCCTCGCTGCGGCCGCACAGCAGCGGCTCGAGCGCCTGCGGCCGCCCGCGGCGCCGCGGCACCTCCGACGGCGCCGGCGAGCTCTCCGCCGACGACGCGCCGACGCCCAGGCCGTTGCCGCCGCCGTTGCCGCCGCCGCCGCCGCCGCCGCCGCCGCCGCCCAGGCCGAGCATGGCGCCCGCCGCGGACGCGGGCGTGGCGGCGCCGGCCGAGCCCGGCCGCCCGTTCGCCTCGCGCAGGCCGTTGCCGGGCCGGCCGCCCTGGCCATCGCACCGGCGATGCCGGTGTCAGCGAGGCTCTTGACGCCTCCAGTGACTGGACACACAGAGGGGCAGCCGGCGGCGAAAGCCCTGGAGAGGATCCTGGTGCGTAAGCCTTGGCCCGACCTCATGCAAGCACCAGGCTGGCTGCCTGGGCGACAGCAGCCGTGCCGGCGCTGCAGCGTGCAGATCAGGGAGATCAGGGCCAGCGCCCGCGCCGCTTGCGCCGCACTGCCACAGTGCTGCGGAGCGGGGCGGGCGGCGCGCGCCCGCGCGCGCAGGGCGAGGACGGCCTCCTGCAGCGCGGCCGCCCAGCGCGCGGCCTCGGCCTCGGACTCGAAGGCGAGCGTGACGACCTCGCTGCCGCGCAGGCGCCGCGCATCCTCCTTGTACAGCGTGAAGGAGAACTGCGCGCCGCGCGCGCGCCCGCGGTGTCAGCTGCCATCCCGTGCGCGCTGCGCGGCGCTGCACGCGCGGCGGGCGCGCCGTGCGAAGGCGGGCGCCGGTGCTCCGATCACGCAAGCGAGGCGCAGGGCGCCCGGCGCAGGTGCACTGCAGCTCGGGGTGCTGCGGCCGGGGCGGGGCTGCTGGGCCCGGGAACAGGCACGCGGCTGTGCGGGGCGGGCGCACCAGCTGCCGGTCCTCGTACGCGCCCGACACGAGCGCCAGCAGCGAGTGGTTGCGGCCGGGCCGCAGCACGCTGTAGCGGCGCTGCCGGAGCCGGCCCAGCCGGTGCGTCATGGCCAGGTGCCAGACCTGGCTCAGGTGCGCCGCGCCGGGCGCCCTGCTCGTGCCAATCCTGTCACTGCGCGCGTGGGCCAGAGCGTGGGCCTGCGCCCGCGCCAATGCTGCTGTAGCGGCAGCGCCCCGCTGGTGCCTCTGCACGCTTTGTAGAGCGGCGCCCCTTCCGCAAGGTGGCGGTGTGCCGGGCTTCATAAGGAGGAGCACGCTGCCAGTAACTGTCAAGCACCGGGCGAGCGGGCTGGGCGGCGCACGCATACAGCTGCGCATAGCGCCGCTTTAGCACGGAGGGCACGAGCGTGCTCTCCCGGAACACCGGCGCCTCCAAGAGCGGCTTCTCCCGCCCTGTCATCACTTGGCAGCGCGCCGCGTGGCGGCCATCTCGAGCGGCATCACTGATATATACCACAGGTGGCCTGGGCCCGGTCTGCAACGATCCCGCCTTCAGCCCTCCCTGTCGTACCACAGCGCTGACACATTCACCGAATCTTGCGTCCCTGACGAATGAACGATGGTGAGCGGCTTGGATGCTGCTCTGCATGCCCCCTAGTAGGGTGGGGGTAAACGCCAGCTCCGCTGGCTCTCGAGGCGGAGCCCCACCTGGCGCAAGCCCAGCACAGGCTGCCAGCCCAGGCGCACAACATGGACAGCGTGAAGGTGACCGCGCTCGCCAACAGCGCGCCCACTGCCAGCATGCCTCGCGTGACAAGGATGCGGCCGTGCACGCCACAGCTGCCCCGGCAGGCCGCCTGCGCCGCCTGTCAGCGCTCGGCAGCGCTGGCCGCGCGAGCCTGCAGGGCGGCAAGGCGGCCTGTGAAGTGCTTCCAGGACGGAGGTGCGCTGCTGGCGGCGCGCGCGCCGCCGCAGCGCGGCAGAGCGCCTGCGCGCACCTTGTGCCGGGCTTCTGGGCGGCTGGTAGCTCTGTCACCTGCCTGTCTGCGTCCCGGAGGTTGCGGAGGGAAGCGTTATGGCGCCAATCGGCCACGTCAGCTCGCGCCTCGCCCGGCCACAGAGTCTGGTTTCCGTGCCGCAGGTGCTACCATGACGCCTGTAAAGGTGCCGCGGAGCCTGGCAGAGGTGGACAACGGGCAGGTGCGCGCGTCCGCCGTGTCACTCCGTGTTGCGCGCACGGTTCTGCTGGCTGCAGGCCCTGTCGCCGGCGCTGCGCAGCTGATCAGAGGGACCCGTGCTCCGCAGGTGCTGGGCTTTGGCGCCGACCTGTCAGCCGACCACCCGGTGTGTCCCTGTTACCGAGGCCGTGCACGCCCGCGTCTGCGCGCCGCCTTGTCCCGGCTGCTCGCCGCCGCGCGCAGCCGCGCTGACGGCAGCGCCGGCGGCGCAGGGGCATCTGGACACGGCGTACAAGCAGCGGCGCGCGGACATAGCCAACCTGGCGCGGCAGCACCGAGTGTGCGCGCCTCCCTCCCGCCCGCCTCGCGGCGCAGGCCGTGCATGTTGCGCCAGCGATGTGCAGAGTAACATCGCGCGCAGCGCAGCGTGCGCGCCCCTGCCCCTGCAGCGCCCCTGCCACCCTTGATCGCCGCGGGGAGGTCGCGCTGCTCCAGCCTCACCGGCGTCGTGCTGCCGCGGCAGGGGCGACCCGGTGCCACTGCTGGCGTACGCCCCAGAGGAGGTGGCGGTCTGGGGCACCGTGCTGCGCGAGCTGCGCGGCCTGTACCCTCAGCACGCCTGCGAGGCGCGCGCGGGGTTGCGCTCTCTCCCAGTCTGGCGCTTCCGGTTTTGGTGTCGGCGGAGGGCTGACACTGACCAGGGTTCGTGCAGGCGTTCCTGCGCACCTTTGCGCTGTTTGACTTCCGCGAGGATGAGGTCCCGCAGCTGGAGGCGCTGTCGCAGGTGCTCAGGCGCGCCCCCGCACTCCAGTCTGCTTGCGCCCGCACGGAGGCCACGCTGCGTGGGGAGACGCGCCATTTCGTGGAGAGACGCGCCCCGTAGCATGGCGATGCTAGCAGGCTGCGCTAGCGCGGTATGGAGCAGGCGGGCGGCGGCGCAGGCGGCACACGGGCTGGCAGATACGGCCGGTAGCGGGCCTGCTGCACCCGCGCGACTTCCTGAACGGGCTCGCATTCCGCACCTTCCACAGCACGCAGTACGTGCGGCACGCGTCCAAGCCGCACTACACGCCCGAGCCGGACGTGTGCCACGAGCTGCTGGGTGCGCGCCGCCGGCACCTGCGTACGGCCGCGCGCTCATGCAGCGCCGCGGAGCGGGGTCGCTACTTGCACTGTGGCTCGGCCGGCATCCAGCTTGCCTGAGGTCAGGCCGCCCGGCTGTCAGGCCGCCCGGCTGTCGCAGACGGCGGCGCGGATGCTATGCCAGGCAGCGACGCCCCCTTGCCTCGGGCATACGCTGGGCTTTGCCGTGATAGTGCGCGTGAGTGCTGGCGTGCTGCGCAGGGCATGTGCCCATGCTGGCGGACGCGGCGTTCTGCGAGCTGGCGTACGCGATCGGCGTCGCGTCGCTCGCCGCCAGCAACGCGCAGATCTGGCACCTGACCAAGCTGTACTGGTGCGGCGCGGCGTCGCGCGCCTGCGCACCTGCCAGGCGTCTGGCTGCGATGCGGGCGTTGCAGATCTGACGCTGCCGCTGGCGGGAGTCAGTGCTGTCTGCCTCGCGATCGCCCTCCTCGGCTGGCAGCGTGTGCCCAGTTTGCATGCACGCGCCCCGTGCGCCAGGAGTGCCGGTCAGCCTGCATCGCTTCAGCAGCTTGCAGCCTGCGAATTGCGCTCTGCGGCGCAGGTACACAGTGGAGTTTGGCGTGGTGCGCGAGCGCGGCGACGTCAAGGCCTTTGGTGCTGGTGAGGATCCTGGGTCCCTAGGCTGTGTGGGCTTCTTGCATCGCGCACCTGCATCTAAAGCCAGTCTTGCATGTCATGATGATCATGAGCGTGTGCTGCGGTTATGATGAGTATGCATGGGCGCTGTCCAGCCCGCTTGCGTATGCATCTGACGGCCTTAGTTTGTGCTGCCTGGAAGGTCATTCTTTGGCTATGCACACGCTGCATGGACAAATATGAGCCGCTCAAATGGCGCGGGGCCTTGCCTGACAGCCTTGTTGCTGCGCGCTGCGCAGGCATTCTGTCCAGCTACGGCGAGCTGGACCACATGGCGCGCGGCTGCGCGGAGCTGCGCCCCTTCAACCCCTTTGACAAGATGCCAAAGATGAGCTACAAGGTGCGCAGCTGCCATCGCTCTGGCAGCTTCAATACCATGCAGTGTGCTGTGGACGTATGTACAATTGCGTGGGATGTGCGCAATATGCTGCCCTTGCTCGTACGGCGTGTTTGGTCATTTAGAGAGGTGCTGGAAGGCAATCGCAAAGTGCTAATGCAGCAGAGCTGGACAGCTGCAGTGCGCAAATAGGTAAGAGGTGCCTGGTAGGCTGCATTCACTGTGCGGCAGTCGTGCTCCCTGACTGCAGGCAGATACATCTGGCCTGCATCGAGCTGGATTGGTCTGGAAACGCGCATGCTGCAGCCTGGCGACGCGCAGCTTGTTTACGATGTGCAAGGCATGCATGCTGAGGGTTGCCCTGCGCCGGCAGGACGGATACCAGCGCGCGTACTTTGTGTTGGACTCCTTCGAGGAGGGCGCGCGCCAGCTGCGCGCGTACTGCAGCAGCATCACGCCGCCGAGCGTGCTTGCGCAGTACCTGCCAGGGGGGTGAACGCTGCCGCTGTACCAGCGTGTGCAGCGGCGAGGGGGCTGAGGAGGTCCCAGGCGGGTATGCGGTGTGCCTCTGCCGCTCACTTTGCTTCTGTCATTCAGTGTATCTGTACCATGGTAGGATTAGATGCGCGCGACGCACTGTATATAGTGTACTGTATGGCTGATCATATGTCAGCGGCGCCCCTTCATGCCAGCATTTGCCTGCCTGCTTGTGCAAAAAACTGCGTCAGGGGAGTGCGACCCTGTTTGGACTGCTGGTTTCACTCCTTCAGGGGTACTTCAACAGAGTGAACGCATGCACGCTGTAGGCGCCTGTGTGCTGGATGCTGTGAACAACGGATGTAGCGAATGGTTGGGCAGCTGGGTGTGCCTGCTTGTCACTGGTCACGCTTGCCGCAGGTGTAGCTGCTCCTGCAGTGGTAGTGCAGATCCTGATATACGCATGATGGCAGTGGAGTGTGCTGGAATGATGCATGAAGGCTTTGCCGCTATGAAGGTTGGAAACAGTGTGAACCTCAAATCCGGGTGTAGATGTACTGGATGAAGTGCAAAGTCTGTAAAGTAACTGCAGGTAGAGGTGGCCGTTCTGCACGCGCTTGCGCTCCATAAATCCGTTTTCTATGTTTTCTATGAAAGGGTGGGTTGGGTGGGTTCCCCACCTTTTCACACCAGTGTGTATTGGTCATGCTCTCCAGAAGCAGGCCCAGAGGCCACAGTCAGCACTATGCTGGTACTGTATTTGCCCAGCTTCATGCACATAATGGCCACGCCTGGCAATTGCATGCTCTGCTGCTCGGTGACTTACAGTCCGACATCAGCAACTTCATGTGGATGAAGAGAATAGTCCATAACATTAGGGTCATTCCAGAAGTTCGAACTGGCTCACCGAGCTGCTCGCGAGCGACGGACATCCGCAGGATATATACTAAGAGCGTAGGACAGATATAGGCAGACGTGCACAGGTGCGCGTGACGTAGTTTCGACAGCAACAGAGACATCTCACATAGGCAGCACCTATGTCTACCAATAAGGCTGTTTGTCCATTTTTCGGTTAGAAAGCGGAGGTAATGCTGACTGTGGACATTCCACATGGCTCAAGGAGTTTGCGCGCGAGGGCGCAGCATGTTATTTTGTCACAGGTGGTCATCTCGTGTAGCATTTGGCATGTGCATGACTGCAATGTGTGGTTGGACGTTGGTGCTCGCTATGCCTGGGCCTTGCATAAGGCCCCAGCAGCATGTGCAAATGTGCATGTCAGACTGTAACTCATGCTGCTGGGCTCTAGATATGTCCTGACGTCGGTGCACGACAGCCACCACGCCAGACGACCCCTTTGATAAGAAACACTCTCATGCCATGCTCCTTCGGGATTATTCTGCTCAGCAGAGCCGTGATGCAAGCGCCCCAAGGGATGAGTGTGCAGCACGGCGCTGCCCAAGAACAACACAATTGGCACTGGTATGCTGCATCAGTTTTTTTTTGGCTCCAACTTCATCCAACAAAGTGCCGCTACGGTCTCATAGGCGCGCGCATGCGTGCTGGCCTAACAGCAATGTCTGCATGCGTGCTGGCCTGGCGCAAAGACGAGCAACAGCACAGCATGCTAGGCGGCGGCTCGGTGCAGCTTGCCCGACACACGCAAAAGGAAGCACACAGAATGTGCAGGCACAGCTGCCGGAACCCCTGCCTGTGTAGCTACCTCAACCGCGCAGGCAAGCCTGCGCCAACGCTTACCAGCACCTCTGCGCCCCGCACAAGTGTCCTGTGAGCTGCGGCCCCATCCTCCGCTACATCTACAGGTGCAAATAAAAAGCACGACACACAATGGAAGCTTAACACAGCAAGCAACCATGTAGGTCTGGCAGAGGTGTGCAGCGTGGCAGCTGGCAGACTGCTGAGTAGACACGCAATGCTGCAAAGATGCATTCCGCTGCAGGAGTACTGCTCGTTCGCACACCAAGCGCAAGCGCATGCTGCTCACGCCCACCAGGCAGAGCGGGGCTTTACCAAGGCCCTCGCGCACGGACAGCGAGGTACGGATGACGTCTGCGCGCTGCAGCAGGAAGATATCGCCAATGTAGATGTGGTTGGTCGGCACATACACACTGAGCAGCTCGATGTCGCCCGCCTCTTCCTGCAAGCACATGGCACTGTTGGTACGCGGCACTGCGTGCTCAAGAGACACAGCATGATCGTACAGACTCTGACGTGTGGCATGCCCCTGGACCAGCAAGCCCCGAAATATATATATTTTACATAGGGGTGACCCCTCCCGCGCTCTCTCAGAGCTATTGGACATGGCATGAGCTGATTCTGCCGACTGGTCACAGGTCAGCCTGCAGCCCATTGGTGCGCACCCGCTGCTGCCCAATGCAATCTGTACTCTGCCCAGAGCGCGCGCACAGGACGCGCGCACGAGCGCTCAAGGTGGTGAGCAGCGGCGGACCTGCAGGCGGGTGGAGCCGGTGATGAAGCCAAACGCAAACTCGCCGTGGCGCGGGTGGCGGATGAGCACGCACTCCTGGAACGACTGCGAACCTTCATTCGCCGGGTTCACAGCCGCGCTCACCTGCGCGACACAGCGCGCGGCTCAGTCTCCTGGGCATGCTTTGCACGCGTGCCTGGCTGCCTGCAACAGAAACATCCTGGTCGTGCACTACAGTGCCGTTGTGCAGCCCCCAGGCTCTGTGCAGTGCTGTGCCGCTGCAACGGCACTCGCCACCAGCTGCACAAAGCCGCCGCCGCAGATGGGCTGAGTGTACAGGAGAGCGCGTCTAACGCATGGTGCCCCTGCCACCCTACACTACGGCTCTCTGACGCTCGCATCCCACAGCAGACCGTCAGCATCTCCAAGGCAGCGCCGCGAGCGCTGGGCAGCGCGCGGCGCGCGCGCGCGCGCCTGCTTGGCCGCGGAGTAGATGTGCTTCACGAGCGGCAGCTTGCGGATGATCCACTCGCCCACTTGCAACAGCAGCCCGCCCAGCCAGGACGACATCAGCACCCCTGCGCGCACTTCGCGGCCCGGTCAGCGCCCCGGCGTGCTCCAAGTGCAGAGCCTGCCAGCGCGGCGAGGCACTGCAAGGTGGCCTGTGCCTGCTGCACGCACAGTGCAGTGCAGTGCAGCAAAGCCCTCTGCATGCTGCAAGCCAGCCCCATCTTTCAACCACATGGCGACCTCTCGAGCGCCCCTGCGCGCTAAGCGCGCCATGGCAAACACGGCAGCCTACGCAAAGAGCTGCTGCCGCATGCCCTTTGCACGCAAACACGGCGCGAACGGCGCGCCTGTCCCAATGATGAAGGCCATGGACGTGACGAAGCCCAGGCCAAATACATGGTACCCAAACAGCGCCTCGTACACTGGCTGCGCCGCACGCCGTCGACTTTGCTGAGTACTCACCCTCTTGCCTCATACAAAGGGCCGGGCAAACCATGCTTGCAATAAGTGCATGCAACACGCACACAAAGAGGGGTGCTGTTCGGACGTCAAGTGTGACGCAATCGCAAGGCGCACCGAAAAGAAGTTGTCAAAAAAGGTGAGGAACCACCAGGTGACGTAGACGGTCACCACCAGCGGGAACAGCACCGCGCTGCGCGGCCACGCAAGCTTTGGAGGAAGGGCGCCCCGGCAGGGCGTGCCAGCTGCGGCGAGAGCTTGCATGCGGCGGCCCGGCCGGCGGGGCCGCGCACCAGCCGCCAAAGAACCGCCGCGACACCCAGCTGGACAGCACCGAGTGCAGCGCCTGCCACGCTCCAAGCAGAGCCTCAGCGCCATTGGTTGTCCGCCAGCAGGCCTGCCGCACACAGGCCCGCCGGCCCCACCTGCCGCAGGCCACAGCAAAGCTCCTGCAGAGCGGGGCGGACCTCGCGCGGCGTGGTGTGCCGCGCCTGGCGCGACTTGGGCGTCAGGCCCTCCTCGGACTTGAGCAGCCGGTCAGCCGGCTCGATCTCGCTTAGCCCGGACGCCGTCTGCGCCAGCCCGCCGCCCTCCGCCGCCCGGCTGGCCTCGCCGGGCCGCGGCTGCACCGGTGGCAGAAATTTTAGAAAAAGTACTGCCGAAAGGTACGGCACACCTATGCCCATCAGTGCGATGCCACCCGCCCGCCCCACCCCGCCGTTCAACTGTGGCCAGGCGAAGGCTGCCCAACGCCCACAGGCCACATGAAGCACACTCAATACTCACGCACAGTGAACAGGTGACATAAAGCAACAAGACTGCGCAGAGCTTGGCGGCGCTGGGGTAGCGGCTGGGGTATGCACGACTCCCCCGTGGCAAATGTCATGGAGAACGTGCACTGAAGTTGAGACATGCCAAGGGCGTGCTTGCAGGAGCTGGGCCGAGCGCACCTGCATGGCGCCCAGACCGGGCCTGAGGCGCCCCGCCGGCGACCTGGGGCTCTCTACGCTGCTGTGGCGCGAGATGAGTCTGCAGTTGCCTGGCACAGCCGTGGCGGTCCGCTGGGCCCGCAAGCCTCTCACGCAGCGCGCTCGTGCGAGGAGTGCAAGCCTGGAGACTGCTTTGCTCCTGTGTCCACTTCCAAGGTGTGCTATGGATGCTGCACTAGCACCCCCGAGCCACTCTGCACTACTAGGAACACAAGCGAGGGCGACCCGATTACGCACGACCGGCACTTAGTGCCTAGCGTCTGTCTGCTTGTCAATGACCAAGCACAGCCCTTGCGAGGGTGGCCAGGCAGGTTTTGTCTGGCTGTTTGCCTCTGCCTGCTCCCAGCGCGCTCCTCCGTCCTGGCGAGCCTGTCCAGTGTGTTGAAGCCAAGCCAGCGAGCCCTGCTGAAACCGTTGCACCGCACGCGCGCTGCGGAGTGGTCAACAAAACCAGAACGGAGGTCAGACGCTGTTCTCGCTGCTTGCAGGGGCTACGCAGATGGCAGCCTGAGCCTGGCTCGGCCGTGAGGCTGCTCCGGCAGCTCGGCAAATGCGCATGCTTGGCACCTCACCCTTGGGCAGGCCCTTGTTGAGGGCGCCTGGGTCTGCTGCTCCCGCTGTGCCGCTGCTGCATGGCGCGGCCGGGCCAGCATGGCGCCAGCCCGGCTGTAAGCGCAGCCAGTTGCGGCTGCTGTGCGCCGCGGCTGGCTACAGAGGGTCTGCGCCGCAGCGAGCGGCGCCGCTGCCGTCTGCCGCGCCTGCAAATGTGCGCCCGCCACAGCCAGCGCCCTGCAAAGTGTCGGGAGTCGCTTTGCTGATGTGGTCCCTGCTCACGCCTGCTGTGCGCATACAGACAGCCGAGCTTGGGGTCTGTTTGCTAAGCTCAGCTGGCTTATGTTGGCTCATTGCGTTGCAGGGCGTGCCGCGGGCGCCAGCGGCGCGCGCCCCGGTGGAGGAGCGCTTCTTGGCGCGCAGCCTGGTGGTGGACAAGCAGGTAGGCGCCTGGCCCAGCCAGTTTGACGCGTTATTTGTTGGGAAACGTTGCTGACCGCAGCTGTGACAAGCCATGCTGCCCTGCCTGTCCTTGCAGCTGCGTCGGCTGTCACTGTGTCAAAGCTCGGGCTTTTCCTGTGTCAGAGCTAGGGGGGATGGGGCCTATCAGTTCGGCCCGAGCTTGCAAAGGGAGAGCGCGAGGTTGCAGCGGCTGCGGTTGTTCCACCTGCTGTCGCTTGGTGCTCAGCATAAAATTCTACCGCTCACGGGGCGCCCTGGGCGCGCAGGTGATCACGCGCACGGACGGGCGCGCGCTGGGCGTGGTCGCCCACCTGTTCGTGGACCCGCGCGCGCTGGCGGTGGTGTCGCTGTCGCTGCGCGCAAAGGGCTTGGGCGGCGGCGCGGCCGGCAACATGCCCCTTGCGGCGCTGTGCCAGGCGCGCGGGTCCACTCTCCCTTCTGTCCCTACCCGTCCCGACTTGCTCAACTTGTTGCGGACCTCAACACACGTGCAGAGGTGCCCGGTGATAGAGCGCTAGGCTCGTTGCCGGGCGAGGTAATGCACTCCCGTTGCGCATATCGTGGATGTTGGCGGCTGCATGTGCGCCTCCAGCTCCGGTAACCTTGCTCGGGCTATGACGATACGCTTGCAAACAGCAGTGTCAGGTATAGCACGGCTCTGGTGCACCATAGGTCGTGGCCAGGATGAATGAGGCCTTTGTGTACCCTGGATATCCTAGATATTTGTCATAGCCTATTACCCAAATTTTGGTCAACAGTTACCACACACCTACCACATAGGTAGTCCTCTCCCATGGTAATGATGATGATGTAAAAAACCATCATCACCAATGCACATTGCCGCCTTACTTATGGCTTTTTCCATATCTTTTGGCACACTTTATATCCAGTACTTGAGTCAAGCCTGCAGCGGGACGCGCTGTGCGCGGGGGTGGCCCGTGTTCAGGTCTGGGGCCAGTGTTCGGGGGCCCCACGAGCGGCAACAGGCCGTTGCTGTGCACTCCACTGCTTCAAGCGTGAGCTCTTTCCGGTGGTGAGCCACTCGCCGGGCACGCGACCAGTGAGGCCGCTGCGGCTGGTAAGTGGCCCGCGTCGGTGAGTGCCCCGCTCGCAACTTCCGTGCAGGGCCGACCTCGCAGGTCTGCGGCCCCCTTGCCCTGGAGCCAGGCCGAGCCTCTCCCGCTCAGGCTGACAGGGGCCGAGCGCGCGGGCTGGCGGCGCGGCGAGGGAGTTTGCCCTGCACGTAGACCCCCCAACACAGCGCCCCAGCTGCGCGCTCACTGACGTGCGCGTGCGCGCGATATGCGGGCCGGGCACGCCGATCAAGGCCCCGCTCACGCCTGAGGCCGCGCGGGGCTGCGCGCGCGCCCGGCGGCCGCCTGACCCCGGCCGTGTGCGCAGATCGGGGACGTGGTGCTGGTGCACGACGCGCGCGCGGTGATGGGCGAGCCGCTCGACGAGGCGGCCGGCTGCCTGCGCCTGGTGGGCACGGCTGTGGAGGCGTCGGACGGCCGCTTCCTCGGCCGGGTGCGGCCGCCGCCCTTTCTTTTCTTCCTTTCTTTTCTTCTCCCACTGAGGCGGCCGCGGGTCTCCACACGAGCCCATGGGCGCGCCTCTGCTGCGGGCGCGCACTGGGGCGGGGCGGCGGCACAGCCGTGCGGCGGTGCGACAGGCGACCAGAGCGCTGCTGGCCTCGCCCGCCCCTGCGCGTGGTGGCCCCCGCTGGTGTGGGCCCCCGCTGTGTGGTGAGCGGATGGCCCAGGGTGGCTGGTGATGCCCCGCTCCTAGGTGTTGGCGCCCACTGCCTCAAGCGTGCAGCAAACTCAGCTGCCGCCGGCGCGCGTCGCACCACCCCAAGCTAGCCCGTGCGTCTCAGCTTGGCCAGCGCCACGCGCGCACTCACTGCAGGCGGTGCTGCGCCTGCTTGGTGTCCGCGCCCCGTCTGGCCGGCTTCTGGGAGCGGGTGCCTGGCGAGCGCGCCTTGGCTATACGTGCAAGAGGATATGTAAGGGCCCAGACCCTACCTTATCCTTCCCTGCCCACACGCGCGAGGAGCGCGCCGCGCCGCAGGTGCGCGACTTCAGCTTCAGTCCGGACACCGGGCGCATCGACGCGCTGCGCTACGACGCGCTGGGCCTGCCAGCCATCCCGGAGGCGGTGCTGACGGTGCTGGAGGTGGGCGCGGGCGCCGTTGCGCGTGCCGAGCGCGGCCGCATCACGCTGCGGCCGGGCGCCGAGCTGCGCGCCGCGCGCGTCAGCGAGGGCCTGCTCGGCCTGGCCATTGACAAAGCGCGCGTGCGCGGCCCGTCCAAAGCGGGGGCGGGTGGGGGTTGTGTTGCACTAGCCGGCGCCGCGCCCCAGCACGGGCCTGCCCCGGCTGTCCGCCAGTGACTTGTATGGGCGTGGATCTTGCAAGTGCTGCTGCAAGTCGCGCGACGCGTGCTGGCTGAGGCAGGGTTGGGGCGGCTGCCTGTGCCTGCCTGTCTGTTGACAACGCGCATCGGGACGTTCACCTGCTGGCAACCAGGATGGCGCAGGTGTTTCTGACCTGTCGCCCCGCAGTCACTGCAACAGCGGCGCACCCGCGCGCAGGAGCTGCTGGCGGGCGGCGACGACGGCCTGGCGGAGGGCGTAGCCGGCCCGGACAGCGCATATGATGAGTGGCGGCGGATATACGGCACCGAGTGGGCGCGCTGGTACGGCCTGCAGGTGCGCAGCCGGGGCCACCTCACAGCAAGCGCTGGGGCCCGGCCAGCTCGCCCAGTTGCTCTGGTGCGCGGGTGCGGCCGCGCAGCGGCGCAGGCGGCCTCGGGCCCTGCGCAGCTGTGCCCCGCGCCGGGCATGCTAGGAGCGCCGGGGCTGCAGCCGGAGCGCGCGCGCTGAGGAGCATCCGGGCGGGCGCCGGCCTGCCGGCTGGGGCGCGCTCTGAAGCCATGACGATGTCACTGTGCTGCAAGTGTTATGTAATCACAATTCTATCTATTACATAATAGATTAAGTTTGGTAAATTATTAGAGGAGAAGTGTGGTGTGAATGACTCTAAGCAAAGGCCATGTGCGTGGCGGCGCAACATTGCTGTAATGCGGCTGCTGCGCCCTGCACAGGCGGCGCCGCCCACGCGCGCGGAGATGGACGCACTCATGCGGCGCGGCCCGCAGGCGCTGCCCGCGCCACGGCAGCCGGCGTACGCGGAGCGCGTCGCGCGCGGCCGCGCGCGCGAGCCCATGCAGTGCGGGCCCGACCCTGGCGAGACACCCAGCTCGCTGCCCGCGTGCTGGTGGCTGTGCGGGGGTTTTGCAACAGCACGTGTGGCTGGTTCGCTCCGAGCGGACACGCGCCTGGGCGGGAGTGCGCGCTGCGCGCTGCTTGCACAGGGAGGTTGATGCGCACAGGTGTATGCGCGTCACGCGCTGCGTGCCCGCAGCCCTCTCTTGTTCAGTTAAGGTCTGTGAGCTGTTGTGGCAACGCCATGGCGCAGCAGAAGCGGCGGGGCTTCTCAGACAGCTCTGCGCGGTCAGGGACCCGCGCACGCGGCGCCTGGCGCCGCCGGAGGACGCGCGCGCAGCCGGCGCCGCGCCGCCCTGGCGGCAGCCGGCGCCTGCGGCGGCGGCGCCCGCGGCCACAGGCGCCGGCCGCATGGCCGGCGCGGCCTCGCTGCCCATCATCGATCGCCGGCGGCCGCCGCCTTACCGCCGGCGCGACGCCGACGGGCGCTACGGCGAGCGGCCCCTGGTGCGCCCTGTCCCAGGCCCTGCTGCACGAGAGTTGCTTGATCCAGGCAGAACTGCTGGTGGTGGTGCTTGCGGCCTGTGGCAGGCGGTTTACACATGATAGGGTAGGATACCCTATTACGTCAGGGTAGGATCCCCTAATTGCAGACAACCTCAGCGCCTCAGACGTGCGCGCGCGCGCACGGCCAGGAACCGACGGCGGCTGCGCAGCCAGCCGGCCTGGCGTTCGACGAGTTTGTCGTGCCGGAGCCGCGACGCGTCACAGAGCCGCTGCTGGAGCCGCTGCTGGAGCTGGGGCTGTCAGGCGACCCGTACCCTGAGGCCAGCTTTGCCGCGCCGGGGCCCTCCGGCGCCGGGTGGCCGCCCCCATGGGAGCCTGCCTGGCCGCCCGCGCAGGGCGGCGGCGGCGGCGCCAGCAGCCGCGAGTCCGACCCTGCGTGGCGCACCGGCGAGGCCGGCCGGGCGGGGGAGCCCCCGCAGGCGCCCATGCCGGCGCGTGCGGGAGAGCCTGCATGGCCGCGCGCTGCAGCGCGGCCGCCCAGCCGTGGCCCGGGCGGCGATGGCGGCGGGGCGAGGGAGTGACTGTTGAGGCACAGGGCCTGTGGGGGTGTGTGCTCTTCTAGGTTAGAGCGTGTTGGGATGCCAGAGCAGGTGTCTTCCATCAAGTGATCGGCGTTTGACAGTGTTGTTTGGGGGCATGCACAAATGCTGCGCTGCTTGGCTACGGTCCTCATTTAACTGAAAGTCTCAAATGTTGAGCCTCAAAACACTGTCACGATCACGTTTTGCACCCAAAACCGCACCCGCTGAGGCACACCGCGCGATTGTCTGGCGAACAGGAGGCGCTGCACAGAGACGCCGATCCTGGTAAGATCATGCGTGCCTCTGCACGCAACAGGACTGTACTCGTCACGCTCACCAGTGCAAGCCGCCCTCCGCGCAGCAAACCGCAGCCGCTCGCTAGCCTGGCGGCAGCGCTGCGCGGGCCTGCATGGCCGCCCTGTCCGCATACGCTGCCACGTCCTCGAGCCACTGCGCAACCTGCCGCCGCACGACAGAGCCGTGTCTCGCTCACACAGGACCTGCAACAAAAGGCGACGCGCCCAGCACCAGGCAGCACCTCGCGCCCAACTCCCCAGCTGACAGACGCGAGGTCACATCCAGGCAGACCCGGACCCCTTGAAGAGCCCGGGCATGATGCAACTCTGCCTGCACACCCCCATCCCTCCCTCGAAAGAGTGCCAGCGTTCCACACCACCGCACACCACGTACAGTGAAGCAGAGCAGGTTCCCTGTCTTCCCTGCCCGACCAGGCGTGGCACGCGCCCGGGACGCCCGCCCGCCTCTCTGGGTGAGGGCTCGGGGGGCGCGCGCACCAGCGGCGCGCCGGCCGGCGCGACGCCGCGCGCCAGCTCGTCCAGCAGCCAGGCGACCAGGGCCAGGCCCTCCGCGGGGTCCAGCGCGCGCAGGCCGACCCGCACCGCCAGCGCCTCGCCGGAGGCCCGGCCGGCCGCGACGTCCGCCGCGGCCGCCGCCACGCCCGCCAGCCGCCCGCCCGCGCCGCCCCCCGCAGCCGCACCCCCGTAGGCCGCCCTGCAGGCTGCCGGCCCGCTGAGGTCCCCGCGTGCGCACGCGGCGCCGCGCTGCGGGGCCCCGGCCCGCCCGCCCGGGTCGGACGGCGGGGCGTAGCGCGCGCGCTTGGCGCCCCGCATGTCATGCGGCGGCGCGCCCGCGGGCGCCCCGCCCTCCGCATCCCGCGCGCCCGCGCCGCTCACACGAGCGCGGTGGGCGGAATGGCCCGGCTCGCGGCCCGGCGCGCCGTCGCGGCCGGAGGGCGTCGCGCCGCGCGGGGGCGCGCCGCGGTCCTCCTCGGGCGGCGACATCGGCGTCTCTTCGAAGCTGGGGTTGGGGTACCGCCCCGGATCGCTCGCACTCGCCGGGTATGCAGCCTGTGAGGCTAAGCGCGCATCGCCACCGTTGGCAAAGCCGGGCTCGGATGCCGATGCGGCCGCAAACTCGCCCGCCAGGCGGCTTCCCGGCGCGCGCGTGCCGCCGTTCAGCCCCGCCGCAGCGGCGTGCGCGGCCGGCTGGTTGAATGGCGAGCCCCAGTAGTAGCCTGGCGGCTTTGAGCCAGCGGCGCCTCCCTCGCCGTCCCGATCGCCGGCGGGCGCGGGCCACGCCCCGAGCGCCCCCCGCGGCTGCCCTCCCGGTGCGGGCGCGCCCGCGGCCCCCGCCCAACCGCCCGTGTGGCCACGCCCCGCGCTGCCGCTGCCTGAGCCCTGCTCGGCCGCGCCGGCATGAGCCGGCGGGCAGGCGCCCGCCGAGCCCGGCTCGCCGCGCGCGCCCGCGGGCGGCGCCAGCCCGGCCAGGCACGCGCGCAGGAAGCCGTACGCGGGCGTCTCGTCGAAGCGCAGGCCGGCCAGGTACTCGCTGATGCGCGCGACCGCATCGCCGCCTGCGCGGACCGGGCCGCTCACAGAGCCGGCGGCCCCAGAGCCGCCGGGCGCTGACGCCCGGCACGGAAGCAGCGCCGGCACCAGCGCGCTGGTGGGCCGGCCCAGGCGCTCTGGCGGCCAGCGCCGGGGGCCAGCGGCCCTGGGCGGCGGCATGAAAAACCTGGCAGAAAACCCTGGCGGGGGCGGCGCACCCTGCAGCGGCGCGCCGCCGCCCAGGTCGGCCGGGCGCGCGAGGCAGCGCTGCTTGTGCGCGAGCACGGCCGCCTTGGCGGCCTCGCGGCCGGGCGCGTCGCCGGGCTCGCCGCCGTCGCCGGGCTCGCCGCGCCCGCCCGGCTCGCGCCAGGGCAGCCCGCCCGCCAGCATCTCCACCAGCAGGTACAGCCAGGACCATAGGTCGTCGCGCCGGCCTGCAGGCAGACCCCCCTCTCTTCTTACCCCGCGGTCGCAAGCGTGGCGGGGCACTCGCGGCGCAGCGCCAGAGCGGGCCTCCCTGCTCCAAGCCTGCATGCTTGGCATGCCTGTGAAGCAGCACAGCCCGCTGTGCTGTCCAGCCAGCGGCAACCACGAACTGTGTGTGCATGCTACCAGTGGCCGTCCGCCAATGCTTCCTCCGTGCCGGGCTGCGGCCGCGCACCCAGGTCCTGCTTTAAGTGCGAGTGCACCGACGCATATGTGGTCGAGCCGCGAAACTCGCCGCCCTCGCGCGCCGGCAGCACCTGCGCCGACGCGGGCTGGGGTCGAGCCGCGGGCATGTCGATGCGCGGTGTGCCAGGGCCTGCGCTGCGGCGCGCGGCGGGGGAGCACGCGCCTCGCCACTGCCAGCCACAACAGCGGCGCACCAGATGAGGCCGGCGCACAGCCCCAAGGCAGCGCGTTGACGCTCACAGGCGCTCCCAGGCGTGTCTCCTTAATGAGGCACTGCCTGCAAGACAGGCGGTAGCGCCGGGCTGGTTGCGCACGCCCAAGCAAACTCCCCGAGTAACCTATCACTGTAACCCAAGACAGCCAGCGCCGGCACCTCGCCGGCGTCGCCCACGTAGCGGCGCGCCAGGCCAAAGTCCAGCGCGCGCCAGGCGCCCGGCGCGTCGGGGCCCAGCGCGCCCAGCGCCAGCGCGAAGTTGGCCGGCTTGACGTCGCGGTGCAGGAACCCCGCGCGGTGGATGCCCTCCAGCGCCTCCAGCACGCCCGCGCCTGCCCGCCCGCGCAGCCCCGCAGGTATGGGCAGGGCGCAGCACCATGCAGGGCAATGTAAGGCCTTCCAGGCCAGAAGCGCTCGCACGGAAGCGGTGGCGGGCTGTTCGGCAGGCGGGGCGGGGCGGGGGCGCGCGCGCGCGCCTATGCCCTGCACGAGCGCGGGCTCGAAGCGCGCGCCGGGCGCGGACGCGCGCAACTGCGCCAGGTTGGCGCCCAGCAGCTCCATGACCAGGTACGTGCGGCCCTCGTGCGCGCCCTGGTCGCCCTCGCCCGCCAGGCGGACCACGTGCGGGCACGCCTGCAGCCGCCTCAGCGTCTGCGCGCCGGCCCCGGCCCCTCGGTGCCAGCCCAGTGCCTTGCAGGTGCGCCGTGCAGCGGACCTGTCCTGGGCCGCCCGGCCAGCGTGGCTGCTTTCAGGCGCCCCGGGGTTGCTCAAGCATCCAAGTCTCCAGCGCTCACAGCTCGGTAAAGCGCTTCCCAGCTCCGGAGGCGAGCACAGCAGCCGGACGCGGCAGTTGCGGCGGGCCGCGCCTTGTGCTCCAGCCGCGCAGTGCCGCCGCGCGGGTCCGCCTTGCGGTTGAGCTTGTCGAGCTTCAGTGCATACTGCCGCCCGTGCGCGCCCCGGTTGACGAGCCCTTCACCCTTAGATAATAGGGGAGCAGCTCTCCAGTGTGTCCTGCTACGCAGGCAGTAGGCCGTGCGAAGAGCCCACAGAACGCGAGCCGGCTGGCGCAGGGGAGCGCACGCGGGCTCTGCTGTTGTGCAAGTCCAGGACTTCGTAGACCTCAGCAAAACCGCCGTCGCCAATCTTCTGCACAACTTGCCAGCGCCCGGCGCTCAGGCCCTGCCCAATGCACTCATCCTTCCTCAGCAGCGGTGGACCCATGACACCGCGTTGACGACCAGCCTGACGTGCGATAGTCACCAGGACAGCATCACGCTCTCCTGTCTTGGCCCAGCAAGCTCCAGCTGGGAGCTTGACAGTGCTTGTGCAAGTGCGTTTCTACACTGCACATGCAGCCCATACCCCTTGCTGGCCTGAAATGCATGCGCATGCGGCTTTAGTCGCTTGTGTAAGCCTTTCTCATGGAGGAGCCTTGCTCATCACTGAATTCTGCAGTCTCATACGTGGGCTGGAGAGGCATTGGTTACGAAGTGCAAATGACAACGTGTTTGCTGCAAGGCAGTACACAGCAAGTTCTCACGCCAAACACCAGACAGCCTGGCACACAGTACAGCCCCTTCTGGACAGCAGGGCCACGCATGCATGGACCCAAGTCAGTGCACCAGCAGCGTCTTGCCAACAGGGCACTGGCCTGCTGCTTTTAATGAATAGCAGCAAGCCCCGGGCTAACTCAAAACCCCAAGTCATTCTGGCACCATTGCAGCTGCTCCGCCTTTAATTTTATGCACTGCAACCCGCCACAGGCGCGCATGCAGCTCGGCGGCCGGCACAGCACCAGTATCTGGCAGCCCGGGGCTCACGCCCCGGCCTGAGCAGCAGGCGGGCAAGGCAGCCGGTCTACGCGCCCCCCCCGCGAGTCACAAACGGGCCTGGGCCAGGCCTGCCGCCGCCTCACGCGCTCAGCAGGCCCTGCCAATGTTCCAAGCGGCGCGCCGCGGCATCGCTGTTTGACGCGCGGCTCGCGGCAGTGGGCGGCTCGGGCTCGGCGGGCCGCGCGCGCGGCGGCGCGCCATTGTCCACGGCCAGCGCCTTCTTGGTGAGGTCGTACACCAAGAAGGTGACCGCATACTGCGGCGCCTGCTTGATCTGCGCGCACCCCCAGGCACCGCAGCTGAGGCGCGGTGTCCGGGCCACGGCAACGCCCGCACCACCGGCGACATCGTCAAACCACCTGTCCTGTATGCCTGCATGGACACCTCGTTGGGCTCGCGAGCGAGGGGCATGTGCAGGACGTTTTACACGCGCACTGGCTGACGCACAAGCCCGCCGCTGCCTCTCACCCGCCATGGACAGAAGCTGACCCGGCGGACGCACCCAGGTCAGCCAGATGCCGTTGTAGAGCGCGCCGACGCCCTCGTGGCGCGCGATGTAGGCCAGCGCGCCCAGCGTGCTCGACGGCGGGCCGTTGCCCATCATCATGCGCCGCCTGCGCACCCAGTTCACTCACTGCTGCGTGCGTGCTCCCTGCAGGAACCCAAAGCAGGCCAGGGCGGGGCATGCTGAGCCAGCCTGCGCTGCAAGCATGTCCCCAGCAGTAACAACTCAGCAGGGCTGCATGCACGTGCAGTGCAGCAGTCTTCCGACAATAACAGCAAGTAAAGGAGCACCTCATCTCAGCCGTAGCACCGCGCTGCTCATAGCGGCCTGCGCCGAGCGCGGCGCGGGGGGGGGGGGGGGGGGGCCGAGGCGGGGGCGCCA
>JAABUV010002179.1_pt1 | contig 27121 bp, 40 predicted proteins | sample 5559971 | NCBI WGS metagenome assembly JAABUV01 (sample SAMN10711881, study PRJNA513362) | rock metagenome | isolation source: Antarctica rocks | place: Antarctica: Victoria Land, Knobhead nord | collected 2015-12-19
GCTGAGCGAGGCGCTGGCGGCGGGGCACAGCGGCGGGCTGAGCCTGCGCGACATCGACCGCCTGCTGCAGGCGCTGTGGGCGCGCAAGCAGACGCTGGAGCAGCAGGAGGCCGAGTGCAACCTGGCGCTGCTGCTGCAGTTCCTGCACCACTCCAGGCGCGCGGCAGCGCAGACCGCCCGCCCGCCCGCGCCGCGGCGCCCCGCCGCCGCCGCGGCTACCGCCCCCGGCTGCATGTGTGTCGCGCGGGAGGCGCGGGTCGGGCGCCGCCGCGTGCAGCAGGGCTGCGCAGACGGGCAGCTGCAGGGACCTAGCCGCAAAGTGCACCTGTTTGACGTCTGCGGTGTGCCGTGGCCGAGGTCGCCGCAGCTGTCGGGGCAGCGTTGGACTCACAGCAAGGGCGTGAGCTTGGGCGACATGTCCGGGCCGGGGCGGGGGGCACAGGGATAGGGGAGGGTGTGGTAAGCCTACCCCACCCCCCTTCTCTGACCGCGCGCAGGCAGGAGAAGGCGCGGAAGCTGGAGGAGCTGCAGGACGAGCTGCGCACGCTGGACGCGGACATCTCGCAGGTCCGCACCCTACCCTAGCACCTGCTCGGAAACCGCATGCCCTGACTGGGCCGCGCCGCCGCCGGCGCGCCGGCAGCTTGTGCGGTCCTTCAAGCGCGTACCAAAGCGCGTGACGTTTCTGTAGTAGGCTGCTCCGCTGGCAGGGCAGTCGGAGGCATCCAAACGTTGCACGCTGCCGGTGTTCAAGCGGCATGCCTGCTGCGAGGACGGCCGAGGGCCTGAGCCTTCCGCCACGAGCTCCTGCTTGCATCCCACGCGCCCCGGCGCGCAGGTGGAGAGCACGCGCGGCGCGGACGAGCCGGACGGCGGCGACGGCGGGACGCCGCCCGTTGCGGACATCACGGCGCACCTGCTGCGCAAGCGCCTGCGCGAGGAGGCCGACGCGCCGGCGCACGAGCCGCCGCCGCCGGCGCAGGACCCCGACCCTGATCCCGGCCACAACCCTGACCCGCCGCCCGCGCGCCTGCCGCCCACGCTGGCGCTGCCGGGCGCCGGGCGCATGGGCCCGCCGCCGCCGCAGCAGTACGGCACGCCGGACCACCCGCCCAGCCTGTTCACCGCCGGCGGGCGGCACCTGTCGGCGGGCGCGCTCGGCCACGCGCCGCCGGCGCCGCTTGGCGCGTCGTCTGGCTCGGGCCGCGCGTCCGGCTCGGGCTCCGGTTGGGAGTCGCTGTCGGGGACGGGTACCGGCGTGGACACCGGGACGGGCACGGGATCCGGCACCGGGACGGCGACGGGGTCGGGGTCGGGCGCGGCGGCGGGGCGCGGCAGCGGCGCCGGCGTGGCGGGGCGCGCGGCGGGCGGGCGGGCGGCGTCGGGAGCAGGCGCGGCACTGCTGCGGCCGTCGTTGCCGAGGCCCATGGAGCCTGTTATGGTCGTGCGGGCAGGCTGTCGCGGTAGAAAAAAAAATTTAGACGCAGCGCAACAATGCAGTTTTCAAGGATGTAAGCGCTAGCCCGTGGTTGTTCGGTATTCTGCGCTGGGAGCCCAAGCTGATGTGCCAGAGTTAGCCTTTTCCACCAGATTGCTGCTGCTGTGCACACGCAGGCCAGGTGCTGCAGTCTGTCGAGGCCGTGCACTGTGAACCCGCACGGCTGTACAACATAGCGCGTGGCTGCGCTGACGCCCGAGCACCGCGCAGGAGGGCGCGGGTCAAGCGGCCCGCCGCCAGCGCGCGGCGCGCGCAGCGGCAGTGCGGCGGGCGGTAGCGCAGACGCGCGGGCGGCCGGCGCGGGCGGCGGCGCGCCCTTAGGGCGTCGCCTGGCGCCAGCGGCTAGCGTCAGCCACTCCACGTCTGGGCTGAGCGGCGCCTCGGGCGCCAGCGGCGCGCCGGGCGATGCGATGGCCGCCGACCCCGTGCGGTGCGCGGCGATGCGCGCCTGCATGCTGGCCGGCCCTGCCTCCGTGCTGTGGGGACGCTTTGAGAGCGCGGTGCAGGAGGCTTGTGCAGTTGGGGGATTGTGGATAGCATAGAGAGTTCTTTCTGGGGTGGTAAAGCCCTTTGCAATCCTGCTGTGTGTGTTCTTGCAGCAGAGCTGCGAACGTTGCCGCGTGCTAGCGAGGGCCGTCTGGGGTCTGTTTCGCACCCTGTCAGTCAAGCCGACAAGCTCGCGTCTTGGGCGCTGCAGAAAGGGGCCGCTCCCAAATCAGCTCATGTTGCGCTTGAGTGAAGGGTGTGCTCACCGAGCGCGCAGGTCGCGCAAGCGGCGCGTGGCGACGCAGTTTGAGGACCTGCAGAGCTGCTACCTGCAGCTGCGGCGCTGCCGCCGCGCGGCCGCCGGCGCGTCTGCCGCCGGCAGCGACGCGGGCGCGCCCGGCGCCAGCCCCGCGTGCAGCGGCGGCGACGGCGGCGGCGTCGATGCCGTGGCAGTAGAGGCTGTGGCAGGCGCGAGCAGCCAAGACAGGCTGGGAGCGGAGGATGTCGCGCAACCGGCGGCGGCGGCGGGGGCGCCTGGGGCGGCGGCGGCGGCGGGGGCGCCCGGGGCGGCGGGCGGCGCGGGGACGGTTGGCGCGGTGCTGGCCAGCGGCGGCCTGGCTGAGTTCAGCCGCATGCTGTCCGTGTTCACGCACTGCAGCAAGCTGCGGGTGCGGCCCGCCGCTGCGACGCGCTCGCGTGGGGCAGGCTCTGCCCGACTGAGTGCGTCCAGGGGATCATCCGTGAGGTCAAGAACGAGCTCAACTGCGCGCTCCGAATATCTGACAGCTTGTGCAACGCTCTGACAGGCTGCTTCTGCGGAGCTTCACTGAGCCGAGTCAATGCTGAACATGAGGCTGTTTGTGCATGCAGACTACCATGTGCATGTTTGTGCATGCAGACTACCGTGCATGTGTGCACGCCTGCGGGCGTGCACTCTGGCGGCAGCCCTGCCGCCTGTCGACCCCTGGTCACCCGCAGGACGCAGCCTTGCCACTACCGGCGCGCCGTGGCCAGCCCAGGCAGGCGGCGCAGGCCAGTCCCCTGACCCCATCTGCGAGGCGACCGGCAAAGCGCACCGCGCAGGTGATCGCACAGCTGCCGCGCGCGAGCGCGCGCCAGTCGGCCGCCATCCTGTCCTCGATCGAGTTTGACCGCGAGGGCGGCGTGTTCGCGACTGCCGGCGTGTCTAAGCGCATCTCGCTGTTCGAGTACGCGGCCGTACTCGCGCACCCGACCGCCGAGCAGCACTTCCCCGCCAGCGAGCTCATCACGCGCTCCAAGCTGTCCTGCCTCTCCTGGAACCGGTGCCGCCCGCGCTGGAGCAGGGGGGTTAGATGTTCAGTCACTTCTGTGTCATGTTCCTTGCCTGCCCTGAGGCAAGCGCAGCTGTGCCGCTATTCGTGCTGAGCATTCATCGCAGGCGCTTGCACTTGCTGCCGCTCCTGCCTTGCTGCATCGGGGTAGGCGCACCCACGCGCGCCTGGTCAGCAGTTGTGTGGCTCACCCTAACCCCAGCCTGCCCGGCGCCGCAGGTACATCCAGGCGCACCTGGTGAGCAGCGACTACGAGGGCTGCGCGACGCTGTGGGACGCGCAGGCCGGCGCGGCCGTGTCGGAGTGGGAGGCGCACGAGAAGCGCATCTGGAGCGTGGACTTCTGCGCCGCCGACCCCGCGCTCTTCTGCTCCGGCTCGGACGACGGCTGGGTCAAGGCGCGCGCGGCGGGCCCGGGGCGCGCGCGGCGGGCCCGGGGCGCGCGGCGCGCTGGGCGGCCGGCGCAGGCGTTGGGTGGCCTCTGAGTCGCCCGGCGGCATGTGCAAGCAGCTGGTTGCCGTGCCAGCATGACGGGCAGGTGGCGTGCTCAGGCGAACGGGACGGAGCGCTTTCGGCGTGACTGAGCAGAGTGACCTGGTTTGGGTTCGAGCCAGGGGTCAGCGCTACATAATGGGCCGCAGCAGCTGGCTGGGAGAGCTATGCCGCCGTGCAGGAGTGCTGTTGGGGTACCCCAACCCCAATCCTAGCATGGCAACGCTGCGCGCGCCCCACGCCTGTGCGCCCGCGCAGGTCTGGTCAACCAAGCAGCCGAGCGCGGTGGCGGCCATCGACCTGCGCGCCAACGTGTGCTGCGCCAAGTACAACCCGGCACGCGCGCACGAGGTGGCCGTCGGCTGCGCCGACCACAACGTGCACCTGTTCGACCTGCGCAGCGCCGCGCGGCCGGTGCACGTGTTCACCGGTGCGCGCGCGGGGGGCCTGCCAAGTGAGCGTGGCTCAGGCTGTGCACCTGTTCGACCTGCGCAGCCCCGCGCGGCCGGTGCATTTGTTCACCGGTGCGCGCGCGGGGGGTCCTGCCAGTGAGTATGGCCCAGGCAGCAGCTTGCATTTAGGCAGAGCACGCGTCTACTGTGCAGACATGCAGCGCCAGACGTGAGCGCATGGCCTGCACTGGTCTCGCTCGGCAGGGCGGAGGTCGGACGGATCAGAGCCTCCTCACGCGCAGCTCACATGGAACTCGCGCTCGCCAGCTAGTCTACGCGCCTGATGCCTTGCGTGGCAGGCGCCTAAATGAATGCACGCGTCTCACGCCTCATGGAGTGTGCATGCGCCGCAGGCCACCGCAAGGCGGTCTCGTATGTGCGCTTCATTGCGGGCAGCGAGGTCGTGTCCGCGTCGACCGACTCTACTCTGCGCCTGTGGGACGTGCGCTCGCTGGGCGCGCTGCGCAACTTCAGCGGCCACACCAACGAGAAGAACTTTGTCGGGCTTAGCGTCGACCAGGACTTCATCGCCTGCGGCTCCGAGACCAATGAGGCGCGCGCCCTGCGCGCGGCCTCGAGCTTAGGGCTTGCAGGTTTCACAGGCATGCCTTGCAGGCACGACAGGGAGGCAGAACGCGCAGTGCTGCCGGTGCATGTGCTGCGCTGCGTGCTGGCAGCACACAGTGCGCCCGCCCGGCATGTCCTGGGTCGGCTTGCGCGGAGGGGTGCTTGCCTGGCAGGGCCTCTGCAAGTGCAGCGAGGGCGAGATGGTTGGCCATTGTGGCTTGTGGGGAGTGATGGCTGGGAGTGGGGCATGGCCTGCGTTCCAAGCATGGCCCCTGCCCCGCACTTGTGCAGCATAAGGCCAGGGGCGCGGCGTGACACGAGAGTCGGACGGAGCGACTGCAAGCAAATGACATTGCTCTGCGCTCTCCTTCTGTCATTTGTAACCTGACTGGAAAGCTGGCGTGCAGGTGTTTGTATACTACCGCGCCATGTCCAAGGCGATCGCCAAGCGCCACTTTGGCGCGGTCGCGGGCGCCGCCGCGGCCGAGGGCGGCCAGTTCATCAGCGCGGTCTGCTGGAAGCCGCGCTCGCGCACGCTGCTGGCGGCGACGAGCCTCGGCGCCGTCAAGGTCATGCAGCTCACGTCCTGAGGCCTGCGCGCCTCGCTCGTCGCATGGCGCGCTCGCTGCCGCCGGCCTTGGCTGCGTCGATGCGACGCGGCTCGTGTCGTCGCAAGGCCTGCGCGCCTCCCTCGGTGCCTGAAGGTCCTCTGGCCGCTGGCGCCTGCTCGAGCGCAGTGGCGCAGCTGATGTCCTGGGCCTGCGCTGCCCCTTTGCCTCATGAGGCCTCCGTAGCCCCTCGAGGGTCTGATCGGCCCCTGAGGCGCGTAGCGGGGCGTGGCAGTATACCCCGCGACACCGGCAGCAATTGCACGCCTGGTGTGGCCGTCTGTTGTTGGCGTGCGCGCGGTCATCATGTGTTGCCATGTCACAGCGTAACGCTGGGTGCTGCAGTGACTGTGCCCTGCGGCTGGCTCCTGTGGTGTTAGCGCCGGCGTCACAAGGCCGTTGCTGGCGCGCCGGCTTTGGCCCAGCGGCGTTGCGCCCGCGGGTAAGCAGTCGCGGGGCAGCGTCTGGCCTGCACCTCCAGGAGCTGGACCGCGCGGATGGTCACGGGGGCTGCGAGCCATTGGGCCAGTTGTGTGGCACATATCAGGACAACTGACTGGTTGCGTGCATGCTATAGTTGCCAGGCTGTGTGCTTGTCTGCACCTGCCAGGTTCTCATCGTGGGACCCTGTAAGCGTGTCCTTTTCATGGGGTGCTGCTCCCCAAGATGTGTCCGGACGGCTTGGGTTTTGGGATGTATGGTTGAGTGTGTGAGAGGCTGGTGAGCATTTGCGGGCGGGGTCGTTCTTGGTGCCTTGCAGGCAATTGCCGATGGCCATTGCTGCGCAGCGGGCTGCATGCGCAGCTGGATGGAGCCTTGGGGCGGGACACATCAGGACTGCGCGTGTCGTGCCTTGTCTGTCTAAAACACTGCTTGCTGTCTGCGCCCGTTCAGCTTCATCAGGCCTGTATGGCACTAGGCTTAGGCGTAGCGCTGCGCTGGGAGCGGTGGGCACGGGTGCTTTTACAACTTGCATAGTGTCACGCTGTGCTGGGGCGGCATACCAATGCCCACCCGACCAATTCTATGTGCCCTGTCTGTCTAATGTACAGGCATGCATACTGTAACAGTACTTAGAATCAGGCATGCATTCAGTGACATATAAGAAGGTTGGGCCGCAGCTACCAGTGCATGTGCTGTCGTGGTTGGTACAACAGGGTCCCGTCAGCTGACTGCTGCACAGAGAGCAGCACGTATGCGCTGCTCGCGTGGTGCAGCAGGCGCACATCTGCCGGGCCAGCATCACTGCTGCCTATGTCCGCTAGCCCCTCCCGCCTGCGGCCACCTCCAGGTTGCGCCAGAGGGGCGGCCATTGCAGGCGCTTGCGGCCCCGAGCGCAGCAACAGGGTCAACATCACAGGGCGCCGCGGCAGTTGGGGGCGCGGCAGTTGCAGGCGACAGCCGCGCCGGCTTCCGCCTTGCCGGACAGGCAGTAGTCGACCCTGCAGGGTAGCGCGTCCGTGTGAAACCTGCATGTGCCCGTGCATCCACGCAGGCCCAACCACAAGTGATCATGCACAGCACAAACCTGGCCGCTGCAAGCTGCAGGCAGACATGACGCCGAAACACCGCAACCTGACTTGACAGCAGCTTGCATGCATTGATAGGGAGCGTGCTTGTCTGCAACCTAGCACTGCGCTTTAGCTGTCGGCGGCTGATCGAGGCGCGCACGTGAGCTCCTCGCCGGGCGCCAGCCCCTGGCTGGCGAAGTAGAACACGCGGCGCCGTCCGTTCAACGCCACGATGCGCGCCTTGCAGTTCGCGCTGCGCGCGGCGGCGACTGCGCATGTCAAGGCTTGGATGGCGATCAGACTCTGGCAGGAGAACCAAGAGCTGACATGCGTGCGCGCAGCATGGGCAGGCAGAGGCCTTATGCAAGCGCCAGCATGCACTGCTGCAGGTGCCGATGAGCATGTTGCCAGAGCCTGCCCAGCAGCATGGAGCACGCCTGCACGAGTGGTTGATGAACCGCGCCAGGTTCCCCGCGCGCGTGGCATCGATCACGTGGTCCTGCGCGCCCGCGCGCGCGGCCGTGTCTCCGCAGCGCAAGAGCGGGTGCAGGCGCAGCGTCTCCGCCTTGCGCCCGCTCCTCTAAGGCCTATGTCTGTCAGCACAGGCATGCGGGTGAGCATGGTTAAACCTACCCTACCCTGGCCGCACCGCATCCAGCCCGAACATGTAGCAGGCGCCGGCGGCGCCGGCGCCGGCGTAGGCGCGCTCCCGCGCGTCCGCCACCGGCCGGCGCACCAGCTCGCCCACGTACTCGATCACCAGCTGGCCCGCAGGTATGTGCTCTGCCCGCGGCGCACATTGCGCTCCTGAGACCATCCGGCACGCGGCCATGACAGCGTGAGCTGCGCTCGGCCACGCCAGTGCAGCGCTGCTGCCACGGCGAGCATATGCGCAGCCAAGTCGCATGAAGCAAGAGGCATCTGCACCTGCCCTGTCCTCTAGCACTCTCATGGGGCACGCACCGATGGTGTACACGCCCAGCTGCGCGATGCGGGAGCGGCGCAGGCACAGGCGGTACAGCCGCGCGCGCGACTCGTGCGCGGCCGTGTGCAGGTTTGGCGCCCACAGGCTGCGCGCGGCCTTGGCGGCGCCGGCGCCGTTGCCGCCGCTGCTGCCGCCGCTGCTGTGTGCCGGGCCATCCCCGTCCGCCATGAACGTGAAGGGCTGCCGCCGCCTGTTGCCGCCCAGGCGCTGGCGGCAGGCCTCCGCGCTGACGCGCCCGGCGCGCGGCAGAAGCATCGGCAACGGCTTGGCATGGTGCGGCAGCGCGAGCGCAGGCCAGGGCGCTGCGCGCGAGCATGAGCCGGGCGGCGGCAGCGGCTGCGCCGCCGGCGGCGGCCGCAGCATGGCAGCGGCGGGCGCCGCGCTGCAAGCGGCGCTCGCGGCTGCCCTTCGTGCCTTCTTTGGTGCCTGTCCCAGCCGGCAGGTCCACATTGGCGAGTGAAGCCCTGCCATGATAGCCAGGAGTGGTATGCAGGTCTTTTCATTTGGCTCCGCATGCAAAAACCGCCCTGCATCCCTGGCCTTGTCAGGCACGGGGTCGCATGCGCTGCCAAGCGCCGCACCTTCTTGCCACTAGCAGCAGGCGCGCGCCGGCCCCGCGCAGCTGGGCCCTGCAGGCGAGGCATGGGCGTCTGGGACTGGGACGGCGTCCTCACGCCCGCGCCAGAAGGCGCACAGCCGTCGCTGCCGCCCCATGCCTCCAGCAGCGGCAGCAGCCCGCCGCAGGGGCCCGCAGACATGCGGGTGTACCCCAGAGCCTGTGCCGGGACCGCGGCCACGTCGCGGCCTGCATAGCCGCCCCCATATGCAGCCTGCCAATGTTCTGGGGTCCCTTCGCGCCCGGCCTGCCCTGCCCAGGCGCGCCGCGGGCCTTGCCCAGCCACCGCAAGCGCTCTGCCTTGCAGCACATGCGCGAGCACCGCCGCGGCCAGCCCGCCTGGCGCCGGCTGGCCCTGCAGCGCGCAATCGGCTGGCAGTTTCACGCAGCACGCTCCATGCATGTTTTGCCACGCTGCAGATCCTGCGACAGCTGCTTCCAAGTCGCGTGCGGCCGTCACAGCGCACACGGTGCTGGGTGCGCTCCCGGCCCGCGCGGCGCACAGCCGCTGTCGCTTGGCAGGCGGAGCTGCGCCAGCCTGGGGCCGCGCGTGCGCTGCCAGGCCGCTGCTCGCGGCTTGCTGCAGCGCCTGCTCTCGCCGGCGGCGCGCCTGCAGCAGCTGCGCGCGCATGCTGCTGGCCAGGTCGAACGCCTTGGCCTGCCGCTGCGGCAGGGCGGCGCTCGCCATGGTCGCCTTCGGGTCGCCAGCGAGCCGTGCAGCAGGGCTGGCACTCTTCGCCCCAGTAGATGGCTACCTGGTACACCGCTGTCGAGTTGAGCAGGCACCTGACAGGGAACGACCCTGGTCACTTGGTGACAGGCTGACAACTGGAAGCCATAAGCAGGCTGCAAGCGAGGCGGAGCGACTAACAAGAGAGCGAAACAAGCAAGCAAGCAAACAAGAGCTTTGGGGACTTTGTTGTGCTTAGTACTAGAGTCGCACGTTGGCCACGAGACGCAGACATACAGTGCGTGATAGGGACAAACGAGTGCACTACCTGTCAGCAGACAACACAGGGCGCTGTAAGCGGCGCTAGTGGCTCGCTCGCAGAGGCCCCGCAAAACCAGAGGGCAGACTGGTGACAAGCCACGAGTGTTGACCTCAACAAGTCTAAATGGCTCTCTGCATCTCAGCCAGGCTGCACTGCAGCAGCCAGAACAGTATGAAGCAAGATGGCAGCCATGGTCTGAGCCAGCGAGAGCACTAGCAGAGCAGAGCGGTTTCGAGTTGCATGGATACTGCAATTGTGCTGCGAGATACAGTTTGAAGCGCTGAGCAGTGCTAGCGTAGCCTTGGCTAGGCTACGCTAGGCAAGTGGGCGTAGCTAGGGTGTGGTGTTGCAGCGTTACAGAGCCCAGAATCGGCAGGGCACGCATGCTCGCAGAGCGATGGTCATTAAATCAAGAGCCAAACATTGTACACACGTAACTCATTGCAGAAATAATCTGCATGTACCAAAAGTCTCAGTCTACAATCACCTGCTCCACTGTACACGGTGCCAACAGAGTTTGTTGAACAGACGCCCCGAAGAGCCTGTCACTCCTGATTCACAATGGCAGCCCTGGCCCAGTAGCTGGATCTGCTGCCCTTCTGGGGCCGGCCTGATCATTCGCGGCGGGTGCGCTGCTGCCCCCCGGCGCGGTCCAGCTCTGGTCCAGCAGTACTGCGACGTCTCTGTGCAAGCAGATAGTTCTCTAACTTAGACTTCAGTGTGATGCTGAGCATCAGGACGCCTGACAGCGCACTTTGACACTTACTTTGACAAGCACAATGTGGCGGTCTGTGCGAATCAATGTGAGCTGCGGCGCACCGCACGGACAGCGGCGCCTCTGACCGGCGCGGCGCGGCGCCAGACAGGTCCATGGCGATCGCGCGCGCGGCGCACAGGCGGTGCACATTTTCCTCCACGCTCGCGCTCACCTGCGAGCACGCGTGGCCACCGTGCCTGTGACCTGGGTCTCTTGCATGCGCCCCAGCATGTGCCTTTGGACATTTGCGCAGCACATGGCCGGGAGAGCGGCGCACATGCAGCAAGTAATGAGCAGCGGCCCTGCGACAGCATCTGGCCATCTGGCGCACAACAGGGCGGCGGCGCGTGCAGGGCGGGGCGCGCGCCACGAAGCGGTGCACCCAGGTGTCGCGCGATTGGCCGATGCGGTTGACGCGCCCCAGCGCCTGCGCCTCCACCGCCGGGTCCAGCAGCGGCTCCACCAGCACCACGTGCTGCGCCTCTGCGCCAGCATGGCCACCTTAGGGCACACGCTACCGTGTGTCCTAATCCCACTATGCGTCAGCCATTCGCCCCTGCTGGACGAGCTGTGCAGCGCACAGAGAGGTGTGATGTGCGGGCGCTCTGCATGCGGCTGCATGCCGGCTGCCGTTGGAGCGCCCCCGGCGCGCTGCGAGCGCTGACCTGAGGCAGGCTCACTTCGCAATGGGAGGACGGAGGACGGGCCTGCAAACCATCTGCGGCACAGCCCAGAAATGTCATGCGCGCTCTGCACGCGGCGCCTTTTTGACCCGCATGAGGAGGACCCGCCTACAGCATGCTGGCACACTGCGTGAGACAGGCAAGCAGTGACGGCGGGGCCCCTGCCGTGCTGGCGCACCCGTCAGGTTGAGGCCGTTGGCGCCCTGCTTGATGAGCAGGAGCAGCGTGCGTGCAGGCCCGCCCTTGGCAGCGTGCGCGCCGGCCGCGGGCGCGGCGCGGAATTGCGCCACCGCGTCCTCCATCGCGCGCCGCCCGCGCCCGAGCACGAACGGCACGCCGTTGGCCTGTGCAAGCGCCCCAACTCTTTTTTACAACTGTCTATGGACTAACACACGTACTGGAAACACCTTTATTTTATGCATCCCCAGACAGCAAAACCACAACTACACAAGCGTTGCATGCATGCGCCTGAAGCTAGGCATAGCCCTGCGATGCTGTGAGCTTGCTGGGATGACATTGCCCTGGAGGCAATCAGAGCGGGGCTGGCACCTGCAGCGCGTGCGCCAGCAGCTCCAGCACGTCCGCCCACTGCGAGAATACCAGCAGCCGCGCGCTGGCGTCGGCGCGCGTGACGGCCAGCACGCGCCGCACCACTGCCTCCAACTGAACCGCAAAGGACACAGGTCAGCATGATCGGAGCTTATCACAAAGGAGTAGCAAAGTATGCTTGTCATGCTTTTGGTACGAGGCGTTCGCCCGTAACCCCCGCGCCCTAATCGAACAGCCTAGCTGCTTCCCGATGCTCCCCCCCTTGGCTATATATTAATCGAGCACCGCTGCACACAGCAAAAGTTTACTGTACACATCGCACTGTGAAATCCGTATTTGTGCACAGCTTACTAGCAACGAGGCAGGATGGACCCCAACAAGTTTACCGAAAAGACGCTGGAAGCACTGAATGCCGCGCAGGAGCAGGCAGTGGAGCACAACCACCAGCAGGCGCGCTGTGTGCAACGTAAGGGCTTGCCAAGCCACTCGCCAGCCTGTGCAACAAGAGGGGCGACAGCGTCTAGCAAGCAATGCGTGCTATTAGGCGATTTCTAAATGCAAGCTTGACGCTGCAGGTCACGCCGCTGCACTTGGCAATTGTGCTCTTTGAGGACCCGGAGGGCATTGGCCGGCAAGCCGTGCTCAAGTGCGCCAACGAGGACACGCTGCGCTCCATCATCCGCGTGCTGAAAAAGAAGCTCGTGCGGCTACCGTCAGTCTCGCCGCCACCCGACCAGGCAAGCACCTGCTCTACCCTTCAGGCTATACCAAGCCGCTGAGACAGCCAGGAACCGACTGAGGCCCGAAGAGCTGGCGCACTTGCGCAGGCGGAGATCGGCAGCGAGCTGCGCAAGGTGCTGCAGGATGCCGTGAAGCTGCAGAAGAAGCGCGGCGACAACTACCTCAGCGTGGACACGCTGCTGCTGGCCGTGCTGGACAACAAGGATGTGGCCGAGGCCCTGAACGAGTCTGGTGCGCTCCTTGTGCCAAGTGCTTTGTGCACAAGCACGACTCGCAAATACAAACATTTACCTGCACCCGGGGTAAGCATACGCAACACAAAAGCGCGTGCAGGTTGACACGCCTCCTTAAGCTTGTAAACTTTATGATGTTCAAGGTCCCGGCCTGGGCAGCGCTTGCATGACCAAGCACGCGTGTGCTGCGGCGCCTGCAGGGGTGAGCAAGAGCCAGCTGGAGACGGCTCTGGGCTCTGTCCGCGGCGAGAACAAGACCGTGGACTCGCGCAGCAGCGACCAGCAATTTGAGGCGCTGACCAAGTATGGCACGGACCTCACTGCCAAAGCCGCACACCTAGACCCCATCATTGGCCGGGATGAGGAGGTGCGCACTAGCTACCCTAAGAAAATCTTGACCATGACCCCCGATCATGCCCCACACGTGTTTGTACTGTATTGTTGTGGCTGGCTCAATATTACTGTCAGGATTTAATGCGGTGCAGCACCCATGCTGCATGCTGCATGTCTCCTAGCGCTTGCAGCATGGTTGCATGCTTGCCAAAGTACGCTGTTTGCAAGATGCCCTGAATACTGAGGTTTCATGCATGCTGTGCTGACTGTGGACGCTTTGGCTCTGCGCTGCAGATCAGGCGAGTCGTGCGCATCCTGTGCCGGCGCACCAAGAACAACCCGGTGCTCATCGGCGAGCCGGGCGTGGGCAAGACGGCGATCGTGGAGGGCCTGGCGCAGCGCATTGTCAACGGCGATGTGCCGGCCACGCTCCGTACCATGCGCGTCATCTCGCTCGACATGGCCGCGCTGGTCGCGGGCACAAAGTTCCGTGGCGAGTTCGAGGAGCGCATAAAGAGCGTGCTGAGCGAGGTCACCGAGGCCAAGAACATCATCCTGTTCATCGACGAGATCCACCTGGTGCGCCCAGACCTGCGGCGCTGCCTAGTATTTCCCCGCGACTCTGGTCGCTGGATATAGCAGTCTTAAGCTTTTCAATGATTAAGCGTATGATTTGGTGGCGCCTTCCAGGACGCAGCAGACGGCAATTTGCATGAGGCCGGCCGCATGCGCAGGTGCTGGGGGCGGGCAAGACCGAGGGCGCCATGGACGCGGCCAACATGCTCAAGCCGATGCTGGCGCGCGGCGAGCTGCGCTGCATTGGCGCCACCACCATCGTGCGCCCCGCGTGCCACGCCGGCCGCCCGCGGCTTCTGTCCTTTTCTCACAGCTGCACATGAAGTGCCGTTGCAGAGCACCATTGAGTCGCGTCGCGCATATGCTGAACGCGCCGGGCGACCCACTGCTCTGACGATGAAACAATAATGGGTCTGCCTTTGGGCAATCTGCGCCGCACAGCTGCTGATCGTGCTGGACCGCGCAGGCGGAGTACCGGCAGTACATGGAGAAGGATGCGGCCTTCGAGCGCCGCTTCCAGCAGGCGCGCGCCTGACAACCCCTCATGCCATAGGCCTGGACAGCCTCATTGTTGTCTAGGCTTCTTGCGAAAGGGCTGCATGTTGTGCGAGATGCTGCTGCTGCAGGCTGTGGCTGCCTCCAGACGTGCCATGCCTGCACTCGTTTACTGTCTCCCATGGCGCCTGCTGAGGCCCCGCACGCCGTGCGCAGGTGCACGTCGAGGAGCCGAGCGTGGAGGACACGATCGTCATCCTGCGCGGCATCGCGGAGCGCTACGCCAGCTTCCACGGCGTGCGCATCTCCGACCGCGCGCTGGTCGCGGCCGCCGAGCTGTCTGCACGCTACATCCAGGCGCGTCCCGGCACACCGGCACCACTGACACTGCCTGCAACGGGTCCCGGGCTTGCTTGCAGCAAAAGGCTGCTCTTGCGCCGCGCTTGGCTGAGAGCGCGCCATTCGGACACCAGCCCTGGCCTCTGGCGCCTCCCTTGTTGCACATGATGCTTTGCCGCGCGCGAAGATGCATGGCAATGCGAACCCTGCCTGCACGCGCTCTTGGCCGCCGCGGCCGCGTGCTGAAGCCCGCTGCACGCTCGCAGGGCCGCTTCCTGCCGGACAAGGCAATTGACCTGGTCGACGAGGCGTGCGCGAACAAGCGCGTGCAGCTGGAGAGCGTGCCGGAGGAGATCGACAACATGCAGCGCCAGAAGTACCGCCTGCAGGTGCCCCGCCAGCGCCTGTGCCGCGCGGTCCGCTCAGAAGAATGTGTCTCGCGCTCGAGCCGCTGCTGTGACAGCCATCGCATGACCGGACAGCCTGCATGCGGGCATGGGCCCGCGGCACTTGCGCAGGTGCTGAGTGGGCGGCAGCGCGCGGCCAGGTGGAGGAGAAGGCGCTGAGCAAGGAGAAGGACAAGGCGAGGCAGGAGCGCCTCGCGGAAGTGCGCAAGGAGCTCGCCGCGCTGGAGGACCAGCTCCGCCCGCTCCTTGTACGCCCCGGGAGACATGCCTCTGCTCGTCTCCGCACTCCTCTTCTCGGAGTCCAAGATATGGCTGGTGCTTTGTTGGATGCGCAGCAGCTTGCAGCGCGGCCCGACGCTGACCGCGTGCGGGGAGCCGCGCGCAGATGCGCTACGAGCAGGAGAAGAAGGACATGGAGGAGCTGCGCGCGCTGCAGAAGAAGCGCGAGGAGCTGCGCGTCAAGCTGAAGGAGGCCGAGGCGCGCTACGACCTCGCCATGGTCGCCGACCTCAAGTGTGCCCCCGCCCCGCATGCAGAGACCTGGGCTCTGCGGCCGGTGCTGGTGCAGGGTGCGCTGCTGTGCCGCAGGCGTGTCGCAAGCCAGCGAGTCTCACAATATGCTGCCAAGTAAGCGTGCTCGTCCAGCGAAGTGACGCGGCGCCTGCCAGCGCAGGTACGGCGCGCTGGCCGAGATCGAGGCCGCCGTCCAGGCCAAGGTGAAGAGCCTGCCGCCCGACAGCATGCTGAGCGCGGAGGTGCGCCCGCCGGACGCGGCCCCCGCCGCAGCGCTGGCCTCCTGCTGGGCACTGATCTCCGCATTCACCTGTCTTGCGGCATTGCATGCACCAGCCAACCGTACATCCACATATGCACATGTTCCTGTGTGCGTCGCCAGACGCGCTCACGCCCCGGCGCTGGCCTCCTGCCCAGCATCACTCTTTGCCGCATCACAGGCGATCTGTGGCGTTGCATGCGCCAGCTGACTGTGCATCCATCTATGTGTGCTTCCTCTCCTGGGTGCGCAGCGGCCCACGTGCAGGCGCCTGTGGGGCGGCAGGTGGCGGCGGAGGACGTGGCGGTCGTGGTGTCGCGCTGGACGGGCATCCCGGTGCAGCGGCTGTGCGAGAGCGAGAAGGAGCGCCTGCTGCGCCTGGGCGAGGAGCTGCACCGGCGGGTCGTGGGTGCGCGCGCCCCTGCTGCACGGTCTTCCCCGGGAATGTTTGCAGCCAGTCTGGAGCGCATGCGCTTGGTGCCGCACCTGCCGTCTGCTCTGAGGCATGCATGCATCACTTGGCTGAAATTCACAGAAGATTCCAGCCCAATCTGATTTCAGAAACAGAGTCAACAGGAGTATGTTTCCATGTTGGGCGGCAGGCCAGGAGGAGGCGGTGGCGGCGGTGGCGAGCTCGGTGCTACGCAGCCGCGCGGGCCTGGCCAGCCGCGTCCGCGGCGCGTCGTTCCTGTTCCTGGGGCCCACCGGCGTCGGCAAGACCGAGCTGGCCAAGGCGCTCGCGGAGCTGCTGTTCGGCGACGAGAAGCTGCTCATCCGGCTGGACATGGGCGAGTACATGGAGAAGCACACGGTCGCGCGGCTGATCGGCGCGCCCCCGGGCTACATCGGGCACGACGAGGGCGGCCAGCTGACCGAGGCTGTGCGCCGGCGGCCCTACAGCGTCGTGCTGCTGGACGAGGTGGAGAAGGCGCACCGCGAGGTGCGCGCTGTTTTTGCTTGGCGCTTCAGACGCGTATGCCTGTGGCGGAAAGCATGTCGGCCGCTCAGTTAGTGCATGTTGATGACGTTTCTTTCTGAGGCACCCCAGCGGCTGTCTGTATGCTGAGACTGCTGTGGGTGGCGCGCGCTGACGCATGCTGCGCGCTGCGGGGGCGCAGGTGATGAACGTGCTGCTGGCGGTGCTGGACGACGGGCGGCTGACGGACGCCAAGGGCCGCACCGTCAACTTCGCCAACACGGTGATCATCATGACGTCCAACCTGGGCTCGGACCTGCTGCTGGAGCGCGGCAAGTCGGCCGCGGCCAAGGACCTGGTCATGGAGGCGCGCGGCCGCTTGTGCACGGCTTTGTCAGTATATCGGACCTACCCTGAGCTGGGCTATGCGATTGGGGAGCCCTGGACTTTCGTACAGTCGCCATGCCCTGCACACTTGCCTGGCACGGGATGGTGTCGCTTGTCCGACAGATGCCGACAGGCAGTGTGCCATGGCGCAGGTGGTCAAACGCCACTTCCGGCCAGAGTTCCTGAACCGCCTGGACGACGTGGTCGTGTTTGAGCCGCTGGGCGCGGACCACCTGCGCAAGATCGCGCGCTTGCAGGCGCGCCCCCGGGGTACCTGGGGTAGACCTGCTCCTGTTTTTCAAAATCCAAGGTCACACTGTCTTGACATGCCCATCCCCGCTGCTGCACGTACATTCTACGTGCTTAAACTTTTGTGGACAGACTGCTGACATCAGCTGCATGCTGGTGTTGCATCCTTGTAGCGCAGGCCTGCGCGGTGACGGTGGCTGCGGCGACGCAGGTCAAGGAGCTGAACCAGCGGCTGCGCCACAAGCACATCACGCTGGAGCTGACCGACGCGGCGCTGGACTATGCGGTGGAGCAGAGCTTTGACCACCTGTGCGCCGCCCATGCCCCTGCATGCAATCTCTATGTAAATTTGACCAGACCTGTCACTTGATGTTGATGTCAACCTGTCACTTGAGTCTCAGATTGGCAATGAGTCTGAGTCTGGGCCCATGACGCTGATGTGCCCCATGACGGGCGCAGGTATGGCGCGCGGCCGCTGCGGCGCTGGATGGAGAAGACAATTCTGACCGACCTCAGCCGCATGCTGGTCTCCGGCGAGCTGGGCGAGTACGCGGCGGTGGTCTGCGACGTCGCGCCCGACCGCAAGGGCCTGGTGTACAAGGTGGAGAAGGCCGAGCCGGCGCCGGGCGTGCCGGAGCAGCAGGACGCCAAGCGCGCGCGCTGGGCCGGCGCCACCAAGCTGGACGAGGAGGAGTCCATGGAGGAGTAGGGCGCCGGTCGGCAGACCCTAGGGCATGCCGGAGCAGCAGGACGCCAAGCGCGCGCGCTGGGCCAGCGCCACCAAGCTGGACGTGGAGGAGTCCATGGAGGAGTAGGGCGCCGGGCGGCAAACCCAAGGGCATGGAAAGCGACGGAGGCGGAGCGGGTGCTGGCGTGGCTGTGAGCGCGCCGAGCGGGTGCGCCACGCCGGCGGTGGCGAGCTGGGCAACGATGAGCGTGTGGAGAGCGGTAGGCTGCTGCGGAGGAGCGAACACAAGAGCCTAATAAAGTTAGACGCGAGGGGCTAGACATAGGAACTGTGCTATAGCTTGTAGTCGGGCCTGTGTGTACGATGAGGTGCTCTACTGGCTGGGTGGCTCACCTTGCGCGAGGCAGGTGTTGGTGGGCCTCAGCGGGCTGAGGGGGAGCGGGTCATTGTGTTTTGGCGCACGTGGGAGAAAGGCCAGCTCCTGGCTCCTGGCGGACTAGAGGTCTCCAGCAGCTGCATCAAGTGGTCTGCAGTGCATGTCTGTGCACTGGGATGGTCTGCCACGCTGTAGTCGTTCCTGGGGCTGCAGCAGCGCGCCTCGCTGGCCGCTGCACCTCACGAAGTATGCGCTTTGCCAGTGTGCTTGTCACCTGCTGCAGTTTTGTAGGCCACGTTGGGCCCTGGTCATACCTAGCCAGTGCCCTGCCGCTGCGTCGGCATGTAACGCTGAGAGGTGACTGCTGCGCCCATGCTGTGGCGACCAAGGGCGCGCTTGCTGAGCCCACCCAGGGCGGTTCACCCATGCGCCCGACACGGCGCTGAGTAGCCATGGAGCCCTGGTTTTGCCAGCTCGTACCTGCCAGCCCACCCGCTGCCAACCCATCCCTCCCTCCGCTGTCACTCTTCTCGCTACCCTCCCCTTCCCATGTGACATCCATCCGTGCCTGTTGGAGGGGCCCTGAAAGGACCCCAAAAGGCCGGCGCGCCTTTGTGCTGTAGCTGCCGCGCACGACGATGCCGTCCTCCGCCTCCGCGGCCGCGGCCTCCGCGGCGCCAGCCGCCGCGTCGCCGCCGCCGCCCGCCGCCGCCGCCGCGCGGCCCGCGTCCACGTACGCGATGTCCGCGACCAGCGTGCGCGTCCGGCAGGTCGGGCACAGCACGCGGCGCTGGGCCTGCGCGCGCGCCGCTGCTCAGCACGGGCTGCAACGCGTCTGACCAGACCACGCTGGCGCCCACTGCGCACACTCACATGGTGAGCCGCTTAGCTTGTCCCTTCAATAGACTAGCTGCGCAACCGTGCTTCTATGTAGTCTTGCAGTCTGTCTGGCGGCCATGTGCCAAAGGTGCCAGCAGAACAGAGCGCTGGTCAGCAAGGCGAGCAAGTACAAGCGTGCGGCAATCAGCGCAGTGCCGCACGTCAGGCAACCAGCCGCAGCAAGCCGCAGGAGCGGGGAGCGCGCCCGCGGCAGGTTGCCGGGCAGGCGGTCGATGAGCGCCATCTGGCAGCGCACGCACAGCTGGTGCCCGCACGGCAGCATGGCCAGCTCCGCGCCCAGCGCCTCCTGGCACACCGGGCACAGCTCCGCGGCGCCCTCGCCCGGCCCCGGCTGGCCTGCACGGCCTCACGCAGGGCTCAACCACACTCGATCGCATGTGGGCGCACCCACGCTATCAAAGCACACATGCATTCATGTCGGGAGCACCTGCTGACTCTGCCAGGCCGACACGGTCCGACTGTGTTCCGCTCTGCAGGGGCAGCCTTCAACAGGCCGTGTGCGTACACCCCGTGTGGCCCGGGTGCAGACCCTGCGCGTGGCCATACCCTGGGCGGCGGCCGCCACGCGCTGGCGCGCGGCCTTCAGGCCCTGCAGGTAGCGCAGCGTGCCCAGCTGCTTCTTCAGGTCGGCCTCCGCCACGATGCGCTCGGTGGTCAGCTCCTGCGCGGCATGCCCGGTCAGCGCCGCAGGCGCCAGCGCACCCGCTGCCCCGCACGGCGGCTCGCGACGAGCTGCCAGCCGCCGCCGAGCACGGAGCACAAAAGGCAAGCCCAAGTGCAGTCCCAGTCCGCCTTCACATGCACTGCAGTGACGCCAGCGTGCACCGCATAGCAACGCTGAGATGAGCAGGTGGCAGCTCGGAGCTCCGCGCGCGCAGGCAGCGCTGCGAGGCGCGCGCGCGGCCGGCCCGGCGGGCGCGCGCCTTGTTCTTGACGGGCACCTCCTCCGCGTGCAGCTTGAAGTGCACCTCGTGCGGCTTGACGCGCTCGCCGGGCGCGCGCACGCGGATGCGCAGCGCGGCCATCGCCAGCTCGTCGCGCGCGTACAGCAGGAAGCGCTGCGCCGCGCGGCCGGCCGTGGCGGTCAGCGCACGCGCCGCCCGGGCGGAGGCGGTGAGGGCGCAACGCCGCCCACAAGCATGGACGTCGTGGCGCAAGCACAACGCTGGAAACAATGGCACAAAAATAGGACGCGGGACGCGAAGAGCCATGCGCCGCACCATGCGCCTCACGCCCTGCATGCCGAGAGCTTTCCAAGAGCTCGCGAGGGAGGAGAGGGGGCCACTGGGAACCGCGCACCTGCGCCAGCGCGAGCGCGCGGCCGCGCACGAACAGCCGCCGCTCCGTCTCCAGCCGCTCCAGCGCGGGCTTGGCGGCCGCCAGGACGGCATCGCGCCGCGCCGCTGCTCCCGCAGCCAGGCGTGAGCTGCAGCTCTACGCTGGCAGCAGCGCCGCTCTTGCCCTCGTCCATGCCGCAGGCAGAGCCACGCAGATCTTGCCTGCTGCGGCCGTTCCTGCTGCAGCGGCGCATGACGGCAGGCCGCCCTGATGGCACAATGCAGGCATGCATGGATACATGGCGCAGGAGTAAGCTTGCACCAGGATGCGAGGAGGGCTCAGTGCCGGGCACCTGCGGCGGGGGGCAGGCCGCGCAGCGCGCGCAGGTGCGCCGGCAGCAGCCGTAGCGCCTGCTCGGCCTCGGACGGGTGGTGCACCAGGTCCACGCCGCCCACCTGCCCCTCGCGAGCTCATTCCGGGGCTCGCAGGGTTAGGGTTAGGTGCAAGGACGGGTTCGCAGCTCGCATGAGCAGCTCGCAGGACGGTCGCATCCAGCGTGCGCATGTGAGCTGTCTGAAAGCGCACGGGGGCGCGCATCGCGCAGGGCGGCGGGACGGGCGCCCACCTCGCCGCGCGCGCCAACGCCGAGCAGCTCTGCGCCGCCGCCGCCGTCGCCACCGCCGCCGCCCGCCTCGCCGTCCTCCTCGTGCAGCCCGCCGCGGCCCACGCGCCGCAGCGTCTGCGCCTGCGCCTGCGCGGCGACGCGAGCAGCCCGCGCGCTCAGCGCCGGCCTCGCTGCTACGGCGCCGGAGCACGCTGTGGCCCGCAGGCGGGCAGGAGCGCAGCCTGGCGCGGCGCGGCGCGCGCAGCACCTCGCAGCCGCCAAACGCAAGCATTATTCCTGGGCACGCTGCACGTGCGGCAGTCGCATGCACATGCTGACAGCGCACTTGTCAGCGCCTGCAGGGCACGCAACTGTCGCAGCAAGCGATGTTTTGCGGCGCCTGGAGCCAGCACTGGCCTGCTCGGTGCGCCCAACAAGCAACAAGCAAGCATGCAGCGCGTCATTGCACATGGACCACGCCGCGCGAGTCGGCAGCCTGCACATCCTGCGCAGGCTGTCTTATCAGTTAAACACACACTACTAGCAAAGGTAACTGTGGTGGGTGTGGACACCTGGCGCAGCGCGTCGGCGGCGGACACGGCGGCGCCGGCCGCCAGCGCGCGGCTCTGCAGGCTGAACAGGCGCAGCTCCCAGGCCAGCCAGCGCTCGTCCAGGCGGCAGTGCGCGCACACGCGGCCGCCCTCGCCCAGCTCCGCGCGGCAGCGCCCGCACGTGGCCGCCTGCCGCGCGCGGCGGCAGCACAGGAGTCGTTTGCCGCAGCAACGCATGCAAGCGCGAAAGCACCGCGCCCAGCAGCCGAGGCCGAGGCCGAGTCATGACTTGGTCCGACCTCTCACGCCGCCAGACATCCTTTTCCATGCATCCGGCAATCTGACCTCCCCCCCTAAACATGCAGAACCCGTGCATGTCGGGGTTAGTGTAAACCCTCACATGCCATGTTTGGGGCCTGCCTGCTCGACCAGGGCGTCCGGCTCGGCCGCGACCTGCGCGGCCAGCGCCTCCAGGCCGGCGAGCGCGGCGGCGCGCGCGGCCCCCAGCGCGTCCAGCTCCTCAAACAGCAGCAGCTTGAGGCCGGCTGCGGAGGCGAAGCGGCGCGCCAGGCTGCTCGCGTTCTGGTTGGCAGCGCGGTTGTACCTGGCGCGCGCGCGCGGGCGGCGCGTGCGTGCGGGGCGCGGGCGCAGGCCCCCATCCGTCCCCGACAAGCACGGCAGTGACCGATGCAGCCCTGCCGCGCTGCACCGCGGCAGTGCGCAAGCTGCAAGCCGCAGGCTGAGCCTGCAGCAGCAGCGTCCTAACGCAGCATGTGCTTGCGATATGAGCATATTCTGCGGGCTCCCCCACGTCTGTGCCTCGCTGCTTCGGCAGGGTTTCATAGGGCAGTGCGTGGGGCGCGCACTGGTCGCGCGAGCGCAGATTCTCGCGCACGGCCTCCGCGGCGCGGTCGCCGCTGTCGGGCGAGTGCGCCATGAGCATGTCCAGCGCGTCCAGGAACCAGGCGTCCGTGTCGTCCGGCGCCAGCGCCGCCGCCGCGGACAGCGCGCCGGCGGGCGGCGCTGCGGCGCCGTCCTGCCCTGTGCCTGGTGCGGCGCCGGGCGCCGCCGCCGCCGCCGCGCGCTGGCCGGCAGCCGCGCCGCGCCAGCCGCGGCCGGTCGGGGCGGCGGGTGGCTTGGAGCGGGGGTTAGGGAGTGCCGACGACGCCCCCTCGCCCGGCGCGCGGCGCATGGCGGCCAGCGTCTCCTGGTAGTCGCGCTCGGCGGCCGCGAGCTTGGCGATCCACTGCGCCATGTACTCCTGCGCCCCACAGCAGGAGCGCGCTGCTGCTGACAACACTCGACACTTGGCATGGAGCTCCCTGTGCGTTGAGGACCAGCCGCCAGGGTGGCTCGGTGGCATCAATGCTGTTGGTGTCGGTCTCGCACTGCTCTCTCGCGAATTGACAGTCACGCGGATAAATCTCTGCACTGACAGACAAGCTTATTGCCTCATGTGTCCACACATCAGCTGACGGTCAGCCTCATGCACAGCACGCACAGCATAAATCAGAGACGCCTGCGGGCGAGGGCCCGGGGCGCGCCTCGCGGATCCGGTCCGCCTCGGTCAGCAGCTGCGAGTCGCGCAGCGTGCGCGGGACGCCCGGCACGCCGGCGCCGGCCGCGCCCAGCAGCTCCGCCAGGTTGGCCAGCGTGTGCAGGCGCTGCAGCGGGTCCACGCGCACCGCGCCGCGGTTCGCCTCGCCCTCTGCCAGCGCCTGCGTCCGGCGCTAACCCTATCCCCTATATCTCTTCTCAGTCTCTTCTACTTTGGCGCTAACCCTATACCCTGTATTGTGCTGTATACTCCGGTCGCTGCCTGCCGCGGCAGGCTCCAGCTCCGCGTGACACGGCGTGCTGATGGCGAAACGGAGCGGCCATGGTGCACTCTGGCTGCGCAGGCCCGGGCGCGGCCGCCGGCGCCCGGCGCGCGGCGGGCGCAGCGGCGCGCCTGGCGGTAGGTGCCCACGGCGAGCGCGGCGTCGCCCGCCAACAGCATGAGCCCGGCCAGGCCGTTGAGCGCCGCGAGCAGCACGCGCTGCGCGTCCTCGGCCTCCACGCGCGCGCGCCCGGTCAGCACCTGCGCCCGCCAGGAGGCCGTACTGGTTAGCACCACTTGATCTTGCCTAGTACTGTCTTCACGACGCACATAAGCGTCCACACAAGAGGCGCTTAAGCTGTGCACAACACCAAGAACAGGCGGTGGCCACAAACACCGCCGAGCCTGATGCCTGAACCCCGCACACAAACGCTGCGCGCTGATGGAGCGGGGCAGGCGAGTGGGCGGAGCGGGCGCTGGTGACCCTACTACTGTCCTGGCGCGCCTCGAGAATCTCGTCCATGGTCATGGGCGCCTTGGCGGCCGCCAGCGCCTTCAGGCCGCCAGCGCCCACCTGCCGTGCGCGCGCGCTTCCTTTCAGGGTTACTGTGCAGGGCTGCATGAGCAGCGAGCGTGTCTGCGCGCTGCTCAACGCCGCGTGCAGCCACACATGCATGCGCGTCGGCACCTGCTGCCGCGCACGGCAGCCAGCACCCTCACCAGGCGCCAGTCCGCCGCGGTCCAGCACCCGGGCCCAGCACTGCTGCTTCGAGCGGCGACGGCGTGCGCAGCCGGCAGGAGAGGGCAGCACAGCAGCGTCAAGCGCTCGTGAGGACAGTCATAGGGTTTGAGATAGGGTAAGTTCCTACCCTGCCCTAGCTATGGCGCGCCTGCGGGTGGCAGCAGGCCTGGCGCAGGCGCAGCAGCGGCACCAGCAGTCGCTTCTCCTCGCGCGGCGTCAGCCGCCGCGCCGCCGCCTGCTCCAGCTCCCCGGGGCCCTCCAGGTCGACCGGCGGCTCCGGACCGCACCGCTCCTCCGAGGCGCCTCCGCCTGCCGCTTGCCTGCCGGGCCCCGGGCCGCCCGAGCGCCCGGCAGGGCCGCCCGCGGCGGCCGCCGCAAGCAGGCCGGCCGGCAGCATCGCGCGCGCGCTCGCCGCGCACGCCTGGCGCGCGCCGCGCCCGATAAGCGCGCCGCCACTTTCCAGCGAGCCTGCTGTACAGCCCACAGCGCAAGGGGCCTGCCGCGCCCACTGCGGCGCTCTCGCGCCCCGCATCAAGGACCCAAGCATGGCCAGGGGTGCCTTTCCTAGTTCTTGCAGATGCAAGCTCCAACATACTGCCAGGAGCCAGCCCTGGTGCGTGACAGGCGGAGGCCACGACGGGGCAGACCCGGGATGTGGGGCAGATCCTGCACCCCAGCGGGAAATGCTCGCGCCTGGTGCTGGCGCGCGTAGAAGTGGCGCTCGATGGCGGACAGCGCCAGGCGGCTCAGGCGCGCGTGCTGCGGCGGCAGCCCCAGCTCGTGCGCCACGTCGGCCTTGGCCGTGCGCCACATTAGGCCGCCGCCGCCCGGCCGCAGCGCCGCCAGCAGCCGTGCGCGGCCTGCGTGAATGTACCTGACCATCAACTCATCCGTTCACCCCATGCTGCCTGACAGCATGCACCGCTTCAAAGCCGATGGCTATTTGCCCTGCCTGCGGGGTGTCTCCGGCAGTCACACAACGACATGTGCCAGGCGTGTCGGAGACACAAGCCTTGTGGTGGTGACCCGCCCGTAGCAGGACCCACCCCCCCGCCGTGCCCATGCGCGGCGCGCCAGGGCGGCGCCGGGCCGGGCCGCACCGGCCGCGCAGCCGGCCTCGTACGGGCGCTGGCAGACGCGCAGCCACCACGCGCGCTGGTCCAGCGGCGCCGCGCGCAGGAAGAGCAGGAGGCCGAACAGGTCCTCCAGGCCGCGGCTGAGCGGCGTGCCGGTGACTGCCCAGCGGTGCACCGCGTCCAGGCGCGCGGCCATCTCGGCCGCCTTGGCGGTGCTGCTCTCCACCATCTGCGCCTGCACGCCCGCCAGGCGCCCCCGTGGCTGGAAACGCAGGGCAGCCGTTGCAGGACATGCAAGATTGGGGTTAAGTTTAGGTCAGCACATGCGCGGCTCCACCAGCTGCGCATGCGCGCCCGCCAGGCGGCCCCTTGATGGGAACGCGGCATGCACGTTGCAAGGCATGAGAGGTGAGGTTTAGGTTTAGGTCAGCGCAAGCAAAGCCCCAGCGCTGCTGGTGCGCGACCAGAGTCAGCAGAGCTCGCGTCCGCTGCCGGTCGTGCCAGAAGCCTTCAGTGGAGGCCGCCGTTGATGGGCATGCGCGCAAGGCACCGAACATGGCCGCATCAGATTAGGACCTTACTGGGCATGCCGCAAGGGGTTGGACCTGATGCGACAAAAGGCTGCCCGCGCGCACCTCGTCGAGGCACACGCGCCACCAGCGCAGGCGCGTCAGCGGCGTCGGCAGCGCCTGGTAGCGCTTGCGCCGCCGCAGCGCGCGCTCCTCGCCGCCGTCCGCGCCGCGGTGCGCATCCCGCCGCAGCGCGTCGTACGTCGTCAGCACCTGCGCGCCGGACCGGATTCGGGTTGTCCCTGACCCTGAACCCCTACCCTAACCTGACCGCCGTGCACCTCATTGCACACAAGCACTACCATGCTGCTGCTGCAACTTTCGCAATCCTCCCTGCCATGCGCATACAGCTGCTGCTGCTGCTGCCAGAGGCTGCCAGCAGGCTCGGCAGAGCGGTACGGCCGGATTGCACATCTCATGCAGTGTATGTGCAGCATGTTGTCCCCAGCAGCAGGTCAGTGCTCAGGCTCATGCATTTGCGCCAGGCCATGTAAACATGTGCTGGCTCATTGTCCTGGCAGAGTCAGCCTCAGGGTGTCCCCAGGCTCATAAACAGCAAGAGGCTGAGGCAGGCGGACCACATCCGCTGCAGCGAGGTCGGCGGCTGCGACGGCCACCCGCCGCCCGCCGCCGCGGCCGCTGGCGGGCGCCTCCTGGCCCTCGTACACCACCACACGCAGGGCGCCTGCGTGCACGCTCATTTAGAAAGGGGATAAGCATCACCACTGCCATTCTATTAGAATAACGGCAGGCTAGGCGCTCAGATAGCAAGCCGTTCCCATGAGCTCGTCTGCAGTGATGAACATGGCTCTGCAGCATGCTGGAGACAGGCCATTGCACACAAATCGCTAGGTCATGCGGGCACGGGGGATGCCATGTGTTCAGCCCACACAGGGCTGCATGCGGGCTCGCCCAAGGGACCTCACCGGGCTGCGTGTGCCGGCGTATCTCAGCGTGCCACTGGCTGAGGATGGACGCCGGGCACACGATCAGCGTGGCGCCGCAGTCGGCGGTGACGCGGGCGCCGGTGCGCGCGGCCGCGCACCGCGCGCATTCGTACTCGCCTGCGAGGCGCAGTAGAAGACCTGGGACACGCCTCATGGCACCTCGCTCGGTATACCATCACGTGTGAACATTCGCAGCAGCAGCGCATGCTGGCATGAGGCAGCCGCCATCGCAGCACGTCCCTGCAAGACGGCGCGGCCTGAGGTGCTTGCGCCAGGCAGACAACCGCGGCCTGCAGCGCAGTCTCAGCATGCACAGATTATTTGCGATAAAGTCTGCTCATGAAGGAGAAATGCATTTCTCCTGCTCAGGGTGGCAGCGCATGCGCGGTGCGCCGGGGGGCGCGCGCCGGGCGGCCCGCGGCGCGGGAAGCCGATGCAGGCGCCGTGCAGCCAGGCGCCGCACGCATCGCACAGCACCCACAGGCCCTCGTAATCCTTCGCGCGCGGGTCCGCGTCGGTCGCGCCGCACACGCAGTCGATGCGCCCGCCGCCCTCGTCCTCGTCCGCATCTCCCTCGTCCTCCTCCTCTTCTTCTTCCTCTCCACCGGATGAGCT
>JAABUV010002180.1_pt1 | contig 27119 bp, 31 predicted proteins | sample 5559971 | NCBI WGS metagenome assembly JAABUV01 (sample SAMN10711881, study PRJNA513362) | rock metagenome | isolation source: Antarctica rocks | place: Antarctica: Victoria Land, Knobhead nord | collected 2015-12-19
GCCGCTGCGACCGCACAGCACTTGAGCACAAGCGACCCCACGCGCGCGCGGAAAGCGCCCGCAGCCCCTCCAAGGGCGGCATGGCCGGCCCAGGCCTGGCCAGCAGCACGAGCGAGTTCAGCGACGAGGCGCCAGGCGACTACAGCGGCGACGAGGAGCCGGTGCGCACGGGCCCTGCGGCCGTCGCCGGTGGCAGCGCTCCGACCGAGCGGAGGGGGCCGTAGGAGGCATTCTGCATCAGTTTGATTGTGGCGCGAGGGGAGCCTGTCGCCGGCTTGCCGACCGCGTGCGGCTGCACGGCCGGGCTCGCGCGCCACGCTGCCGGCCATCAGGCGGGCGAGCGGCCGTGCGAAGGAGAGGGTTGTGCAGGATCAGTGCCGGCTGCACCAACCCCGGCACCTGACGCCTGGTGGCCTGGTGCTCATGTGGTTGTAGGATGCGGACCTGCACCGGGACCTGCTGGGCTGCAAGGGCAACGACCGGCGAGACGCGCTGTCCATCCTGCTCAGGCGCGGGCCCCCTGCGCAAGCTGGCGGGCGCCGTGACCAGGGGCCGCGCATTGGGCGGGCACCGCGCGTCACGCGCGGCGCAGCCTGGGTCGCTGCGCAGAACGGAGCAGGGGGCGCGCGGGGCTATCAGGCGCCGCGCGGGGAGGCGCCCACCCTGCGGCATGCTGTGATTGCGCCCGCCGCGCGCTCGCAGGCTGGCGGATGCCATGGAGGGCAACACCGCAGACGACGACTTGGGGGACGACTTTAATGACGCGGCGGACACGCACCTGCTGCCCACACGCGGCAAGGGGCAGGCGCGGCGCCCTGGTCCCCGCATCATGCATTTCGAAAACGGCGCCGCAGCGGCGCGCCTCGGCGGGCGGCACGCCGAGCGAGCGAGTGTGCGCAGGTGGACACGTACGACATGCTGGACTCGTATCCGGCGTCGTACAAACCCAAGGGCTCCATCAGGCGGCCTATCGTAAAAAAGGTGGACGAGGAGGAGACCGACGACGAGGATGGCGGGCCGCGGGTGCGCTGCTTCGTCAGAACGGCGCTTGCGAGACGCACAGCGGTAAGCCAGTGGTACATTGGAAAGCGGCCGTGGAGGGCGCTGCTGCGTGCGGGGGAGAAACAGGCTGCGCACTGTCCCATGCAGCGCTCCCAGGCTGCATTCTGTCCCATGCCGCGCTCCCACTGCTGCCAGCCGCCATGATGCAAGTGCTATACGGGCCAGCGCCTGCGCGCCGGAGCGGACGCGCCGCGCGCGGCGCACGCTGGCCGGCGCGTGACCGCGCGCGGCGCGCGCAGGAGTGGCGCACGGCGCCCTTCTTCGCGGACCGCGACGTGGAGGCGTCGCCGCGCAAGGGCGCGGAGGCCGCGGCGGCGGTGCTGCCGAGCGCCGTGCCGCGCGGCGACCCGGGCTTCCGCTTCTACCAGCGCCAGCGCCGCCTGAACTGGCCCGGCTGCGCCGTGGTCGGCCTGTACTGCCTCGCGCTCGTCTTCTACGTGTACGTGCGCGTCACGCGCACGCTCGGCCTGGGCCGCTTCACCGGCTACGGCGTGTTTGTGCTGCTGGTGCGCGCGCGCTGGCCGGCCCCGGCGGCTGGGGGCGCCGCACACCCGCCCGGCAGCGCTGCAGCAGGGTGGCAGCGGCAGGCCTGGTAAGCAGGCGCACTTGGTGCTGCGGCCAGTCAGGCGGCGCGCTCCGCGGCCCGGCCTGCTTGCGCTGCGTGTGCGCGCAGTCGCGGTCGGGGCGTGGTCTTGGCCGGGACCAGCGCGGAGACCGTGCCCGGCGTGCCGCGCGGCTGCGGCCTGGCGCCGCGCGTGGCCGCTGCAGGCGGGGAGGGCAGGTGGCGGCGCACCGGGTGACTGTGTGTGCCACAGTCAGCCACGGGTGCCGAGCGCGGGGCAGAGCCATGCTCCCGCTGGCGCCAGATAGGTGTTGTATTAGGGAGATTTGCAGGGGCGCCGCTCTGCTGGGAGGCGGGCGGGGAGCAGCTGGGCCTGCGTGGGCCCTGGCGCTGCGGGCAATGCAGCGCCAAGCAGGCTGGCAGCGCCGGGCGCCGGGCGGCACGTGACGGCCGGCGGCCTGCTGCAGGGCGGCGCGCAGCATGGAGCGCTCTGCGCAGCACGCGCAGTGCTGTGTCGCGCATAGACCTGAGACACGAGAGCTTGAGCGCGACGGGCGCCTGCGGCAGGTCGAGATGGCCGGCGCGACGTCCACGCTGCTGTACGGCGTGAATCTGCTCTTCCACCCGGTCAACCCGCCGCCGCCGACCGAGGACGGGACGCTGACAGGGCGGCCGCGCGTGGGCGCGCCCTACCACGTGCGCGTGCTCGTGCCGTGCTACAAGGAGTCGCTGGACATCGTGGCCAAGACGCTGGAGGCCGCGCTGGCGGCCGAGCTGCCGGCCGGCTGCGCCCGCACCGTGTACCTGCTCGACGACGGCAAGCAGCGCGACAAGCGCAAGTGGTGCGCCGCGGCGGGGCCCGCCGCACGCGCGTGGCGGCCCGAGTGCGCCGTGCCGCGACGACCGCAAGCAGCGCCTCAGTGACCATGCTGCACAGCGGGCAGGGTGGGAAGTAGTTAGCGTACAGTGGAAGGGACGGTTGCGCCGGCGCAGCGCGTCGTCCTGTGAGTTGTCTGCCTGCGAGTTGCTAGCAGTCGAGAGGACGGCCAGGAGCGCGGGCGCGTGTTGCTCCCAGCGCGGCAACGGCGCAGGACAGCGGCAGCACAGCAGCGGCCCGAACCGCGGCCGCGCGCGGCCGCAGGTGCGAAGCGCGCGCCGGCGGCGGGCTGGTGTACCTGGCGGGCCGGCAGCGCGCGGGCAAGGAGATGAACGGCAAGAGCGCCAACCTGAACAACTGCCTGCGCCAGCTGTACCCGGGCGAGCACCCGGTGCCTGCGGCCGAGATCGTCTGCGTGTTTGACGCCGACCAGGCGCGCCCGGCCGCCCCGCGTGCCACAGGGCGCGGCCTTATGAACACAGCCAAGCGCTGCCGACACGAGCGAGCATGGCCAGAGCAGCGTCTTGGGTTAGGCTGCCGCGGCGCTGCGGCGTGCCGCGGGCCGGCTGGCGGCGGACCTGCAGGCGGGCGCCTGCGCCGACTCGCAGCGGCCGCGCACAGGTCGCGAGGTCAGACTTCTTCCTGAAGATGCTGCCCTGCCTGGACGGCGGCGACGACGTGGGCATGGTGCTGTCGCCGCAGTCGTTCAGCAACCTGCGCCCGCACGCCGACATCTTCAACCACGGCAACGTGCAGTTCTGGGAATACGCGCAGCACGGCTACGACGCCATCGGCTTCATCTCCTGCACAGGCGCGCGCGCGGCGCCGGACCCTAGCCCCAACCATAGTCTGAACCCTAATCTCGGTGTCCGGCGCCGCGGCCGCCCCGAACGCAGGCGGCGGAATGCGGGCGGCGCCCGCAGTCTGTCGCCACGCGCGGCCGTGTCCGGCGGGCCGGCGCTTTGAGCGCTCGCCTCGGTCGGCCGCACCGCAGGCCGCGCGCTGCGCCGCGAGCAGGGCTGCCCACGGCCTGGGTGGGCCGAGGCGCTCGGACGGGACTGGCAGCGTTGATGCTGTGCGCGTGAAAAACCCTGAGAAAACCCTGGCTCAGAAGCGGCGACCCCGGCGCCGACGGGCGCGCGGCGGGCGGGCCGCGCAGGCACCAACTTCCTGATCCGGGCCGCCGCGTTCAAGGAGGCGGGCTGGTCGCCGGAGTACACGCTGACCGAGGACTTTGCGCTGGGCATGGAGCTGAAGAAGCGGCGCTGGCAGTGCCGGTACGTGGAGGAGTACCTGGCGGTCGGCGAGGCGCCCGACGAAGTCCGCAACTGCTTCCAGCAGCGCTCGCGCTGGGCCAAGGGGGTGCGCGCGCCCTGGGTAGGGTATAGGGTATGATGGCGGCGCGCCAGGCGCCTGAGCAAGTCCGCAACTGCTTCCAGCAGCGCTCGCGCTGGGCCAAGGGGGCGCGCGCGCTGGGCGCTGCGCGCGGGGCGGGAGCCACCGTTATCTATTGCGGGCGGGTGCCGCACGCTGCCGTTGTCTATCATATGGCTGCTGCGTCGTCAGGGGCTGCTGGCGCGCCTGGCGGCCCCGGAGACGCCGCTGCGCTGCGGGTCGCTTGCAGCGTTGGGGAGGGCTTTAGCGGCGGGCACTGCTGACGGGCGCACGCGCGCGGCGCGCGCAGCATTGGCAGATGATCCTGTCGCGGCACTGCCCGCTGGTGCAGCGCGAGCTGTCCGCATTCCAGCGCGTGCTCTACTGCTCCGGCGTGTGGAACTACCTGGTCGGCGGCTTCACCACGCCGCTGTTCATCATCCTGCCCATCATCACCATCTTCGGCGGCATCTTCCCGATCGTCATCTCCTGGTGGGCGGCCGGTGCGCGCCCGGCTCTGCCCTAACCTCGGCCCTTACCCTGACGCCCCGCGCGCTGCAACGCGTGCTCCGTGTGCGGCCCCCCGCGCGGCGGCTGTGGCGTGGCGCGCCCCGGCAGCTCGTGTGCTCGCGTGGGCGCGGCGGGGTGGCCGCGACGGTGTGCGGAGGCGCTCGGGCAGAGGCACAGGAGAGGGCCTTGTCTGCCGGCGCGGTGGACGCGGCGGCGTGCGTGCAATGACGCCGTTGCTCGCATCAAGCCAGGGCCTCTCTCTGCAGGAAGAAAACCAGGCGCTGACGGGGTCGGTTGCTGCGCGCGCAGTGGCGCTCACCATCTACACGGTGGCGCAGACGCTGGTGCTGAACAACGTGCGCACGCTGCGGCACGTGGAGCCGCTCTGGTTTGCCAACATCGCGAACAACATCCTGTGGTTCACCTTCATCAAGGCCGGGTTCCGCTCGGCGCTGGCGCTCGTGGGTGCGCGCCGCCGCCGCCGCCGCCGCCGCGCGGGACCCCCTGACCGCTTGGCGGGCCAACGGATTGGGGAGGCGGGGTGCAGTGTACCGTGCGCGCCAGGCTGCCTGCTCCGCGTGTCCATGCCATGACAACTGTCACGGGGGCACCTGTGGCCGCCGAGCGCAGCGACCAGGTGTGTCGCTAGGCTTGCGCCGCACGGCGCTGCCTGCGGCCTGCGCTCACGCCGCGCGCGCGGGCGGCGCCAGGCAATGGCATCACGTTCAAGACCACGCTCAAGGGCATGAGCAAGCTGAACAACGCGGCGCTGGGCGACCTGTGGATCCCGGTCGCGTCGCTGATTGCGCTGGGCGTCGCGCTGGGCATCGGGTGCCGCGATCTGGTGCCGCCCCCTGCGCTTCACTCAGCCAATCCGCCCCTGCCGACCCTGCAGATGTGAGCCTTGCGGTAGTGCCCTCACTGGACAGGTCCGAAACATGCCAGGTCCATTGCCTATGCGTGAATGTAAGGATCAGGGCAGTGCGGAGACGGGCAGGGCAGTGGGGTCAGAGAGACGCGGGGCGCTGCGGCGCGCCGGCGCAGCGCCCCGCCTTGAGCTGGGCAGGGTATGGGCTTAATCCTGAAAGTCGCTACCCTATGGCTGGGCCCGGTGGCGGACGCTGTGGCGGTGCGGCGCCGGTGCATCACAGGCGTGTGCGGCTGAGCGGCCCGCGCGCGCGCGCCAGGTGCGCGGGCCGAGCGTGATCACGACGCTGGCCATCTCGGTCGCCTGGATCGTCTACTCCATGATCCCGCCGCTGCTGCTGCTCTGGTACACATTCATCGGGCGCGGGACCACGCTGAAGCTGCTGTGCAGGCGCGGCCCCGCCGCGGCACGCCTGTTGCATGGACAGGCATGCAGCATGGGGAGGTGTGCAGACCAAAACTGCGCGATTGCATACTTATACGCTTCCCCAACTGGCTGCCGAGCGCCGCGATGGCGGGCACTGCAGCAGCTGTCCAATGGCCAGATCGCGATTGTGCCCGCGGCGCCTGCTTCGCGCGTTAACATGACCCGAGGAATCGTGCTGACGGCCCAGGAGAGGTAAAGCCAGCACGCGCGCCGCACGTGGCGCCCGCGTGCGCTGACGCCCAAGCCGCGCGCGGCCGCGCAGGCTCATGTTTGTGGCCTCGTACGTGTCCTCCATCGGCGCGCTCGTGCTGCTCTGGCTGGTCTACCCCAAGGCGCGCCCCCCTCGCATCGCCTCCGCATGCCCGGCAAACCCTAAGTGGGGCCCGTGGCGGGCAGGGCGCGCCGGCCGCTTAGGCCGCGCCGCGTCAGCGCACTGCATGCAGGGAGGGCGGCAGGCCTAGCTGCGCGACACAGGCCTCCGCCAGGGGGCAGCAGCGGGGCTGGCTTCGGAGCATGCATTATGTCGCTGCCGCGCCATAAATGCGTCTGGCGCCACCCTGGGCGCTGAGCCAGCATGTCGACGCGCGCAGGACTACGACTTTGGGTCGGCGGCGCGCGCGAGCCTGCAGTTCTACGCGGCACAGCGCGTGGGCGCGCTGCCGGCGGACAACTCCATCCCGTGGCGCGGCAGCGCGCTGCTGTACGAGGCCTCGCCCGAGTTTGGCTTCCGGGATCTCACCGGCGGCTACCTCAACGGCGGCGTCGGCGGTGCGCGCCGCGAGCCCCACGAGCTGCAATGGAGTCAGCTGTTGAGAAATGGGCTGTCGAGCAGGGCGTGGACGGCCGCACTGTCAGAGGCGCCCGTGGCCTGGCTGGAGCCGTTGCCGCCCGGCCGCACGCCAACAGCCCGCGCGGTCCCCGCAGGCGACCTGAAGCTGACCATGCCGGCGGCGTGGAGCACGGCGCTGCTGGCGTGGGGCGTGCTGGCATTCCCGGGCGGCTGGGTGCGCGCGGGCGGCACCGCCGACGCGCTCGGCGCCGTGCGCTGGGGAACCGACTACCTGCTGAAGACGTTTCACCCCTACGCGGGCGCCGCCGGCGGCTACACCATCGTGCACCAGGCGCGCGCCGCCGCCCGCCCTCCTTCCTCGTCTCGCACCCGGCCCGCTGCCTCCCATCGCAGATTTTGGACAGCGCTGCGCACCCTGGCGCCCGCCGCGTTTGCTGCCGGTGCTGCTCCTGCTGCATGCGCTGCTGCGGCGGCGAGAGTGTGGGCGCTCAACGAGGTAAGGGTTGTAACACTAACCCTGAAACCTGCGCACGCGCAGGTGGGCAACCTGACGGAGGACGTGCACTGGTGGGGCCGGCCGGAGGCGATGACGGCGGAGGCCAACCCGCGGCCGGCCTACTTTGCGTACACGGCCGAGGGCGCGTCCGACCTGGCGGGGCAGCTGGCCGGCGCGCTCGCCGCGTCCAGCCTCGCCATCGGCAGGTGCGCGTGCCCGGGGCGGCGCGGGGGCGGGGCGGGCCTGGCGCCATGCATTGCGTTGTCGCGTTGTCTCAGGGGCGCCAGCAGCCGGCCTGCCTGGCTCGCCACAGCTCCAGCAGCCGCCAGAGCCGCGCCGCGGCCCTGTGCCTGCATCCTCCAAGGAGCCTCCAGGGAAGGTCAGCTGAGGGTTGGAGGGTGTGCACGCACTCTGCCTCTCAACGGCGAGCGGAGCCGCTGCATATGACTGCGAGGTGAGACCGCGCACGCGGTTCCGCGCAGCTACGGGCGCGACCCGGGGGACGCGGAGTATGCGGCGCGGCTGCTGCGCTCCGCGCGCGACCTGTACAGCGCGGCCAACGCGCACCCGGGCAGCTTTGCGGCGCGGTACCACTACCAGTGCACCAGCCGCTTCAACCGCGCGCGGCTGGGCGCGCGCAACGTGGCGCGCCTGGCCGCCAACGCCACCTGCGTGCCGCCTGCGCAGGCGCGCCCGCGCCGTGCCCGCGCCGCCCCCACCGTGCAGACACGCACAGGATGGCGCTCCCTGTAGCTGTAGCTGCGAACTGTTTACTCGTGCTCCTGAGTCCGCGGGTCGCCATGTCCAACTTGTGCAGGGCCTGGCGCTGCGGGCAGCTGGCCGGGGCTGTCAGGCGGCGCGCGCGGGCTGACGGCCGGCCGCCGCCGGGGCCGCGCAGTTTGCGCGCGGCGCGGCGCTGGTGTTCTACAACTCCACGTCGTACCGCGACGACCTGCTCTGGGCGGCCGCGTGGCTGTACCGCGCGACGCGCGAGCCGGGCTACCTGACCGACGTCACGCGCCACTACGCGCTGCACCTGGAGCAGGAGGCGGCGACCGATGCGGAGCTGGTCACCGACTGGAACCACGCGTTCTGGGCGGCCAACGTGCTGCTGGCGAATGCGACCGACCAGGGCGCCTTCCATGCGGCGACGCAGAGCATGCTGAAGCAGTGGGTGTGCGCGACGAGCGGGCGCGTGCGCTTCACGCCGCGCGGGCGCGCCTGGAACGCCGCCGCGCCCGAGCTCGGCGCGACCGGCGGCACGGCGCTGCTGGCGCTGATGTATGGGCAGGCGCCCAGCCGCTACCTGCCGCCGGCCATGGCGGACCGCTTCACCTGCTTCGCGCGCAGCCAGCTGCGCTACGTGCTCGGCGACTCCGGCCGCTCGCTGATGGCCGGCTGGGGCGCGCGGCCGCCGACCGCGGTGCAGAACCGCGCGGCGTCCTGCCCGGACCCGCCGGCCAACTGCAGCCGCGCCAACCTGCTGGCGCCGAGCGGCAACCCGCACACGCTGACCGGCGCGGTGGTCGCGTTCGGCAGCTTCAGCGATACGTTGAACGACGTGCGCACGGCAAACGACACGCGCGTGTCCATCGACAACAACGCGCCGTTCGCGGCCGCGCTGGCCGGGCTCAACAGCGCGACAGGCACCTGGTCGCAGTGCCTGCAGGGCTTTGGCGTGTTCATGCACGACACCGCGCTCTGCGACGCGGCGCTTCTGCAGTAGGCGCGCGGCGGCGGCGCGCGCGCGCTGTGGTTGCGGGGCCGGCGCGGCGCGGCGCGCGCGGGCGGGGCGGCGCTCACCCGCGGCCGGGCCTGGGAGGCTGTTAGAGTGGCTGATAGTATTCAGGCGGGCTGTGTCGCCCGGGCGGCCGCTGCGCGGCTGCTGGGAGCTGCCGCATGGCGCTGCGCTCCTGCACGTGCGCCGCGCGCCAGGGGCGCGGCGCACCTGCAGCAGCACCGCCGGGGCATCAGTGGGGCTTTCTGGGCGGGGCCGGGGGTTCGAGGGCGCGGGCAGGGGTCGGCACCGGCTCGGGCCTCTGCACGAGGGTTGTGTATTATACGCTTGCAGGCAGGTGGCAGGGGTGCAGTCCATAAATTTGCAGGTCAGAGTCCTAGGCTGGTGGCAGGCCGTGCCGCCGCCGCTCCGTGGAGTGGCTGTGCCTCCCCATTGCAGGTTGCAATTTTATTTTTGGCAAGCGCGGCGCGCCGCCGCTGCCCGCTTCTGCGGACGCAGGGTGGGGCAGGCGGCCTCTTGGCTGCCACTGCTCTGCAGTGCAACAGCCAGTGCGTGCTGGATCTGGGAGCCGATAGGGCCTGCTCCTGTCTCAAATGCCCTGGCAGTTGGTGGCCACTCTGTCATGTGCCACGCTGCTGCAGTGGAGGGAATGCCGTTGGAAGTGCTCTGGCCGCTTGTTTCGAACCGGCAGTGGGGCTGCTGATCGTGGCGCAGGCGGAAATGAGCAAACCGCATAAGTGTGTTTGCCTAAAGCCGCTGCTTGGGCGTGCTGCGTGGTGTTGTCGGAGGTTGGCAGGGTGCTTGCACAATAAAGTCTCTGCTTGTGAATGAAGGCAGCAGCGGCAGCCGCATGTCGCGACTGGTGGCCCGCAGTAGGAATGTAGAACGAAGTCGCGCCTAAGACGGCTAGTGTAAGCTGGCAGATGAGCCACACGCAATGAACGCAAACACCACCGCTGGCACACATGCAACCAAGCGCCCTCGCCGTCATGCATGTGTCCACCAGAGCCTGGCTGGCCACTACAGCCAGGTCTGCTTGTCATCATAGCTGTCTGTCAGCTGCTTGTCCGGCATGCTAAAGTTTGCATACGCTTGCGGGTAGACAATCAAGAACAACCCCCACCTGCCCCGCGCGCAATCCGCCGCTATGAGAACTTGCTACAACGACGACACACAGAACAGAGATGCGAAAGAGATATGCGTTGCTCACAATCACATAACAAGCAGTATTGACCCAGCACACAAGCAGATAGAGTGAGACGGCCACAAGCAGTGCGCGAGCAACGCATACGGCGCCGAGCCTCCTCACCATGCGGCCACCGGCACGGCTACGAGGGCCGTGACCCAGATCCGCTGGCCCGAGAGCTGCCAGGCGCCGCCAACCACGCTGCTGCCTGTCAGAATGATTGTCCACGGCTGGCACCTGCAAAGAACATGCCACAGCGACCGTCAGCCTCTGCCAACCAAACAGCAGCTGCCAGGCTTGCAGGCCCCCGCCAGCACGCAGCTTGGTGCCTTGCCGCGCAAGCAGTGCCCTACCAGACGGGTTTCGTCTTCCACACGTCGCTGGGCTTCTGTCCCGCGCGCCGACTCTGCTCAACATCTGTGTTTGCAGCTGCGCGCGGGGTGTCTGGTCCCCGGCAGCAGCATGGCGCTCTCCTATGCGGCGAAGCCTTGCAGCAGCGCCGCCTGTACGCCCTTGCAAGCCTGTCTGGACGTGCAAACCGGTTGTTTGTGTGCGAGGAGCATGCGCTGTATGTTGCACGTTGCAGAGCAGCGCGCCGCATCACCCCTGCTATGTTTGCGCAAGGCATCAGTGCTGTCAGCTGCTGCGCTTTCTGTGTGTTCACGAGACCATGGCTTTGTACTAAAGCCTATACGGTAGAGTTTCCGGTGCTGGCGACAGTCACGGCAGGATTGCCAGATCTGGGCAGTCTAGACCTGCCAGCACCAAAGCAAAGCAAGCCATATCGGCAAAAGATATGGCTAGTTTTTCAGTCCCAGCCATCTGGGCTTCCACAGGACCTGGAACCGCGCACTACGAGTGGCTATAGCATGTCGCCGGGGCCTGCGCCACACTAGGCAACGCTGTGGCTGCAGGACGGCGGGCTGGAGCAGTCTAGTTTTCAAGATGATCCCATTAAGTGCCTCTGGTTTGCACTGGTGTGCACCGGTGACGCCACACAGCAGGCGTGCTGAAATTATGACCATCGCTGCGGCAGGTACGGCATTGGCAGTCCCAAGCAGCACCGGCCAGGCTGAGACCTGTCAGCATGACACGAAAAAAGCATGACCTTTGCAGTCACATAATATGCAGTCACATGATGTACAAGCAAGCCGGAGCCCCCTAGTGCACTCTCACACACAACCTAGGTCACATCTGGTATGCTAGGAGCGCGTCGCTCGTCGCCTCGCCGCGCGGTATGCCGGCAAAGTCTGTGAGCAGCGCAGCAAAGAGGGGGGCAGGCAGTGGCGGTTCACGAAGTGCAGCAGTACAGAAGGCGCGGCAGTCGTCGGCAGTCAACCGCCCGTCGGCCACGCCTGCCGCAGGGCGCGCAAGGACAACCGGTGTGTCTCGCTGGGAGGAGCAGCACAGGGCTGGCCCCTTTTGGACGAGAGTGAGCGCTGTTCTCCAGATACACTCAAAGTCTTGATTGAAAGCGGAGTAGTGAGGGTGCAAGGGGGGTAGGGGCCCTTGCTTAGCATGTCTGCGCTTGCCTGTGCTGGCTTCCAGCTCAGCACAGGCAGGCAAGCAGCCTGCAGAGCACGGCAAATGTCTTGATTGGAGGCACACCTCCATGCATCAGTCTTGAGCCAAGGCTCACCCTGCCAACCATGATAACCGGGCCACGCATGCCTGGGCGCCCGTCCGGCACGGACAGGGCTGGCTCGCTCAGCTCTGGTCGGCACTCATCAAGCAATCCACACAGGGCTAGGGTAGGTGGGATTAGGCGTGCCTGGAAAGTCGGGCGCGGACAGAGCGTGCACCACGGCGGAACGCGCGGCGCCGCCATGCGCGCCGCTGGCGAGCAGCGCGCGCAGCGCGGTGGCCGCCGCACGCAGCAGCTGCTGCGGGCACGTGTCCGCGGCAGCGCGCAGCAGGGCGGTCGCCGCGGTGCCCGCGCCGCCGTTCGCCAGGGCCGCCTCCACCTGCGGTGCATTAGGGTTAGGGCTTTGTCAGGATACCGCCTGTGCAGCCCATGCGGGCGCGGGCAGCTATCAAGGCACAGGGCTGATGCGCGGGCAAAGCATGGCATAGCCGGCACCGTCCGCCACTGGCGCGCCACCACCGCCAGCTTGGGACCTGTCGAGGCTGGTGGTATCTCCTGCAAGGAGGCGGTGCGCCTGTGGCGCGAGCGCGCGCGCCTGCCCGCCTGCGCACGGGCGCGGTGCGCGCCAGGCCCACCTTGCCGCAGGCTGCAGGTGTGACAGAGCGCGCATGCGCCGCGCCGCAGGCCGGCGCCCTGCCCCTGCCACTGAGACAGGGCGGCACAACCCCATCCGGTGAGCAAGCATGTGGCGCGCCTGCGGCGCCAGCGCCCCGCGCGCAGAGACGAGCGCGTGCCCCAGCAGCGAGAGCCCCGCGCGCGCGGGGTCCGTCTCGCGGCCGCCGGCCGCCGCGAGCGCTAGCCGAAGGCCGGCCGGCAGCGCGCGCGCGGCCGCCAGCGCGCCCGGCGCCAGCAGCATGCAGCGGTCCAGGAGGCCCAGCAGCGCGGCCGCCGCCTCCGGGCGCTCCCGCAGCAGCGCGCCCTGCCGCTTGCGGCCCGTGGCTTCAGAGCGGCCGCCTCCCCGCCCGCCTCTCCTGCTCCTTCCGCCCGCCGCAAGCACAGCCGCGCAGCAGCGCTCCCCCTGGAAGCACGCCAGGCGCCCACGAGCGGCAGGCTGGACCCTGCGGGTCAGCTGCAGGGCCGCGGCGGGCCCGGCGCGCACCCCGCCGTCGGCCGCGGCGGCCGCGCAGACGCGCTCCAGCGCGCCGGCCAGCAGCGACGCTCGGCCGGGCTCGGCGCCGAACACCTCGGCGGCGGTGCCCAGCGCGTCGGCGGCCGCGGGCGCGCGGGCGGCCTCCCACGCGCCGACCAGCGCGGCCACCGCGGGCGCCAGCAGCGGCGCGGCCGCGGCCTTGCCCGCCAGCAGCGTGCGCTGGTATGTCTGCGCGCCTGATGCATGAGACGGCGTCCCGAAGGGAGAGACGAAGGAGTAGACGCACAAGCCGAGGGGGTTCTGCATGCAGACTGTACCCTTTTCGCCCAGCACGCTAGCTGCGGCGCCTCTGCGAAAGATGCAGTAGTGGCGGCGTCCAGCCAAGCAAAAGCAGTCTGTTTTTACCAGAGGCCGAATTCCTCAGCGGGGCAATCCAAGCTTGCATGTTTGCTAAAACATGCATGCCTTGCGCAGCGCCAGGCGGAGACAGGGCCTTGGCAAACGCGGCGTCGCCGCGCTAGACGGTGGCGGCCGCAACCGCGCGCGCACGGGTGCGGCAGCGTCGGAGTGGGCGCCGCAGGCCTTTCTGATGCAGCCGAGAGAGGGGCTACATATGGGCGAAGCGGACCACAGTAAGAAACAGGCGCGCGCGCCTCGCACAGCGCAACGGCGACATCGGCGTCGCCGCGCCAGGCGGGCGCGGCGGCAAGCGCGTGCAGCACGGGCGCGGCGGCCTCCAGCGCGGGCGCGGCCGGCGGGCGGCCGCCGCCGCTGCCGCCGCTGCCAAACTCCAGGAAGCGCAGCGCGGCCGCGAGCAGGCGCAGCTCGGCCGCGCCCGCCGCCAGGTCGCGCGCCGGCGGCGGCTGCGGCCCTGGCCACCAGCGACACGGCTCTCAGGGCTGCCGCCTGTTCTATACGCGTCCAATGCAATAATAGCATGTCGCAAAGCTGCCAGCTGCTTGACAACACACAGCACGGCAGCCACCAGTAGTCTGGTGTATGCTGCATGTGCTCGTCCTTGACAGCATGCAATGCAATCGAGGGCAAACACAGCCTCGGCAGCGGCATTGCAAGAAGCCAGCTGAGGCAGCAGCATTTGGGCTGGCACGGCCGCTGGGATCAGGGCAGCAGCGTCTTGCGGGCGCCTCGGCAGACACACCGACCAGGCGACCTTCCTAACGCCCATCTAGAAAGCCTGCATTGAGAGGCTTGCGAGGCGCGTCCATGAGGGTGCGCACCAGCGAGCAGCCGCTCCAGGCGCTGCAGGAAGGGCTGCGTGAGGTCGAGCGCGGCCGCCGCGGCCGCGCCGCCCGCCGCGGCCGGCATGGCCGCGACCACGCGCGACAGGCCCTCCACGATGGCCTCCCGCGCGCCCGCCTCCGCCGCGGCCGCGCCTGTCCGGCCCAGCAGCGGGGCGGCTTAGAGTCGGGCAGAGGGTTCTAGCAAGTGACAAAGGGGTTCTGCCGCACCGACGTCTGTCCAGCCCTGCAGCAGGGCGGGATGATGGGTGGCAAAACCCTTTTGGCGGACCGACACAGGGCGTTGCCTCAGCGGCGCCTATCCAGCCCGGCAGCAGGGCGGGATGCCGCCCCCGCGCACCACAGCACAAAAGCCCAGGGTTGGCGTACCCTTTGGTGCGAGCGCGGCCTGCGCGGCGGCCGTGAGCGCCGCCACGGCGGCGGGCGCCTGCAGCCGCGGCGCGCCGCGCACGCACAGCGCGCGGAAGGCCGCCGCGCCCGCGCCCGCCGCGCCCGGCCGCGCCGCCGCCGCCAGCGCCAGCCGCAGCGCGCCCTCCAGCGCGTCTGCGCGCACTGGGCGCATCAGCCTAGTCCCGCTTGCCTCACGCGCTTTGGGAGTAGTTGCACAGGCGAGCAGTTGAGACACTCAAGACGCGCGCAAAGCTCTTGCCACACACTAAAACGTCCAGAGCTCGACGCAGAGGTATTTCCGAATGGGCATGGAAACCTCGCCTGATGCAGATGCGGCTCCCCTGTGCATGGCCGCGCAGGCGGGGCAGCGCGTGCGCACCCGCGCCGGGCCCGCCCAGCCACGCGGCATAGTCGCCGACGAGCCGCGCCGCAGTGGCGGCCAGCCAGGGGCTGGCGATCAGCGCGGCCGCGCCGGCGCCGCACACGTGCGTGAACAGGCCGCCCAGGAAGGCGCCCGTGCGCGCGCCATCGGCCGCAGCAGCCTCGCCCGCGCGGCCCGGTCGCAGCGCGCGCGCCTGCACCTCCGCCGCCGGCAGCCTGCGCGCCGGCGCGGCCCGCCTCGTCCGCGGCGACAGCGCACACAGGCGGCGCCCCATGTGCACACGTAACATCCGTCCGCACGCGCGCTCGCGTCAACCCGAGTCAGTGCCCACGACGAGCAACAGCTGGGCTTCACACTCCGCGCGCCTGCTTGCAAACAGCCGCATCTGCGCTTCATAGCTGCAAGGCCACTTCATGCCCACAGATCACCGGCCACTGAGGCGCTGTGTGCCCGAACCCTACAGGCGCGGTTGGATGCAGCCAAAAATCCAGAGCCCCGCCATGCCGCACCGCATCAACAGGACAGCGTGTCTCCACACGTTCAGCGGCCAGCGAGTGGCTCAGCACAGAGCGACAGAGCGCCGCCCGGGCGCGCTGACCAGCACGGCACACGCCGCTGCTCGCTGCGCCGCAGGCACCGCAGAGCGCCCGTCGGCGCAGCCGCACCGCCGGCGCCCGCCCCTCCCGCACCCCGCCCCAGCTCGTCTGAGCGCTCAGACGAGCTGGGCGCCGCACGCACCGCAGGGCAGTCAGCGCGGCCTCCGTGGCCTGCCAGGAGGGAGGCGGCCTCCCGCAGCGCGGCGCCACAGAGCTCCAGGTAGTCGCCGCGCAGCACCGCGTACGCGGCGCCCAGCGCCTCTGCGGCGCCCTGCTGCCTGCGCCGCGGGTCTTGCCTCAACAGTGTTGACACTGACCCACGTTTATCCATGTGTAAGTTCTGTATCCTGACGGCGGCGGCGCGGTGCTGCCTGTGCCGCATGTCATGGCCGATGGCGCCGCCCCATGAGGCTGTTTACACTGTTCCGCACCTTGCATGCTTTCAAGTGTTTCTGTGTTCTGACGGCGGCAGCTGCGGCCAGACCCCAGGGCATTCCATGCAGTCCCCTTCTGCCCAATGTCGCCCTGCAGCTCAGTCTGCCGGGACAGGCAAACTTGCACCGAGCACCAGGCACATCTCACATTACGACACAGGCTGTTCTGCGGTGCGCGGGCCTGACGGGCATGCCGCCTGCCGCCGCCGCAGAGCACGCCCCCGCTGCGCAAACCAGACCAGCGTTTGGCGGCTGGGCGCGCCTGAAGCGCTCGAATGCATCCTCGTCGAGCTCGCAGTCCTGCCAGCCGGCAAAGCCCGGCGGGTACGCGAGCGCGGCCAGCAGCGCGCGCGCGAGCCCGGCCGCCGCCGGCGCGCGCAGCGCCGGCGCGCGCGCCGCAAGCGGCACCTCGTCCAGCGCAGCAAAGAAGTCGAGCGCCGCGTCGGCGCCGCCGGCGCCGGGCTCGGCCACGCAGCGCAGCAGCGCGCCCGCCAGCTCGGCGCCCTGCGCGGTCGCGGGCCGCTGGGGGGATCCCTGGATCAGTGGCGCGGGGGCCAGGCGAGTGCCTCATCAGGTGACCGCATCAGCCATGCAGCAGGGCGCGGGAGCACGGCGCGTCCGGCCCGCGACCGCCGAGGGGTGGCGGGGGCCGGCGCGCCTCTGGCTCTGCGCCGGCCACGACCTCAGGCGCGCGCTCGGCGACGGCCGCCGCGACGCGCGCCAGGCAGCGCACGCCGCGAGCCGCGCGGTCGTCGGGGCGCCCCCCCGCCGGCCACGGCACCGCGCGCCAGCGCGCCAGCAGCGCGCGCAGCGCGGCGCGCAGCGCAGCCGCGTCCGCGCCCTCCTCGCCGCGCCTGCCCGGGCCTGCCGCGCCGGCGGTCTAATATCCGTGGCGCTGCGCGTGGCGCTGGCGCGCGCGGGACATGCGCCGGGCGTACAACACGGCCAGACGGCCTTGGTGCCGGGGCGCTCGCCAGGGCCCATGCATTGGAAGGGACCCCGAGCGCACACTGCACCCCATGAACGCTGCGCCGGTCCCGCATGGACGCGCAGTTGCCTGACAGGCGCTGAGCAGGAGGCATGGTGACGCGCTGCCACGGGGACACATGCCGGAGCGCGCCAGCAGGGCAGTGGCTGGCGCGCGCACCGAGCGCGGCCACGAGCGCGTCTGCGGCGGCGTCCTGGGCTGCGTCGCTCCCCGCGCCCAGCCGCGCCAGCAGCGCCGTCGGCAGGCCGGGCTGTCGCCGGCCCGGACATCGACTTCAGCCCCAGCTTGACCTTGGGAACGTGACGCAAGAGGGGGGTCTACAGAGACTCTGCAGACACAGCACGGGCATGGCACACTGGTGCGAGCGCTGTTGTGCAGCGCGGCACGACAGCAGCGCCCAACAGGCCGAGGCGACGCTTGAGCAGGATCCAGCACCTGAGAAGCGCATGCAGCGACATTAACGTGCGGCCGCCTGATGCGTCCTACGATCGGGCACGTGCGGCACGCCAGGCAGGGCAGGGCACCGGCTGCTGTGGATCCGGGGGAGGGTGGTGAGAAACCTGCAGGCTGTGCAGCTCCGCGGGGGACAGCAGGCCGCCGCTGCCCCAGGGGTCCATGCGCAGCCACGCGCTCAGGCACCGCAGCAGCGCGCTCTCGCGCCGCTCCTCGCCTGAGGCGCACCAGCGGGCGGTGCTGAGCCCCGGATGCCCACAGCGCCATGCACCACAGGGTCCTGACCAGAAGCATAAGAACTGCTTTGCGGGCTCTGTGATCGTGTCCAGCCACAACACAGGTCTGTCCAGACTCGCGCAGGGGGGGAGCCTCCAAAGCGCACGAGCGCGCATTCTGCCAGCAGCCGCCAGCCCTCCTTGCAGGGTGCGGGAGGGTGTCACCAGGCTCCGCGGCGAGGGCGCCTGCCACCGCCAGCACCTCCGGGGCGCGCGCGGCCAGCGCCGCCAGCGCGGCGCGGCGCCGCGCGGGCCCCAGCGCCTCCGCCTCCTCCGCCAGCGCGGCCAGCAGCTGCAGGCCCGCGCCCGGCGCCGCGCGCGCCTGCCGCGCCTCCCGGCGGTGCGTTTTTGGGTTACAACCCTATCCCTTACCCTTGTACGTGTAGGGCTTTGGACAACGCTTCTGCAGCTACAGCTACAGCACATCAGCACGAGCTGGTTGTGCAGACGGTCGCGCTTGGGCGCCGCCAGCAGCGCCCAGCTGTCCAACCATGAACCTGGCCGCCCCATCACCTGCGGCGGTGCCCGGCACCTGCTGCAGGCCGCGCGACACGGCGGCGTCGACGGCCGCGGGGCCGTCGGCCGCCGCGACCGCGCCCAGCGCCAGGCCCAGCCGCTGCACGACCAGCTCGGCTGCGGGCCACGCGGCCGCCGCCGCCGCCTGGCGCTCGCTGCCGCGCGCCGGCGTCAGGCTGAGCAGCTGCAGGGTAAGGGTATGTCCAGGGCAGGGTCGCGCAAAGGCGACGTGCGCCTCGGACTCCCGGAGGCCCGGCATTGTGTCTGCCAGAGGGAGCACGCTGATCGGGGTGGCACCTGATGGCGGCGGCCAGGTGCGCGCGGGCGTCCGGCGCCAGGCGGCCCCAGCCCTGCCGGACCTTGCTCAGCAGCAGGTTGGCCGCGAAGAAGCGCACGTCGGCCGACACGTCCGCGGCCACAAGCTCCAGGGCGCCCTGCACAGCCGGCAGAGTCGGCAGCAGCTCGGGCACCAGCGGGCACTGACCAGCGGTGGGCCAATGCATCCCGCGCCTGCCACGCCGCATCTGAGGCAGCATAGGCATTGAGCCACGCGGACGCAGCAGTGCGCTGCTCGTGGGAGCTGGCAGCGCCATACAGTTGAGAGACAGCCGCATGTGCATCATGGGTCGTGCCCATCAAAGTGTTGCAAATCTTGCAACCAAGTAACACCCAGGTTGTATCACTGGCGCTACAAGCAGTGGTGCTTGACGTTGATGCATAATCTGTTCGGGGTGCAAAGCATGCTTCTGTATCTGATGGCCATAACAACTCCACACAGCAGCAAATTCTGAAGCTGCCCAGAGGCTATCTCACGGGGATCGGGCGCTGAGCACCGATGCTCAAGTTTGCAGCTAGCCAGTCAGATGCCTTGTGAGCAAGGGTGTATCAGGGCTTGCTTCGCTTCCTGAAAGGACTCAGCTGCGCCAGACTGGAGAGCTTGGTAGCCAGCCTGCACACTCCATCGAACAGCACTGGCAAGGACTGCTGTGCGACTGCTGGCTGGGGGGTACTAGTATGGCAATGCCTGCGTAAACATGCTGACCTCTGACAAGCCCTCCATATTGGATCGCTTTCGCAAGAAGGTCGACCCGAAGGAGCTGGTCAGGAAGTGGCAGGTGCGGTGCCCGCGACCGGCGCTGGTCGCAGCCTTGAAAGCTGCACTGGCGTGCACTGCTCCTCAGCGTACACCAGCGCGCGTGCTGAGCGCTGTGCCTCCTGCCAGGCCGACCTGCGCAAGGAGGAGCGGAGCCTGGAGCGCACCATACGCGACCTGCAGCGCGACAGCAAGAATGCCGCAAAGCAGGTGGCCATCGCGGCCAAGCGCGGCGACATGGCGTCGGCCCGGACCCTGGCCAAGGAGATTGTGCACACCAAGAAGGTCAGCGCCGGGGCGCGTGTGTACCTGCTGCCTGCAACCCCCCTGGCCCTGCCGACGCGCGCTCACCAGCGCGCTGGCTGCGTGCAGGCCGTGACGCGGATCTATGTGAACAAGGCCACGCTGGTGGCGATGAACGCGCAGCTGACGGAGCAGCTCGGGATGGTCAAGGTGGCGGGGACGCTGCAGCAGTCGACGCAGGTCACCACGCTGGTCAACAACCTGATGCGCGCGCCGGAGCTGCAGCAGACGGTGGTCCAGATGCAGAAGGAGATGATGAAGGTGCGGTGTCAGTACCCGCGCCGCTTCTTCTCCCACACCGCTGCTCCCTGACTGCGCGCTGGGCGCTCCGGCGTGAGTGCCGAGCGCACATCTTACTCTTGAAGCAACGCCCTGTAAGTCCACCTTTCTCCTTTAGAGACTGAGGTGCTTTCATCACGGCGCAGGCGGGCATCATAGGCGAGATGATGGACGACGCCATGGACATGGACTCCGAGGACCTGGAGGAGGAGACCGAGGCTGAAATCGACAAGGCAGGCCGCAACCAGCCCCCTCTGTATTACGTGCAGAACACTGTGTGGATGCTTTTCATATTGGCTCACAGGGCACCGCAAGCAGTGCTGGGAGCTGTCACCCAACACATGCTTGACCCACTTCTTGAAGCCTGGACGCACCCCTAAGCAGCGTCGTCGACTGGGCACACTTGGACGCAAGCCTCAACACCGTGTGTCCATCACCAAGCTGCGCCCTGCGCCGGCGTGCAGGTGCTGCTGGACGTGGCGGGCGCGACGATGGCGGACCTGGCGGGCTCGGCGGCGCCCAAGCAGCGCGCCGCGCAGGCCGCGCCAGCGGAGACCGCCGAGGAGGACGAGGCGCTGCAGGCCCGCCTGGACGCTGTGCGCAGTTGATGATGATCCTGCGGCCCCGCAGGCCGCCCTCGCAGCGGCTAGAGAGCGGGGCCGATGCCATGTGCAGCCGTAAAGCTGCAAGGCCGCGCCGCCGCGGCTGCCGGGGACGCCGCTGCAGGGCAGGCGGCCCATGCACAGGCGCATGCGTGTGCCGCGCGCGGGGATGAGGCCCTCGAGCATTTGCTGTGCGCGGCTGCGCTTGCTTGCCGGTACATGCAGCACTTGGGTGGCTGCTTCGTGCACCCAGTGGTAGGGCGTTCAGGACTTGCAGGCGCACCCAGCGCTGCACAGGATGGTCCGTTTAGTCATGGAGGACTGGCTCTGTCTCGCTTTGAAGGCACGGACTGCTAGCGTTGTAGTATTCCATCAGCTTGCCGAGATGTATGCTCGCGTGAGTGCGCATGCCGCAAGGAGCATGCAGGAGGCTGTGCCACACACTGTCCCAGTTTTTGTTGAAGCATACAGTCGCTGGGGATGTCACCCACCCACCGTAACTATGCGTGTGCCACCAAGCACGGCATGTAGGCATGCAGCATGCTTCAAGTACTGGAATACATGCAGGCAGCGCCCCTACTGTGTCTGTCTGCGCCTGGACGCCGCATTTTGCCTAGTCCTTGCGAGTGCACCCAATCCGGCTGTCAGCTCACAGCCTCACGCGGCAGCGCCTGCACGGTGCCCTGCCGCGCCGGCGCGCGCCGCTCGCCAGCTTAGCGAGCATGTTGACCCCTTTGCATACACCAGGTGCTTGACATGTGGCAACTTCCAGGCCACAGCAGGCGGGCATGGCGCGTATTGTACAGGCCATGTGTCCAAGGTGCATGGCACCGCCGATGGGCTCCCAACATGACCATCAGCAGCTCGACACTAAAAAGCCACAACACACACCATCCTCGCCGATGGGCCACTCGCAATGCAACGCGGTGTGCGCACCGCGCCGCCCGGCAGCACGAGCGCTCCAGCCGGCTCTGCGCGCGCGGCGCCGCCGGCGCCCTGCAGCGTGGCCGCCAGGTGCGCCGCAGCCTCGTCGGGGCGGCCGAGCGCGGCCAGCGCCTCCGCCGCGTACCCATGCGCGGCCTGGCGCTCCGCCTGTGATACTGCGTCGGCCTGCCGCTCGTGCGCGCGGGACCTCGTCAGCGGCAGCGCGTCAGCCTGGCTGAGCAGGCAGCGCGTGTGTGGCTGGTGTGTGAGGTGTGGGAGAGGGTCGGAAGCTGACAGCAAGCAGGGCCGGTCGACCGCGCGCCTGCAGCAGCCAGCGCGCATGCGCGAGCGCGCCGAGCGGGTCCCCCCGCTGCAGGCCCAGCCATGCGCTCGCCGCGTGCGCCGCCGCCTGCACCGCGCGCGCCCGCGCCTCCGCGCCCGCCGCGCCCGCCGCGCGCGCTGCCGCACCCGCTGCCGCGTCTTCGGCCTCGCGTGGGGCTGCGTCTGCGACCGGCGCTGCCCCAAATGGCAGCCGCGAGCCCATGTCCGCAGGCGCGCTACGCTGCGCGAAGTCGGTGCCGCGCGCCTCCCCGCTCGCCGCGACGCCTAGCACGACCCCAGCGACGGCCGCTTCGGCCGAGCGCGCCGCGCTGGCTTCCCTGCTCGCGCTCTCGCTTGCGCCCGTGCCTGGCTCGACGTCTGGCGGTGCAGGCGCAGGGGTGACGGGGGCCTGTGACGCGCTCGCGGGGCTGCCGGCACTCCTTACAGGCTCATGTTGGATGTCTGCATGGCTAGCGTTGGCCCTAGCGCCAGCGCTGCCCTGGCCCTCACCGGCAAGTGCGAGCGCGTTGGCCAGGCACTGCGTGGCCTGCTCCAGCAGGGCGGCCGCGTCGCCGGCGCCCCCAGCCACACCGCCGGCGCCCCCGGCTGCTGTGCTGCCCCTTTTTGCGCCGTCGGCGCTGCCGCTGCCCAGCGCGGCCGCATCGTCCTCTGAGCCCCCTGGAACGGCGGTGACGTGTGTTTGTCAGTGCAGGTGCAAATCAGGGAGAATTGCTAGAGCCCAGCCGCGCGCGAGTCTGCTGACAACTTGGCACAGTGAGCTTGATGCGGTTGGCTAGGCTGGAGCCGAGCTGGAACCGCGTGTACAGCACGGCATGCGCAGCTCTGCTGGCTCTGCTGTGAGGCAGACATGCCGGCAAGCGCGCGCGCGGCGCGAGCAGCGGTGCGCGCACCCCCGTCACGCTGGAGCGCGGGCCTGGCAGCCCGCGCGGCACCCGCCCCCGGCGGCGCGGCGGCGGCGATGCAGCTCTCGGCGAGCCGCAGCCAGAGCAGCGGGTCGCGCGGGCGGGTGTGCGCCATCTCCTGCGCCCGGTGTGAGCCTTGGATAGCTCACTGGGTAGGTCAGGGCGTCGAGGTAGCATGCCGCCCCTTTCGCCCGTCTGCCATGGCTTGCCAGAGCAGCGGCTCGCGTGGGCGGCCCACCTCTTTCCGCCAGACTACGGCTTTGAATTGGGTAGGCCAGGCCAGGGCTTGGTGTTGCACGTTCCTTCCTTCCCCTGCCTGCCATTGCTTCTACAAGAGCTTGCCAATTCCTAGTCCCTCTCTCCTACGGCCCCTGGCCGCACACCCCTCGCACACCGTGGCAGTGCAACACAAAGGCTCGGCACGAAGGCCCCGCAAGTCTGCCTTGCCCTTCCTTTTGAAGTTTATCAGTCTTTGGAGCCACCGTATGCACTCCACGCAGCCGTGTGTTGGGCGTACGGCGGTCGCGCCTGAAAGCAGCGCAGCGCGATCCTGGGCCGCCCGAGCAGCAGCGCCTGCAGCGCGCCGCTATACAGCGCCGACGTGCACACGTCGCTCGCTGCCGCAGCGCTGATGCTCGCTTCCCCCTCCTGCAAGCACGCACAGATATGCCAATACCAATGCCCAAAATTTTGAGCATTGCTCCCCAGAGGCGGCACGGCAGCGGCGCCGAAACCCTGCAGCCGGCGCATGCGAGCGGGGCGGACCAGCTCGTCGGCCGCGGGCGCGGGGCAGAGCGCGAGCGCCTTGGCGAAGCACAGCGCCGCCGTGTGCCGCTGACCCTGGCGCGCCTGCCGGCACAGGCCGCGTCTCTGGCTATCCTGGTCTACACAGCATGCTCTCCTGGGGCACGCACCTCCCTCCCCATGCACAGGAATCGCTCCTTCTGTAGTGCGTCCGCTGAATGTACCATCAGCCTGACACGAGGTCTATTGCAGCGCATGCGAGGCAGCCGGCGGTGTGGGACGTGTTCCCTTCGGGATTGCATACATGTTCGTGCAAAGGCGTGCGAGTTCGGCTAACCCAGCGGAGCTGCACCCAGGAGCGGCCGGCCGGCTCACAGCAGGCTCCCGTGTGGCTCCGCCAGTGTTTGCTGGCAGACCGCGCTGCACGTCTGGCAGCCGCGTGCAGCAGCGCTAACTGATGCCCCATGCGCGCGGCTCCCCAGGGCCGTGCCTGGATGCAGCCCAGGTTGTTCCAGGCGCGCGCGCGCTCCTCGGCGCCGCCGTCTTGGCGCGTGCCGCCGCTCACCAGCCTGGCTGCCGCGCCGCATTCGCCGCGCTGGTGCGCCAGGAGCGCGCACAGCGATTTACCCTGCAGCGGGCACCCTCAGCGCCCGCTCCAATCAACTCAAGAGAGTGAATGGGACGCGAGTCGGCCGTTGTTGTTTATTTGGCTCGGTCGCGTTGCCGCACTTGACGCACGGCGCGCACGATAGCGCACTGTGGGAAGTGCCAGAGCGAAGTGATCGCAAGTGCTGCACAGTTGGCTGTGCATGCAATCATTCCGTGCCACAGGCACACATACATATGCATGTCAAGATAACAGACACGACATGGGGAGGGCATGTACATGTGCTGGCAAATTTCAGTCTCAATCATGCAACCATATATTGCACACTGGCTTGTGGGGCACAAGCCAGGTGAGCCAGCGGCCCTTGCAGCACACCAATGCAGAGCTCTGTTCCGCGGAAGGCAGTGTTCCAAAGCTGTGCTCGGCTTCGCCCAGGAGCTCCGGCCGTTGCAGCGCTTGGTCGGCAAGGTCACGCACGCTCTCAAGCTGCTCGCCGACACACGCAGGCTTTTATTGCGTGGCATGTGCAGCACAAGTTTGGGAGCCAGAGGCAAGCTTGCTGGAGTTCTCCACTGCTGGAAACAGCTTGGGCAGAGGGCTGCAGGCGCGGCGGGCGTGCCGTGGAGGTGGCTGGGCTGCCGCTGTCTGGCTCCATAGCCAGCTTATGGGCTGCCTCCCCTGCGAGCAGCGGAGTGCTTGTGCAGGGGCCAGAGACGCCTTGCTCAAGTTTGGCACCCAGCGCCGAGAGTGCCCGTCATAGTCTTGAACACTGTTGGCACACATCTTCCCTAAACGCTCACCTGAAAGCAGTGGTGAAGGCGTTGACCCCTGAGAAGCAGACATCTGCTAACGGCTGGGCCATAGTGTTATAGGCCAGGAATGTATTCTGACCGGGCCTTGCATCAGCACCAGAGTGCACACGCAAACTGTGCGAGTGGCAACGGTGCTGCAGCAGGTAATCGAGTGACCTGGTCGACTGCAGATCGCCAATAAGTGCGGGCGTCTGCTGAAGGTTGTGCAAGCAGACTGCCAGGTAGGCAGTTGCAGTTGACTGGCACTGCGTTCAGAGGCGCGTGCACGCCCGGCCACGCGCTTTGTTGGGTTTGCCTCGAGTGCACCAGCAGGAGCGCGGCAGAGCTGCTGCCAGCTGCGCAGCGCAGGGTGGCCGCTTTCCTGGCGTGCCTGGTTCACTCGTCCAAAGTGTGCATCTGGCAGCTTCGCCTGGCCTGCAGGCGGGCACAGCAGGCACAAGTGCGGAGGCTAGTGCGTGCGTAGGGGCCACTGGCACAGTGCGCAGGCCGACGCAGATGCGGCAGGACCTCCAACGTCAGCAGCTGGCAGCCTACAGTCCTCTCGGTGTGGTGCTCGCGTGCAACCTGGGCCAGCCAAGGCTGATACAACTTTACGAGCGCGCTGTAGTAGCCCAGCTGGCGCGCCTGACTGGCTGATTGTCTCGCACTGCCGGCTTGCAGCTCACCCGTTTTTTTGTCGGCCTCGCTTGTTGGGGGTTGCCGAGGAGAGGGGTGTGCAGAGCTTGGTCGATCAGGTCACCGTTGCGGCGCCAGCTCGCCGGGCGCGCGCGCCTGCCTGCGGCCTCTGGCGGTGGCGGCCAGCGCTGCAGGACTTCTGAACGTCTGAGGCGCGAGCTGCAGCAAATGGCGGCTCGCTTACCTGGCCTCGAGGGTGCAATACGTCGGCGCGCTGTGGTGTGCCTAGGCCTGGTGTCATTTGTTCTGGCACCGTGGGCGGAGGCAGCGTTGCGGAGGCAGCTTTGCCAGCTGTCCCTCATGTCCCGGACTGCACCAGTGCGGCTGCGCTGCCCGCACTTCGAGTTTACTGGCGTTTTGGCAGATTTTGCAGGTTGCAGAGCTAGCTGGCAGCTTCCGACGCATACGCTCGTATATCGTATGTCTTTTGTGGTAGTCACAAGGGACCCGCAGGCACAGGCAGACATTGCGAGCGCGTCTGGCAAGTGTGCCCGTCACCACCCGCAGCAACCTGCGTGGCTACCACCTCGTTTCGGCAAGCAGCGGTGCAAGTTAGGCAAGAGGTGACATCTACGAGGCAGGAGCTGGTGGCAGCAGGCGGCGCAGCTGCAGGCAGTGAGCACTCTTGCAGGTGCACTACCGTTACTGACCCTGGCAACTCATGCATAATTTGCATATCGTGCAGAGTTGTGCTTGATTTGTGCCAAAGCACTTGCCCTGTCAGTGCGCAACGTGTCGCCAAGCTTAACCTCACTTTTATGCCCTTCGACTGTGGAGCAAGACGCCTCTGCGAGCATTACTGCAGCTGCTGGGGAGCCACAGTGCGGGCAGGCAGGCATGGCAGCAGTCGACCATTTCTCGGTCCGCACTGGAGCATCGCCTGGCATAAGCGCGAGCTTGCAGAGTACGTTTGTTTGGTGGCATGTATTTGGTATGCGACCGCTTGCGCAGATATTTGCAGTCTAGATCCTTTTGGTGGCATTTTGTCCACAGGTTTCTGGGGTGCGCAACTGCCAAAGGACTTTTCGTGCGTGTCTTGTGTCGCGAGCGTTGTGCAGGGACTGGCGCCAGTCAGATCTGTGGGGCACAGTTGCGCGTACAGTTTCTTGGTGCGCGACTGTCAGAGGATTCTGGTGCGTGTCTTGTGCAGCGCGCAAACCGCAGGCACGACGGCGCCGCCGGCAGATTCTGCCAGTAGCATGCAGCGGCTCTGCAGCGTCTGCAGCGTGGACAGTGTTTGCAAGGCGCGGTCCTCAATCCTGACGTCGAGTGGGGCAGGCTTTTCCAAGCCCCTTTTACAGTACCTTGCATGCTCATGCATGCAGGGAGGTAAACGAGATCATAGAACAATACTGTGCGGCAAGCGTTGGGAGGCAGGAACGCGCAGCGCGCTGTGCAGCATTCAACAGGCGCATGTACAGGCAGATCTAGAAGGCACCTCGCGACGCTTTTGCCGTACAGATGCGTACCCGCTTGAGAGCAGAAATATGTCAGCATGCGGAGTTTTGTTCAGGTGTGCGCTTTGCATGGTGAAACTTAAAAATGCAGGAGTGGGCCGCTCAGGGTTGCAGGCATGAATCTGACGACCTGTTCTTGGTGCATGCGGTGTTTTGGTCGAGCGTGCTATGTAGCTTGCATATTTGCTGCCTGTTTACCACACAAGCATAGGCTGCCGCGAAAAGCTTGGACAGGGCAGCGGGAGACTACATTCAACTTCAGCATTTTTTTGGGTGCGCAATTGCTGGGTAGCCAGCAGGTGCGGTCGGGGCTCTGCACGCATGGGAGTGTGCTGTTGATGGGTTGCTACGGCGCATTTGCGGCGGTGGGTGGTGAGCGCAGACTGCAGCGGATTGCATTGT
>JAABUV010002182.1_pt1 | contig 27099 bp, 30 predicted proteins | sample 5559971 | NCBI WGS metagenome assembly JAABUV01 (sample SAMN10711881, study PRJNA513362) | rock metagenome | isolation source: Antarctica rocks | place: Antarctica: Victoria Land, Knobhead nord | collected 2015-12-19
TCTACAGTCTCGCTGCCACCAGATCCTTCACCCCCCGCTTCACCCTCCACCATGCTGGCGCCCACGCCCCGGGGTAAACCCAAAGGCAGCAAGAACCAAACTTCCGCTGTCAGTACCGCCGCTGTCAGTATCGCTTTCGACGAACCTCCACCCTCTTCCGCACCATCTGTGATGACTAAAACAATTAAATCTGGCCGTGCAGTCAAGGAAACAACTGTATGGGAGCAGGAGTCCCAGCCTAGACGTCGCTTCCGTGGTTCTACTTTGGAGGTAGTGGCTTTCAAGCCAGCGAGGAAGAGTGACTGCTACTATGCTACTATGCTGAGTGACTACTATGGGTAGAAAGGGCAGAAAGGGTAGGAAGTGTAGAAGATAGAAAGATGATGAGGTAGTTGATTAGAATCGTGAAGACGACGAGGCGCGGCGACATAATACAATGTTCATAAACTGTTACATAGAACAGTGATGGGGAGCAAAAACCGTTGGTCCGAGCCTCAAACTTATGTGTAAGGTCACAAAGATAGTCCAAGCTCATGATCTCTCCCGTTGCTGACCATTCTCTGAACAATGCTAGGACCAGCGAAATTCATCGGCTACTTTCTTTTTCAACCATGCTTCATAGGAGCTTTGGTTGAGATCCTTCTTATCTTCTATCTCTCGAAGATAATCGGTCACCCGATCTATATCGGTAAATGGCTCCTGATCCTTTCTAGCAATAGTAAAGAATCCGGAATATTCTTTCCACTCGTCAGGCAGTCGATTAGTGTTCGGATCTTCCGCTAAGCGCAAAATCCACTCCATGTCCTCCTTGTCGACCTCGTAGGAAGTTTCCACCTTTTTCATGACTAGTTCTACGCCAAGCAGCTTCGCTTTGGCTAGAGGCGTGAGATCAAAAATACGATCCGAGGGATCTAGCTCCACTACTTCGCTTTTGTCCCACTGAACGTGAATTGCTTGGATTTTGGTAACGTCGGGCGACATAGTTGGTGGAGGGTAATGAAATCCAACTGAGCACTAAAAAGTTGCAAACGTGAATATCAGCTGTCATGATAATCTAGGGCAGGCGTACCTTGTTGAAGCGTTGAAATAGCTTGAGAAGAAAGCTCGCAATGAATTGAATTTTTTGCGCGGGAAGAGCCACTTCTTAATGATGGTGATGCGTTGGCAGTAAGATCTACATACAGTACAGTATCATGCTAACTTACCTTAGCCGACGCCAGGGTTGTACGGCTTACAGACGATCCGTCTGAGACGAATTGTCTGCGTGTATATGCATGGATTCTTTTACTGCGGCCGTCCTATCACACATCAGCGGTTTGCTAAGTGTCGGGGCAATCTACCACTTAGATTTCTATTGGCCATACCTTATCTCAGGTAGGCTGGCCGTTGGGTTTGATATAAACCCTGGTGATTCAATATGCATGAGCAACAAGTGTGACGACGTGGTACATGTGTCTCAATCAGTTGGTTCTCTGAGCAATTTATTGGATAATATGAACCAGAGATATCTACGTGTTTTCCTGCGTTCTATATAACATATCGCGTTCCACCATATGTTCTTCAAAGAAAAAGGGTTTCCGCAATTTTCATATCCAATAATCCGGTCAGGATTTGCAACAATGGAGTCACAGTAAGAATCACGTAAATTGAGTTGTTCTAGAATTCTAACGATCAAAATAGCCCAAGGCTACACGAAATTGCGGAAGGGGTTTGGTTCTATTCCGATGAACCGGCAGAAGTAGAGAAGTTGTTGGAAAGGATTCGATTCCGTCCCGGAATTGCAAAACTCCTTGTCGATTGGAGCTGTAGATTTGGAGACGAGTTTCTCATTCACTCGTAGGTCGAACCTTCTACCGTCATATGAAAGTTCAAAGACACTAAATAGACGGAAGGATACTGCCTGCGGTGGTTCGTTTTGCGACCCAGTGTCAGCGCCTTCAGAGTTCATCAGGTACCACTATGCCTGCTTCACAAGACGTCGATTTCGTGATCGGGTTCTTCACAGAGCTCTCAAAGGCTTTGGTAGTTCAACGTTCAATTGGACAACCGGCGGTTCAGACAGTTATTTCGGAAGTTCTTGATGTGTTCTTTCCCAATTCGGTTCAGGCTCGTCGGTCACCCTTTGGACCAGATAATACAATCTGTGTACTACTTCAATGTGAATCTCTCGGACTTCCGGGTTGGTGCGATAGAATTCTTGGGATACTTGAATCACAGGTCAGAGAAGATCCGGCGTTGATGACGTCACTCTCGAGCATGGTCGAGGGAATGAAGCAAAGACCTGAACTACCGTCGAGCCGTCTACTAGATAGATTTTTGGATCTACTGGAATTGGCCCATCGAGCATAATTAACAGTTATGTTTCAAACGTGCTGAAAGAATCAGGGAATTGCTGGACGTTTGTATTTCTTTACACCAGCTGGCTGGTTTTGTTTGCTCGAACCAATTTTAGCAGCATGTAGGAATTGTTGTTTTGTTCTGTTCAAGGAATATAAGTATGCAGGCAAATATCACCGCTTTAGCTATTAAAAGGCACTTTCATTGAAGCTCACCCAAGAAGATGGTCATTTTCTTGAGTATATCGTTGACCATCGCATATGGTTTAGAGCGCAAAGAAAGAAGGGCTTAAAGGGTCAGTGAGACTAAAAAAATCCCCTCAAAGTATTGCTCTCTAAACTAAGCCACGCTATGAATAAACCCCAAATGAAATGGTCTACTCAAATTTGGCTCCGAGCCTGGTCTAGACATAGTACATATGGGTGCGTTTACTTCATAACGTCGGGCGGCCGTTAGAGTAAAACGTGGCCCCAAAAATATTCAGTGATACCAACAACTTCCTCTATTCAAGCAACTGAGCTTTGGAGTGGTTAGATAGAAGCAAGAGCTAATGGTCTTCTGGCTGATTCTAAAGAGATGAAGGTCAGAAGCCGGTTGGAGAAGTGTCGCAAAAGCAATGCTGCCCTCCGCGCAGCTTGCTTACCCAACGGCAAAGAGCAGACGCATTGAAATCTGCATACTGGAAGAGAGTCGCGCGTTCGCACTTTGATGGCATGGCCCATAGAGGGGGCTATGTGCTCAGGAAACGATTGCGAGTGGGGCTGTTCAATGTCGTGGTTGTGCGAGGAAATTGAGTTGGTTCTGCCTGCTTGAGGTGTCTTGGCAGTACGGGACGGGTTGATCCGTCGCCGACGCCTAGGCCATAGCTTCAGCTGTCAAAGGATCCTGGCGAAGTCGAGCCAGCATGCGGCTCAGGGGTTGAAAAACAGCTCAAGACGCAACCGAAGGAAGCCAGGGTGTGCTCATGGCATGCTCAGCCCTGCTCAGGCATGCTCAGGCTCGGCTCAGGTTAGAGCGGCGCTAGAAGCGGAAGGGGGAAACCTTTTTGGCAGTCCTCTATATCAATGTATTTTAAATTCCTTCTGGCACCCCCGCTCCACTTCTGGTTCCCCAGGTCCACTTCTGGCTCCTCCGCTCCACTTCTGGCTCCCCATCCACTTCTGGCTCCCTAGATTCACTTCTGGCACCCCCGCTTCACTTCTGGCTCCCTAGGTCCACTACTCGCCCTCTCGGCGCCTTTATGTGCAGGACCGTCGAATCGTCAAGAGATCTCCTTTGGAAACCTTTCGTTTTTGTCTGGGTTGCTCTTCCTCGGGATGTGCTTGGATGAGAAGCGTTACCCATCTCTCAAAGCCGACCGGGGTAAGACCAGGAATGTCTGGTCTCTGATCGTCTCGTTATTGGACGAGGTGGTGCTGACACCCAAGATCTCTATACCCTCGCTAAGATTCTCATGGAGACAGACTCAGAAACTCGTTGGGATGTGGTTTGTTAGATAGCAATGAGGAAAAACGACCACTCCCACTCGAGATTGAATGGTCTTCCATATACCAGAAGATTATTACATCTGTCTAAGCCTCCAGGTCGCATAGCCCTACTCCACCCTTAGGCACCTTTCCCGCTATAGCACCCTGTTCTAGTTCTGGCACGCCGCTCCAATTTGGTACGGTACACCGTGATATGCATGTGACTCGAGCAGTGAGGTGGGTGCCTCCAGTGCCTCGCCACCTGGTATACTCTTCTGAGGCAGTGCAAGGTGATGCCCCATGCAGCTTGGATGAGCCGGTTTGAGCGCATACTCCTGGAGAAAGGTAAGAGCTTACGCCGAGAGTAAAGCTGCCAACCACACCTTCTGGCTATGCATTCGGTATGCTCACGCCGATCAAGCTTTGGCTAAGGTGCCCGTGGAGGTTTTCGAAATGGTTGCCTCGCAAACTCAACAACACATTTTCGACCAGCGCCAGGAGTGGTGGCAAGACGCCGTTTGCTGTTGCTCCCTAGCCTGTGATTGCGGAGAAACCAAGGGGCATAAAATACGAGTGTCGAAATTGTAGCTGTGAAGTCAACGGCATAGGTGCCAGCCAATGCCTATAGCGCTATCGCTCACGGAATGGCCAAAGCTCATGATATTGTCATCGTCGATAATATGAGCGGGCACGGGGTTAAAGCATTGAAGAAAGTGCTGCATGGCCGGGTCTCAAAACCCAAGCTGACACAAGTTGACTGAGGATATGTTGTATTATGAGTGGTTGTAAAGATGTTGATTACTGTTTTAGCACAGATTTGTAGCTGAAATCGATCTGCTTATCCTCGGATTTTGATGGGCACTGCTTACGGAAACCTGACTGGGACAGTGACTTAGAACAACATGGTTGATTTTTGCAATGCCTTCGGGTCTTCCTCATTACGTCGCATTCCTGTTTCAACGCTAAAGGAGCATCTAGATGGGACCCTATGTGTTTGGGGGCAGTTCAAGCTGAGGAAGGATAAGAGGAAGAATGGTGTCAAAGGAAAGGCTTGTCGCGTGTTCAAAAAGCACTATGTTGGAAGCAGAACATAATTCAACGCACTGAATGGCTTCAATAATCGTAATAAATAATAGCCGTGACTTTTTCCTTTCTTATATTCAATCTAGTAGTTGTGTGGTCCCTATCCGCCGGTGGGTATTCGGGACCTACTCAGCCTGAATGCCTTCAGTCTCCTTGAAGTCGAGGCCTTTTGCCTTTCCTGGTAACGGGATCGTAACGGGTCCGTTTATGATATTTCCTCACCAGGTCATGCGTTTCCAATGAACTAGTACTTCTTCAACTTCCCACTCCTCTTCGCCCTCTACGAGGACCATTTTCGAGGGAGGAGCGGTAGCTTCATTTTTGGGATAGGGTTTTAATAGGGAGATGAAACACGGGGTGAATACGCCATGTGGGTGGAAGTCGTAAACGATATGATTGGGGTCCTACAAGGTCCACAACTGCAAAGGGCCCAGTATACTTCTGCGACAACTTCTTTTTGGGTCTCGCATCTCGTAGGTTTTTGGTGGAGAGCATGACTTGATCTCCTACGCTGAAGTTCTTGGGTTGAGTATGCTTGTTGTGGGCCGCCGCCTGTTGCTCTTGGGCTTTGCGTAGCCGTTCCAGCATGAGGTCGCGCTGCTTCCATAAGATGTTTACCCTTTCTCTTGCGGCGGGAATGTCTAAACAATCTCCTTCATCCCATTGAAAATTAAATCGGGTTGATATTCAAAAATAGCCTCGAAAGGACTTAGGCCTCCCGTCGCATTTGCTGGTCACTGGCATGGCACGGCATGACATTAAGGAAGAAACATCGCGAGTACGGATTTTAGCACAGATCTGTAGCTGAAACCGCTTCCAAAATAAAAACCGACTCGATTCTGCTTCTGTTCCTGCTTCTGCTTCAATATTGCATCCTGGAATTCTAACCTTCCCTTTCCAACCAAGATGGCCCCATCTTGGCTAGCCGCGAAAAGAAACTGGTGTTAATATAGATCGCTCATCAAGACGCAAACATCGTTATTTCGAACAACGTCTGATCACGTCTAGGGGATGTAGAAATCCGACTATGTCAGATTTCTCAGCCAGGTGTGCCTTTTCCACATATTGCTGGAGACGACGGAGATCTATCGCATCCGTCCAATCCGTGGTCTCGCGGGATTTTTCAAGAAGAGCAGCCAGGGCATTTAAGGTCAAAGCTGGTGACTTTTTTATATCGTAATGCACTCTTCTAGCCATTCCTTTGAAATGAAAGCCCCTTTTCGAAATCAATATCTGCGAGGTTCTTGCTTTGAGGCGACCAGCGGGACCGACGGTAGTTATGATTTGAAGCTCAATTTCGGAGAGAAGAGGTAAAGCGCTGGTCGAAACGCGCGGGATCATCGTCTGAAGTCGTAAGAAATCAAGGTTCGTGGAATACAGTTGTGCTTCTTCCGACTTCATAGCTCCCGCACGGTTCTGTTCAACGGAAAACCTTGTTGAACAGTCCGTGGCCGACGGACGATTCCTGGGTTCGGGGTTCAACATGGAATTGGCAATATCCGTCAAACCTTGCCAAGTAGGACGAGAAACCTGGCATTCGACATCCCGCCTGCTTGACCACTCCGATGTATGCGCCCGCCAGCAATTAAAGAGACTATATTGAAGGGTGAGCACACCGATTGACCAGATGTCAGCAGAATAACCGCTAAGAAGATATGATCCTCTCAAAGCCACCTCGGGCGCCTTGTACACCAAAGACCCCGAAAGAGCGATACCTCCGAGCTTACCTACCATCGGTTCTCGAGAGACGATCAGAATGTTGGATGGCTGTATTGCTCGATGAGCCATGCCCTGTTCATGTATATACGCTGCACCGTTCAAGACATGTATCAGGACTGTCATCATCTGATCTGCCGACACATCCTTCTGCTCAGCAAGTGTTGCGTGAATGGCCCACTCCATCACCAGCATCGGCTCATTAAGATCAATAAACTTGTCAGGAAATGTTCTTGTGACGCATGGCTACAAAACAGTTAGCGTAATAGCCACAAGATAGACGGAGTGTAATTACATGAATCAATTCCCTGATTTGACGACCTTCTTCCTTCTTTGACCAGCGTTTTACTGCGTAAAAGGTTCCGCAACAGTCTACTGCCTTCTGTATCGCTGGCAGTTCGCCTTCCTCTTGAGGGAGAAGACTAAGCTTTGCGGAATCCTGCATAGTGAGCGCAAAGTTTCTTTGAATAGCCAGACCATTGAGGGACGGCAATGAGGCCAAGGCACTTTTTCTATACGCTTGCCACTTTTGATTATATGCCTCTTCGTCATGACTTGGGATGATTAATCTGAATCTGATGAGTGCGGCTTGAATGATATCATTCGAGAAGATGGGAGTGGATGTCTGTCGTAATGGTTTCACTTTGCCATTGAAAGACTCAACAACGATGCCGTTGGAGGATGTATCCGTGACGATCATCTGACCATTTGTCCAATTAAAGCCGATGCGAAAGTGAACAGCGCTGATTCCGGGCTTGTCGAGGACGACATCAACTCTCTTGTTATTCCGTCCAAAGCGGTGACCATGTTGCGGATCGATCAGCGCCTGTGAGAACCGAAGCGCAAAGGTTGATGTTGCCTGGTCATGATGTTTGGCATTCTGCGGTAACTGTAGAATATCTATTTCAGATTCTGGTCGTAGGAAAGCAAAATCGTCATAATTTGTAGATGCCATACTATACGATTAGTTGGGTGAGGATGCTGTGAAATCTAAAGGTAAGTTGAAGGGTGTGTTTGGAGTTGTACGCTGTTCTATTATACAAGTGCTAGCCGCCAAGAAATTCTGCTTTTACTCCATACACTCAGCGGGGCACCAGTGGGCGTTAAAAGTGAACCCGCTACGGAGACGGTTGTTGTTCCACCTCATGCTGATATGACCTATCCCCTTCTCTATATTATAATAGAAAATCTATTTTAGAATCTCCCATGCGGTTATCGCTAAAGTCCTCAATCCGATTGGTCCACGTGACTTTCCCCGCGAACATTAAAACTTTTACATCCAGCGAGGCGTCTTGAGGAGCAAAAACGGCGAGCCGTCAAGCAACTCTCTTTCCCCACGCCAAATCTCCTTTCTTTGTTGACAAAGATGCATCTTCGTTGCAATACATCGCCGGTCAATTTGACATCTAAATCCAGTCGACCTGGCCCGAGGTTGGCCACAGCTTCTCGAAAGCTATCCTTGAATCCCGATGTGCGGGACTTCGACGCACTGCCCGAAGATGTTGTTACCTCAGGATCAGTAACTCCGCCGTTTCCACACCCTCTTATCCCCTTGGAGTACTGGAGAGAGCATTCTCGTAGCAAACTTGATAGACTGCAACAGAGTACATCCAAAAAGGACCATCGGCAGTCGATAGACAGTTGGGAATACTGGAGAACAGAAGCGGTATTCTGGGCCGGGCAGTCCAGTAAGAATCACCGAAATCATTTAAGAGATGATTGCGAAGCAAAGGCATACTTCTGGAGGGCAGCAGCAGACTTCTGGGAAACTACATGGCTGTCGTCAGCAAGCCCTGTAGAACTGACTGACCCGCTTTATTGGAAGCAGTGGATTACATGGCATAAAAGCAAGCGAAACTGCGCGGGTTCAGCCTCGGAATCTGAGTTACGATACGAAATATCTGATGCTAATTATTTCAAATGCGAAAATGACCATTACAGGACGCTTTTGGAATCTTCAATAAGAGATGCATGCTTGCTCAGGCCTTCTCCAAGAGCGGAACATACTGAGAGTTTGAATTCGAGGACCGGTGGGAACTTGTTATCGAGCGCAGACTTGTTTGATCAGGGATCTCAGGCTGAAAGTGTGCGCCAACCGCCGCTTGAATTTGAATCTACAACGCGTTTCTCGCTGGCGCCAGAATCTCCCAATGGGAAATGTCCTATTAAGCACCGAGATCGGTCAATCCAGCTCTTGTGGCCCCAACTACGAAGAAGTCAGAGACTCAAAGCAAAACAGAAACCTCTACGAAGAAGCCGAAGACTCAAAGCAAAACAGAAACCGGTAAAGGGTTAATGTTCTCAAGGAACAGGTTGCTAAATGGAGCGCGATCAGGCTCGCCCATGTAAAGCGAGATGAGCTTGTGGAGAGAGAGATCTTGGCGCTTCGACGTCCATTGAAAGATGGTTCTCAAGTATAACGAAGCAGAAACGGCTCATCAACTGAGGCTTTCGATTGCGAATCTGCACTAAGCCATCGGCAGACAACCTGAATTCGGAGGTTTACTCACACCAGCCCGAAGAATGGCACATAAGAGAAAAGCAGAGTAAGCGATGCAGCTGGACTGCTTGATCGAAACGAACCCCTCCCTCTATAAGTAATGCTACCTCATCTCCAGTGGATAGAGCGGTTGATGGAGCGGATGCAGCGGCTGATGCAGTGGCTGATGGGGCGGGTGGGTTGACCAAATGGTCACACTCCCGTCATCTGACCTGGCTATTGCAACTAGGGCAATCGACCAAGCCCACGGGATTCTCATTCGCCTGTTGGTGATAGCTTCATAATGGCAAAATATCAATTTTTCTCATTCGCCCTACAACAAGCCCAAGCGTGGGGCGATACTAACACTTTAAAACATTTCCGGCTCGTGGCTTGGCAAACACACTTTGCTTAATCCTGCATATCTAGTTGAAATACTACTTCGGATGGTGGCCGACGCAATGGGAGACTGGAAAACTCTGCCTCACCAGGAACATTCCATTGAATACCCAAAACCCTTCAACAAAAGCATCTCCATCGGAAGCTCTCCATCACAAGCCGCATCGCCCAATAAAGAAAAGAAAGCCTTCCAGAGGTTTCTAACTGCAACGCTCGATGGTACTCCAAGTCTGATCACCCGCTCCTAATATGATAGAATATCATCATGCACGTCCTTCCTCGGTCGCGACACGTCTTCGCTTGCCGTTCTCTCCTACAGCCTTTTCTGCACTGGCTACTTCTCCGTTCCGTAGTCGGTCTAAATCTCCTTCATGTATGTCTTCGGCAAGTAAGCTTGCGCGTCTTTCTGGAGACCATCTAGTGATCTTCGACCTTGAACCGGGTGTGGGTGTGGAGGGCTCCGGGACTGAGAACAGCCTATCAAAACTCGATGTCGTGAAGCGTGAGGCTAGAGGCGAGCCGCTTTGCGGCTGTGGCGAAGTCCAAAGTGGAGTAGGAATATCAAGATACGGTGTTTCCCTTGGGGCCGGTGAAGCTTCGTCAAAGCCATGAATTATATTCAGAGCCTTTGGCGGGGTGTTTGGCGGCGCTGAAGCAGGGCAAAATGAATGGTTGAGTACGGTTCCATTTTGCAAATCGAATTCAGCAGACCCTTTTTCTTTCATGATAGTCAAAGAAATAGAGGCTCTCTTAAACATCGTTAATGATCGTTCGATAATTGGGATATAATGAACTTACCCATTCTGCTATAGCTTTCCGGTGGTCAATATCTAGAGCCTCTAAGTCTTTACAGAGTTGTTCTTTCTTTATAGTTCGATTGTGGGTTAGCCTTTATTTCATAAGCCGAATAAACCAAGTTACCCATGCTATCATGTTATATGTGTCTTGATCATATACTTTCCGTACGCTCTTAGAGAGTTCTAATATCACGGTCCTATACTCCTCCGGACACTCCTGATTTGCTGTGTACTTGGCTGTCACATACTGAGCGAATGCAACGCAATCTGCAGCTGTGGCTCTCGGTCGAAGAGTTGACATGATGATGATGCGTACAAACACCGCAAAAGCTGTAATAGATGTTAGAGAACACGCGAGGTATTTGTTGAGAGACCAAGCGCAGAGACGCGTTATTAAGGTACGAAAGACAGGGCTAAGGACTGACATGCTAATCAACTGACGCGTTATTATGCTATGATAGGCCGAGCTACGGAGGAGAAGGACAAGGTGAATACTAAAATACAAGACAGGACATAAAGTTTCAAGCATGAAGGCCCAACCAAAGGCGCATCTAGGCAACCATGCAATTGGTGATACTCCCTGCAGAAGCCGAATTAGGCTGGGATGCTTTGAAACAAGAGACGGAGGTGACAACCCTGCCCCTTTTCTCGCGCCTAGAGCCATCTATCTCCTCCGTCTGTGAATAGACCGCAGACATTCTCTTCGTCTATCGTCTTCTTGCTCCTACTCTCACCTACACAGTCATGTCAAACTATTCATTCGAGAGACACTCTTGGAAGATCGAGAGTCACAAGAGCTACAAGATCTTAAACGTTTATCTAAAGACGCGCTCTAACGTTGTTACCCGCTTTATCATTGAAAGCATGCTTTTTTATAAACACAAAGATCGAGAAGGTTTCATTGATGAAATCGTTGACAAAGGCGCTTTCATTTCTTCTGGGCCTTGCTATGGTGGACGTGTCAGATCCGATGTCAATAAAGAGCTCTACGTTTGCGCAGAATACTATCCCGGAGCATTGAAAGCTTTACCGAAAGCAAAGAAGTTCAAAACTCGGACAAGTGAATCCATCAAAGCAATCGATCACCATAGTCTGCTCACGTACCGTCCTTTCGATTGTGGTGACGATTATCTCACGGAAAGCACGGCCTTGGTTGAGTACGAAGGACAAAAATACCTCTTCAAAGGGGCAGAAGATCTATCTTCTGCGCCATTCATTTATCAGGAATTTCAAACACTCTGGCGTTTGAACCATCCTTCTATCATTCCCTCTTCTAAGCTTCTAGTGAAGCCTGAAGAAGACTCGGATCGTGTCCTTGGATTCCTTCTCCAGTATTATCCACACGGAAATCTACGAGAATTCGTTTTTAAGTTGCGGAGCAATGGTGACGTTCCTTCGTCCTTGTTTTGCAAATGGGCCGTACAACTTGCACAAGTCTTTCATCATCTGCTGTATACGAAAAGGTTCTCCTATCAAAATATCAAGCCCGAAAATTGCGTCGTGGATGATAAGAAGAACCTAATCCTAATCGACTTCGAACATGGTTCCCCCTGCAGATCGAGATTCAGAGCTCCGGAGATTGATGAATATCATGACACCGCAGCGTTGTCGGATACGGCTCAAGAACAGGCAACGGTTTTTTCGGTGGGGAGAACTCTTTGGGTAGTCTGGGAGATAACGTCGACCAACAAGTACCCCGAGGGAAGAAAGGATGAAGAATACCGCGAGACGATCTTCACTGAAAACACAGCATCTGTGCCACAGAGTTGGAAAGACATGATACTGCAATGCGTAGATGAGAATCCAGACAACAGACCGAGCTTAACGGACATCTCCGAGCATTTCGAAAAGGAAAGCCAAAGCTTCAAACAAAAGCCGAAGTTCTACAGAGATCCCTACTTTCTGCGGGAACGAAAGTGAAGTTAGTTGCGTGGTTAGGTTGAAACGAACGGAGGAATACTTTGTAACTCTATCGGGTCTGGGTTCTGGAGTAAAACAGCGTCGCAGTATTGCAGTTCGGGTTGATGACTGATCTGGTGGTTGGTTTATTATTGTTTGGTGCTCGATTGGAGCTCGGATTGTCGACTGAAGCTAGCTTCGAAGTTCTTAGCTGTAGTCGGTTTGACTGACTTCTGACAAAGCTCGATTTCGCTTCTGATTCCTTGTTCTAGCGCTTGACTCGTTGCCGTGCCATGTGTCTTCACGTCAGAAAACGGAGGCAGGCGGTTTCCATCGCTGCAAGTGTGTTGCGGACTGCTCCATCTAGGTTTTTGCACATCAGGCTGTTCTACACCGCTCAGATTGCTCAGATTGTTTCGCCCAGATTATCCAGGTTGTTCTACACCATACATTGAGATTACCCATGTTGTTGCACACTGCTAAGATTGCTCAGATTGTTTCACCCAGATTACTCAGGTTGTTCTACACCACTCAGGTTGTTGTAGACTGTTTCACCTAAGTTGTTGTACATCAGATTGAGATTACCCAGGTGGTTGCACACTGCTAAGATTGCTCAGATTGCTTCACCCAGATTACCCAGGTTGGTGTATACCACCCAAATTACTACGTACTTCATGCTCACTAAAGAGCTTGAAATAATTGGATAAGAACTTGGGTGCTTTGTCGAAGCTTTCGACGCTTGGGTACCCAATGAGGCATACAGCAGGCTATTCCCTCTATCGAGGTTGACCTCGCTGTCGCCAGCTTGAAGTCACAAGGGCGTAGCTTTCTCTGATTTTGGTAAGACACACGCCGTGATATTGCCTGGCAGAGTGATGAAGACAAAGGAAGACAGAAATCTTCATTTGCTAAATCATAAGTGAAAGCATTCAAAACTTACGTGAAAGGGGAATATTATATGTGAAGGAACTCAAAAAAGGAAGTAGAGTTGAAAGCAGTGAACGCCTTGAAATCGTCAACAGCAAGCTCAACTTTGAGCCATTTCCCAAACTTCACGCTTGTAGCTTTACTGGCTGTCTCAGAGCCCTGTATCCCTATGAGTCGAGCTTATCACCTCAACTCGCATGAATATAGCCCTCTCGACCCTCCTCCGTCGTTGCTTCACAGCGTCGTTTAGCTGTCGGTGATGTCGCATCAATGAATGAGGCCGAACGTTTCCGGCTTTGAATGCTTTGTCTACTAGGTGTTAATGATACACTTGCAGTAACTTGGTAAAAAGACATTAATACCTTCCTAACGTCGACAAAGCATTGTTCTCCATTTTCTTGAGTAACGAAAGTTGACCTTCCAGCTTTTCATTATCCTTCTGCAAAGTGCGAATCTTTAGATTCTTTATGCAACTGTTAGTTTTCGTTCGGTGATCGAAGTAGTAGTAACTTACCTTCATCTCTAATTTCTCTACTAGAAATTCGATGTGATCATGTAACCATGGTATGCTTCTGACAACCTCCACTGCGTCTTCGAAAGAAACCTTCCCAAATCTTCTTTCGTATTGATGTATAAACACGATGGCCTGTGTATGATATTGTTCGACTTCGCTTGAGCTAAGTAAAGGAAGACGTTCTACGTAATTAGGAGAATATTCCATTGTGAACAAATTGTAGAAGTTCCACTGTTAAGACTGGAAGAAATCTCTTTCTATGACATGAAAGAAGCTCGTTGATGAGGATTGCAAGCAAAGATAAAACAAACGCGCACATTTGCTTTAAATCTGTGGTTAAATGTACTCTACGTGTTATTATTGGGGAGATCACAGAAGCCTGCGGCTTGCTCACATGGTCCGCAAGCTACCAATATGATAAGATTATGGTTCAGCAAGAGGCCGCACAACTGTTTTTTCAACTTGTCTCAATCACAGATAATACAGATGATAGCCTAAGTAGCTAAGACAACCGGCTGAGTTATTCTTAATGACTACAAGATTCTGACAGCCCTGCTGTATAAGTTGAAACATTTCACCTAACTAAAAGAACGGCCTGCCATTCCGATCATTGCACGATTCACGCGGTAGCATAAATGCTACCCGCGATAGCTCAAAGGTGCCCCAAGTTGCCGTTCCTGATGCATTTGCCGATGCTGTTCCTGTTGTGATTGCCCTTGCCGTTTCCACATCTCGGAGAAATAGGCTGGAAGAGACACGATATTTAGACCGACGCGGCATAGAGAACACCGCCAACAGTGATGGTAGAATTCTCCACATCCCCTCAGTTTTTCATCGAAAGTCCTGCAGAATTGAGGATGCGAAACAAGAAGGCTTGTTCTAAATCGACATAGTGAACGATTTCGCTGCTTCATGGCCTCTTTCGATGATCGTTGCCACTGATACGCCTTCAGGAGGGATTTGAGGCACTCAGTCATCAAGGTGTCGGACAAATCGTAGAGTGTGAAGAGCCACAAGAACAACTCGAAGTGACTTTCGTGACTTTCTTGAGACCAATTTTTCAAGCAACCCTCAAACACCATCATCCATCGCGATGCAGCTTCATTCATTCCAGAGCTTTCCTCAACCAGTGCAGGTCCAAAATAATGTGTCAAGCTTTTGTTGACAAAGACGAGGTCGGACTTCTTCAATAAGAAGATAGGCTTCTTGTTAAGAGCGTCGATGCGGTCTACGACAATAGACACGGCAGCTTGATCGGCCACGTTCTGTGCGGTCCGTATGGATTCCGGCAAGTATAATATCTCGTTCTTCAAGTCTGTGAAGTTCATGTTCGTGGACTCCATGTCTTCGACGCAAAGATAGAGTTAAAGGTCAAATTGAGGAACCAAAGGAGAGAATTTTGGAAAGGCCACGTCTTTGATAACCTTCACCGCAAATCCCAGTTGATCTGAGACATTGGTGAATCATCCTTGAATTACTCAGGTGGTTGTACACCACCCAGATTACCCAAGTTGTTGTTCACTGACCACGAGCCAGATTACCCCGGTTATTGTCCACCACTTACACCACTAGCCACGGTACCCGCGTTGCTGTACACTATTCAGATTGTGCTCAAGTTGCTGTGCATCACGCATGTTTCGGGTCATTCACACCGTATTCAGGTTGTTGCACATGACAGTTGTTGTCAACCACTGACAGAATCAGTCAGAGTTTTCGCGTTGCTGTGCAGATTACCCAAGTTGCTGTGCACCACGCATGTTTCGCGTCGTCCACACCGTATTCAGGTTGTTGCACAGGACAGTGCCAACGAGCCAGATTACCCAGGTTGTTGTCAACCACTGACAGAATCAGTCAGAGTTTCCGCGTTGCTGTGCAGATTACCCAAGTTGCTGAGCACCACGCATGTTTCGCGTCGTCCACACCGTATTCAGGTTGTTGCACATGACAGTGCCAACGAGCCAGATTACCCAGGTTGTTGTCAACCACTGACAGAATCAGTCAGAGTTTCCTCGTTGCTGTGCACCATTCAGATTGTGCTCAATTTACCCAGCACATGACAGTGTCAACGAGCCAGATTACTCACATTGTTTCACACCATTGACACCACGAGCCGAATTACCCAGGTTGTGGTGATTCACTTGCACACCACTCAGATTGTTGAACGTCGTTTAGAGTATTCAATTGACATCACTAGTCTCAATACCACTTAGATTGCTGAACGTCTATTCAATTTATTGTTAAGAGCGAAACGTTCAGGAATTACCCTTCCGTTTCCGTAGCTACATCGATCAACAACATGTTCCTAATTCCGCGCTGTTTTCGAAACAAAGTCAGCGACAAAACAATCAGGTCTAAACATAGCAAGTCGGGAAACGTCGTGCCAAAAAACCGTCGGCGAGGCGACATAAACACAATAGCATATTTTGCCTGCGCAGGCGTACCTTTTTCCGAAGACAATGTGTTAGCTAGAAAAGAAGCACCTTTCCCCGAAGACAATTTGACAGCTAGGAAAGAACTTGTAGAGCTGCCTGCGAATCCCATCGATGAAAAAGGTGAGATGATGATTGCACACTTCTAACACCACCAGCTAATAGCGGCATCAGAAACAATTTTTATCAATTGGCCATGTAACGGGCCGCCGCCACCTGTGGATTATAGCAGAAAACCAATATACATACCACGTGCACCGTCTAATTCCACCTTGCAAACCGAATTTTCGTGCGATGCCGATTCACCATCCTGCTCTTTAGTGCCTGACACTTCAGACTGTACACCTCCCGCTCTTCCTCCACGTCCTTTAGAAAGGTTTCGAGCCAGCCTGCTGACGGAGGAAACCTCTTCACAATTCGGCTGGGTTATTTCCGAGAAGATCGAAAGAGAATCTCAGATGAAGTATAGCCGTTTACTACGCAATCTCCGTGCTGGCTACCCGACAAGCTACATCACAGATGTTCAGGTTTTCAACGCAGTCGGAATCAGAAGCGACAAGCGAAGGGAAGCAGACGTTGCGTGGGACCTCCTGCGCGATGGCCATGGCTCCATCCAGTATAGAGATGTCGGGCCGCCCTTTCTGAAATACTTTTGCTGCTTGTGTGAGGCTGCACGAGACGGACATAAGATACCTAGTCAGATCCCTATTATGATCCGCGTCGCATACAATCAGAGTGCCCAAAACGCTTACAGGATTTATGACAAAGTCTTGAAGAAGCACATCTCGTCTGCCGAAGCCCTTCTCTGCGCGTACGAGGGGTTGCAACGAGCATGTGTACTTGTAGCCTTGCTGGAGATCGTTCTGTCAAAAGGACAGATCGAGGACGCTCGGTCTATCGTGAACGGACTACTCGAAGACCAGGGCGAAATCGATAGTTTTCGTCTTGTTGGGATTGATGGTATATCAAATTTACTGGCGACCTTTGTTCGGAGCTTTCCCCATATGGAAAGAGCCAGACTTGCCAAGGATGATGTACACAACGCTCTAGAGTTTGTACAACTCGTCATAGATTTCTCAGAATTGGAAACGTGCCGTCTTTTCAATGCCACCATTGCAAGGCTTGAAGGACTTCAGGTGCCTCTATGTCTGGGAATATTCTTGTATGTCAGGGAGACTCTTGCGTACGCCAGCAAAGAGCAGCATCTTTCATTGATAAAGAAACTTTTCGAAAGCCTGAATGACTTCTATTCGACATCAGATCTTGCGCCAAACGGAATTGCTCCAAACTTTATGCCATATTGCAGTACCATTCTGTTTTTGCATCCACGAGGGTCCCCTCGAGACCCTTTCCTTCTAAACATGCACCACTGTATGGAAGAAGGTGGTGTCAGTAAGGAACAATGGACTCGTGCTTGGCGAGAGCTTGGGTTGGAGCAGGATTACCAACGTCAGAGCGGTCTGATCGCCGCACGTGAGGATGTTCAACACGACCTAATTCATCTTGCGTCGTGCCGCGATCGATATTGAATCAAGCTTTCCATATTTTCTATCGCTGGCCGATCGATATTATGAAAGAATATTTTACGATTAAGCGCACCTCAATCCTCAGGTCTCTTGACTTCTCTTTAACCATTGGAATCTTAGTGGGGCTCGATGGGTGACAGAATATTATAGGTTGAATTCTTCGCTAGAATATGTTATGTAGCGCGATGTACTATGCAACAAAAATCGAAGACAGCACTAACAGCGTTTAAAGATGGCGGCACGATTAATGTATCTCACCGTTAAGCGCCCCACTTTTACGTCATCTGACCGTGAAGATATAATGCATCTGGATAGAAGCATGGAAGCACCAAAACGAGCATCTTTCTCCCTTATTCCTCCCCTCAAGTCCAGACCCTTGTCAAACCAACTTTAAGCCACAATGTAATATCAGCCATCTTCCTACGAAACGCTGCAAAATTCGGACGTAGTCGAGAAGCTTAGAAGCCAAAGCAATTCGGTTCCTTGATTTGAGGGCGCAGTCCGCCGATTCGAACTTATGACGAGCGGGAAGTTGATACATTGAAATCAGATATGTTCAATGAGAAAACGCCTTCCAGAGGCTTCTAACTACGACGCTCGGCGCCTTTGCGCAAAATCACTCTGAGGCACTCCTATCCTAATCTCTCACACTACAGCCCTTCACCCTCTTCGCCCCTTTCATAGCCACGGGTGAGCCTTCTGCGCTTCTTTTTCGAGATGTTTCCGAGATATCCGAGGTGTCAGAGATCATCTTGACTGTGGGTGCGCGGGCGTTCTTTGTTCGATGATCTTCTTGAGGGTCTAGCAATGAAGACTCTGAAGTTGCTAGAGGGGAGTCTATAAATAAAGGCGAGATTACTTCTTCATACGGTGTCGTAGGCCAAATTGAAGAAGATAAGTCTAGGGGTGGCGTGCCTCGGGCTGACAATGTGTCGTCTGGCGCTGGAGCTATGTAATAAGAGGGCTTGGGCGTGGTTTTGGTTACAAGATGCGGCATTGAGACTGGCGAGCATTGAACAGGAAAATCTAAAGGTGCTGGCGCTTGTGCGAACGCACGGTCTCCCAAATCAAGCAAAGATCCCTTCAAGCCGGTGATCATTAGCCTCGATTCCAAGATCAAGATGGATCGGGCTTACCAATGCCGCAGTCTTCTTCTTGTAATGATCGTAGAGTTCTAACATATCCCTACACTCCAGTATTTCGTGAACGCATCTATGAATTTCTTCTGTTACGAGTTTCTTGTAGAAGACCTCCGAGTGGAAGGCTTGCTCGTAGGAGGCATGTTCGCAGGAGGTTTGTTGGTAAAATCCTTGCTGATAGGGTGCTTGCTCATGTGAGGGGATTGACATTGTCGTCCGAGGTTTGTAGAAAGACCGAAAGGTTGTAAGGATGCTTGAGGACAAACAACGTTTTGGAAAGCAACAGGGGATAATTGAGGATTAATACTACATGCTCTGTCTACGCGTTGTTTATTGAGCAGGCTAGGGACAGACAACCTCATGCTATAAAAAGACCAAGCAAAAGCACTCAACTAAAGGCGCGTCGTTGAAATGTGATTGGTGAAGTGATCATGCTAAAGATGGCATTTCCTGCAGACAAGAAATCGGACGCAGAAGAAGGCGTAACCAATCAAAGCAGGTAAAGCTAAGGCGTATGACACAACACGGAATTCTCGAGTTCTAAAGTCACAGCGTAATACTTCTTCCGCCCAGGTCCCTTTCGCTTACGGTAGACTCTACAGGAACAAGGAAGACGCAAGACGTCACCTAACGTCCGAGACCGTTGAGTTACTGAGAGCAATCCTTTACAGAAGTTCAAAGGTCGAAACCTGAAATCGTTGAGAAAGGCGCTTCAACTGCTTCTGGACCTGCGTTGGGCCAAGTCCTTCGTGTAAGAGAGCATAAGAGAGTCTGACCGAAAGCAGATAGGTTTCGAGACTCAGAAAGTAGTGAAGCGCTTATACGTCCCCAGATTGTCGCCCAATTTATTCATGTTGTTGCACATCATCAAGGTCGTTGTAGTTCTCGCGGGTCAGGAATGAGCACTGGTTGATTTGTCACACCTTGTCATTGGTAAGCGGCTATCTCCGTATGCCAGCCGATCATCATGAATAAATCTAGCGAAAGCATGACTTCCGGGATTTCTTCCACGAACGAAGATTGGATCAAGGACATTGATGCGGATGGCTTTATTTTCCTAACAGACTCAGCCGTTGGCGAACGAGTTGAGGAGTTCGCAGAGAATGGGTGGCCCCGCACTACGATTGAAGTAGGTTCTATTCTACCTGGGTCATCCTCTTCTAATATAGAAAGCAGCGCGTAGTTGAAATACTTTACATCCGCATTTCGCTATTCCAAGCTTGAAGCCTGCTTCCTGGAACACCCTCCAAGGGCCGCATATTCTGTTGCATGGCGTCTGAAAGACAAGAACGCCAAACACTTGCGATTTTCATATGGAGCAGGGGATCAAAAGTCGACTTCTATAAGGGCTCTCACAAGTTATCCGTTCAATGTTTGCACTCCAGCTCGCTAGCACCCACACAGAAAACCCCCCGGCACGCCTCCCACACCCCTCTCATTCATTATACTAACCACTCACCCTCCCATACACCAATCCCCCAGAGCTGAGGCGTGTCATTCGAGCCTTGGCCTTGATCCACATAATCAGGATCATAGAGTGCAAAATAGCTAATAGACTGATCCGTAGGATTAGTGGTCTGACCTTGGCCTTGACCCATATAACCAGGATCGTAGAGTGTAGAATAACTAGTAGACTGATCCGTAGGAATAGTGATTTGACCTCCATTCTCGAAGTTTGCGTCGTGAACTGAGTATTCAGTACGTTGATCCTCAAGATTGTGCATTCCTAAGGGATTTTGACGAAACAGCTGACCTTCATCCGCGAAGACTGTAGAGCGATCAGAAATCCGAGACATAGAGCTTGAACTCCGATTCTGATCATTAAAAGCGACATCATGGTCTGCGACACACGAATGGCTCGTCGCTGCGTAAGGATTCGCCGCAGACTCAGCATTGTGGGCTCTGTCTAGGTTGAAAGACATAGAGTTCTCCGACTCATCTACGTCAAGAGCGTCAAGAGTAACATCTAATAGTTTTAGTTCAAAACACAAGCACAGCACAATTTTATATCTTGTAAAGCTTAATCTACCTTTAAGTTTCTTTTCAGCCGCTTGTTCTCTTGTCTTCTTGCAACTTTGTCGTTGTCGATGTCGATTATACGATGATCGAGACCCCAAAGTCTGATCACATGCTTCGCAGCGCGTATTGGGACTCTTTTCTAAATATCGACATGATTAAAGAACCTTATAGGCTTTGGAAAGTATACATACCTTCATGACCAGGCCAGCACTTGTGTGTTTTCAAATATGCCGGCTTTGTCCACCATTTTTGGCATCGTGTGCAGTAACTTCCATTCCAGGTTATTGAGCTTGAAATGTTCTGTAGCTTTGAAAGTTCCGCGTTAAGAACGCTGACGCGGTCTTTTAGCAAAGCAATCTCCTCCTCGTAAAGCTTCTTCACTACTTTCTTTCTGTCGTTATTTCTATACACGGCACGTTGTGTCTTTCGATCAGACATGTGGCTTGTGCGTCTTTCACTGCGTGATTCTAATCATGATCAGCCTTTGTACAGAGATCTGAACGAGGAATTAATCTTACGCGTACTTTGACGTCAAGGCTTGAATGCTTAATGAGAACAGAAAAGAAAGCGTTTGAAGGAGGGCTCGCCAGTCGACATCATAAGTCAATAAAAAATAACGGTCTCCGTAGAGCGAAACCGTCGACTGGTGGCTTGGTAAGGACCACTCATGTTAGAGAAATAAGGCTTTCACTCATCATTGGGGGACAACGTTGCAGTCATTGGTATTGCCCAAGCTTCCGTCAAGAATACCCAAACCTTGGCAATGCAATGTGTTTGTCAAATTATTTTACAGACAGGAGAACTTATCGTATGCCTTTTCCTTCATCGAATCATTGTTAGACATATCATACAGAAGGCGTAAGACGATTTCTCAAGTCCTTGAACTGCACCAGATGTAATATATTATATAAAACATTCTCTGTGCCTTTACTTCGTGGAACTAATTTTACGCTCTGTAACATACCACTTAGGGATCCACGAGCAGGCTCACTTTAGACCCTGGAAGTGCAGCAAGTTCAGCTAAATTTCACGTCAAAGGGTTCTCTTTCAAACAATACCGAAATCGACACCAAAAAGGGGTGCACTCAATCTTCAAGTGCAACAGGATTCTTACTTAGAGAAATTCCATCAAGTTACACAGGATGAATCACGGGACAATGGTCCAGGTGCTGTAGAGACTTAAGGACCCTGCGTGCCTGCCAAGTTCTCTCTCCTCTGAAAAGACAGACGATATCTGTCTGTGTTCCAGCATCATCTCATTCTGCCTTCATTGAACAGTGTGCAGGGGCCCATGAGACAGGTAGTCGTGTATTAGAAAAGGTCGCTCCTGTATTCGGATTAATCACCGAAGTTTTCTATCGAATAAAGCACTAGCGAACGCTCAGAGATATTGAGAGAGACACCTGGCAGGTGTTTGTAAGGATTTAGAGAGACTCTTGACGGGACCTGCTCCCATTGGTCTGACATTCATATGGGATGCGTCGATTTAAGTCCGGATACTCTGACATTCGTGTGGAATGCGTCGATTTGTGAAGATCGGCGGCACACCTCGAAATCGTAAAATTCAATACAAGGGTACAGATTCGAGATCTCAAGGTATCCGTGTATTCAGCAAATAGTCAAAACTAAGTGCTTTCTCCACGAGCACTGAACAAGCAGTTCGCGATCATGTTAATCTGACGGGACCTGCTTTCATTGGTCTGACATTCATATGGGATGCGTCGATTTGAGTCTAGGATGCGTCCTGTGAAGATCGGCGGCACACCTCGAAATCGTAAAATTCAATACAAGGGTACGCATTCGAGATCTCAATATATCCGTGTATTCAGCAAATAGTCAAAACTAAGTGCTTTCTCCACGAGCATCCCTTGATGTGCAGCGCATGGCTCGTCGCGAAAAATGGACAAGCAGTCTGCGATCACGATGTTGTGGAACAATCATGAACGTCAATTCAGCTCTTCAAATTGCAACATCTACAGTTGCTTTACTCTGTTCTGGCTTCAGCCTTGGAGTTTGGATTTTTTTTTGTGACGAAGCTTCATTCCTCGAGGAATATCCTCCAGAAGCTTATCCTCCTATCTCAAGCAGATATTGGCTTCCTCCATGTCGCGGGAACGTTTCTGCTCCTTCTCTTGAGTATCTATCGTCTACTTTATAAGTAGGGTCTGGTCGATTTCTTTCCCTATCGTGAAACTGACTCTAACTAAATTAGACTCATCAAGGCCAAGATCTAGTTTTATGATTGGAGTGTTGTTGATGCTACTAATTATAGTATATCACGAGAGAGAACTTCATCTACTATCGGCTCCTAGATCGAGTCACGTGCCAATGTCGTCAGCCGCGAGGCAAAATTTTTGCCCCTCCAGATGAATGATTCGAAATCGTCGCAACGTCCGCACGAAAATCATTGTCGATGCGTCGTACCTCAGAAGTATATCAAAATGGTATCATCTCCTTTCAGCTTGCACTTTACATATTGTGGTAACAGCCCTGACAAAGCGCAGGTAGATAGTGCCGGTCGGCATGCAAACAAGCCTGTGAAAGTACAGTGAGTGCTGTTTCAAGATGGACATCATTGACTTCTTCTTTCTGCCTGGGTGCCTTCTTTTGCCCTGTCGAGACCCATTTGTTCAAAGATTTTGGGCCCTTTACTAGGAGATACTTACCTATATAGTCAGTAGTCAGCGAGTCCCCATCCGTATCTCACCTTGGTCTACCTCATACTCGTTTTTCACTATTATCCGCTTCAACCCTGTCGTCAGCCTCGAGAAGCGAAAATTCGAGGAACAACCGAGGCCTGTTTGGTATAGGACACCTTACGGCCTTTCGCTATTTCACCGTTTGGCAGTTCGTGCCTCTTGCACGGGGTTGATATTCCTACTATAGGATCGGCCCTTCATCGACGACTGCTGTATTGTGCTTAATTGGGAATATATAGAAAGGGGTCGGAAGTCTCTCTATACCAGCTACAGCACTTTCCCAATACCTATCCTGATCCCTGGCCATGACTGAAGAAATGCGGACGATAGATGTCAAGGATGTTGCGGAAGATAACAAGAAGCTTATGGAAAATTACGAGCTAGAGGTATACAGTATCTTATGTCTAAAAAGACGAAACGCAAGAAATGGGACTGAGATGTACATTAGACCGGTCATAAGGATGGTGAGCTGGAAGGTTGGTTGACTCCTAGTCCAGCACTAGTTCGAGGACCTTACGATTACACTACGGCGATTATCATCAAATTGAAGAGTGAGAAGGGGGTTGTCAGTCTACTTCTTGGTGACAAGCATGTCTGCACTTATTCAACACACCTCAATGCGTCATCGGAGGTGATCATGGTATTTTTGAAGCCTGGGTACTACTGTTGGTGGATAGGGGGTGCTGAGGTGAAATACATCAAGAGGTTCGAGGAAACGTCTTGAAAGAAGTTGTATTTCAGCTAGTGAATGTTCGCATGATGTTTGCGCAAAGCTGAAGAGGAATGATCATGAACGGTTGCTGTGAATAAGGGTTTGGAAGTGTAATGGTCAATTCACGACCCGCTCCGTCCTTAAGAAATTCGAGAATTACCTCTGCACCGGCTGTTGTGAGCGGCAAATTTTGTAATGAAGCTAAACCGTCCACCAGGTCTAGCAAAGTTCAGATTAGCCCGAGCATATGACATACTCACATGGTTACTCATACCTGCAGAAGCGGTCGTGATTTGTGTCACCAACGTGGGGTCGCGATATCCTATCAAGCAGTCAGCCCAGCTGCGCATTTGTGTTGTTATTTCAACCCACCTTCGTTTCGTTGGCCTTGAGACGGTAGTGGCAGCCCCTGCCCATCAACGATAGGGAGTGCTTCTGGCAGGAATTCTGCAGAGGCGTCTATATTCCCATGTTGTGTACTTAATAATGACGGCTCGCTGGCTGCCTCGTCATTTTTCTGCGGTGCATCGTCTGCTACGAATTAATCTTGCATGTTGTTAAGGACAATTACTGACCTAAACGAAGACGCTTTGCAGGCCGTCTGTCCTTCTCCTCATCGGAGCTGAACTCGAGTTCATGATATTCTAATTCTTTGAGATGACTGGCTGATTAAGTTGATAGAGTCAAACTCACTTCTCCGAAATTGAGCAATACTCTCAAGATGGGCCTTTGCCGCTAGAGTGACTTGAATCTCCTTTCGAAACATCCATCTCGGTGGGAGATCCTTGGCTTGCACGTACTGTGCAGCATTCTCCATGAGATAGCTGAATTCCGTGCGATGCATCTTAGAAATATCTAACGGGGTGTAGGACACGCCAACGAATAGAAATGTTTCACAGTCCAACTCTTGCAATTTCTGCCACCTCTGTTTCGTCGCATCGACCTTGTCTGAGTTTCCGTAGAGACTATCGATGAACTTGCCGAGTCGGCCTTGAACATGAGGAAGAGTAGCAGCGTTCTGCGACCCTCGCAGTTGTGTGGCGGTCTCCTGTAGTGCGTGATGAACCACAGTTTGCGCTGACAAGCAGGAAATCTTTCGTTTTAGGGCGTCGAAAGCATCATTGTCAAGATTGACGTTCCACATTCGCTGAGTAATGCTCTCAAGGCTCTCGACAATTTCTGTTACTGAAGACATTGTATTCAGTCGAGTTGTAGAAAGTACGAGGCCGGATAGTATATGCTTATCAACAAGGATGCTTTTGAAGCATGTGAAATTGCGAGGAAAAAGAAGTTTTCAAAAGACGCCATAAAATGAGATCTCTAAAGCATCCCCAAGATAAATGTTGGCACTAATGCACTAGAGCTACGCTAGTGAAGCGATCTATTAGCACCTCCCTCAGGAGCGTCGTCTCTTACTCGAAAGTGTATTATTATCAGCAATGGTGAACAATACAAGGATGAGTGCTATCAACCTAAGAAATAGAAATGATGGGGAATCTTCAAGAGCCCAACGTTTCCTCCTCTGCATTTCACTCGTACCTATCAAGATCCCGCCTCTACCAGACAGCCTCATAAACATAGTAACCAGAGGTTGTTTTTTTCTGCAGCAAATAAGTTTATCTCACAGTCAGTAGGGACCTCTCTTGTAGAGTATGTCAGGAGTTGTACAGCAATATCCGCAAGTCAATTCAATGCAATACGACTTCGATTCAATGCAATACGACTTCGATCCCATGAGCCTCAATTTCGGCCATCATTGTGGTGCTTTAGAGCCGGATTTCCTCGATCACACTTCTTTCGACGTCGCAAAGACTCCTTCGAGCCGAACTACAGATATGACGTCTGATATGGATCTGAATGAACGGCGTACCAACATTTACGCTACCGTTAGCTCCGAAAGTACGCCGGTCGTATATGTCATAGACGAAGGCGAAAGCACTACAGCACGAGAACATCCCTTTTACCAGACTGATTGTACCGAAGAGGGTTTTTATATTTGCCCCTTTGTGAACTGTTCTCACCAACCAGAGAAGCTTAAATGTCATTTCGAGTAAGATATTTGAAGAGACTTCTCATTGCGAAGTAGCTAACTAAGATGTTTAGTAAACATATAGACTCCCATGTTAAGCCTTATCGCTGCAGAGAGTCTTCTTGTGTTACAATACCTTTCTCGTCTGCGGCGTGCATGTTACGACACGAGAGGGAGACCCACGGTAAGCATGGCCACGGGGAAAAGCCACATTTGTGTGCTTTTGTGGGGTGCGACCGTTCTGTACCTGGAAACGGTTTCCCGCGACATTGGAATCGAAGTGATCACATGAAGAGAGTACATGACTACGACGAAGCAGCGTCTTTCAATGGGAGTGAACTATCCACAATTTCGTCGGCGAATTCTTTCGACCAAGACACGGGCACTTTGGCGTCACGCAGGCGGAGGACATCAAGCGCTTCCCGGGCTAAGCCGCGAAAGCAGACAAAGTCTTCCACTAGCAAACTTATCAACGCAAGTAAAGGTCTTGCGGCTTCTACCTTCTATGAGAAGCAACGGCTATTTATGGAGCAACAGTGGCTAAAACAGAAAGTAGCCGTGAAAGATTGTTTAGATCGCCTGAACCCTGATGATACCTTAGGGTGGGAAAAAATAAACAATGACTATGCTGTCCTGCAAGTCGTTGGCTTGGGTATTCGCCGCCAGCTGGAAAAGCTCAGCCATACCAAATGCGCCCCACACTGAGCAGCATTGGCGATATGACGTTGACAGGCAGAGAAGGGATGGTGAGGGCATGATCAAGAATTCTAGCTTCGATATGTAGCCCATGCTTGATCGCACGTGTGAATGGCTTGAGTGAACGGCGATATCAAAATCCCTCGATTGTATTCGAGCTTGTGCAAGTACACTGATATCAAAGCATTAACTCACCTCTGAGTAGAAGACCTTACTCTTAATAAATAAATGGA
>JAABUV010002183.1_pt1 | contig 27089 bp, 26 predicted proteins | sample 5559971 | NCBI WGS metagenome assembly JAABUV01 (sample SAMN10711881, study PRJNA513362) | rock metagenome | isolation source: Antarctica rocks | place: Antarctica: Victoria Land, Knobhead nord | collected 2015-12-19
AAACCGAAAAGGAAGAAAAAGCAGTCGATAGCTCCGAATTATGATGCTCATGAGTGAAGAAGCAGTAGCCAAGAAGATGCAGGCCGAGGCTTCGAGTATATATCGTCTAGTGACCAGATCAGTTAATAAAGACAATCTAATCTGTTGTTGTTCATGCATAGGCTATAACGACGGCCACTGATGGTTTGAACTACCTTAGCATTATATGATAACCCGTTCTCATAATACAAATACAATCAAATAAACGCTTCTTTTGAACGATAGACATTTCATATAAAGAAAGATTTTTTGAAAACCAATATTTACACTCTCGAGTTGTCTCTCATGGGAAGACGAGAAAAAACGAACCAAATTAATAAAATCAATCAGAAACAAGAGAGACGAGAGAAAACACCGCTGGCAATGAAGCCTGTGATCCATCTCGACCGTCATGGTCAGGTGGGCGCAGTCGGCGCGACGCCGACGAGTGGAAGGGGCGCACTCAGTACGCCCAAACGTGGCACAACCCAAATCGCGGCGGATATGACGATGAAGAGGCAAAGAATAAGCGAACTCTATGAATCGAAGGAGAAAAACGCGTCCGGAATGGTTTCAATGACGAAATTGAGCAAATTGCTCATCCTGATAGAGAATTTGACGCGGCGGACCAGCGAAGCTACCGCGACGACGAAGCGCAGCGACATCAGCACACTGGTGAAGAGGCCGAAGAAATCAGCTGATAGGCTGGAAAAAATAAATAAAGAGGGGAAACACGCTCAAGAAGCAGACATCTGGGCCAAAATAGCAAGAGGTCTCGCAGTTATTAACTTATTTCGCAGAAGGTGAGAATTGAACATAAAAATAGCGAAATACTACGACACAGAAAGCAGAATGAGATAATGCATGAAATGTCAGAAATACAAACATTTAACATATGCATGCAAGAAGAAGAAACGCTGCGCTCACTGTGCACAAGATCATCGCTTCGAGAGCTGTTTGCATTAGAAGAACTCAGCGAAGTGAAAATGCAAAGCGTGCAAGAAAACACATAAGACGTTTGATTGAAAATGTTTCAAAAGACAGAGAGAGAAGAAGAAAGTCAGAATGACAGTGAAGACGAAGCTCATTTATCACACAGTCAAGACAACGAAAGCACGAAGAGCAATGTTCTCTTCACTATTTTCAAAAGAAGTGATAATTTTCACTCATGCAGCGAACAAAAGAACGAAGCGCAAGATTACATTACAGAGAAGATCATTGCAGACAAGTAGATTGCAAAACACACTTGTGATGATGAGTGAAAGCATGATACAACAACTGATTAAAAAAAGATGCTCAGATGACTTGTTGCAAAGTTGAATTGTCTTGATAAATCAAAGCAGCAACAGCGAGATGATGTCATCATCAACAAGCATGCAGTTTATAAAGAGAATCAAGAACTCAATACATATAAATAACACTCATGAGAAACTATAATGATAATACAACAAGAGTTAGAAATACTGCAGTACAACGTTCACAACTTAAAAGTAAGATGATGATAACATTATTGCAGAAAGAAAAGATAAAGAAGTATAATTTATTAATAATACAAGAATTATGAAAACATCATGTTGAAGCAAAGATGTACAGTTCAAGTCATGCAAGCTTCAAGTTTAAAAACAATGATGAAAAAACATGCTTTTATATCAACAAATGCATTGATAGTAATAATTAACATAGCATATGATACTTCAAGAATGTAAAAATGATAATGTTTCAGATTTACTTTAATGATCATGAGATGAAGCATGAACTCATCAACATTCATGAAGTATACAACTTATTTTCAAACAGTCACAATAAAACAAAAGACAAGAGTAATCTTTCAATGATAAAGCAAACTTTGCACATGCAAAGTGAAAGCATTATAATTGAAGATTTCAATTTACATCATTTATTTTAAAAGATATTTTTATATTTTTAACAGCATTTGCTGTGAAATGATTTATTGAACATTATATGCACAGTCAGCATCTCACAAGCGCTTTTACAAAATATCATAATCAAAGATTATCAGAATGTTCAAACTATGATTCATTTATCATTTATCATTGATAAAATGATGAATAAACTGTTATACTGCAACATTAATGAGAAAATAAAGAATTCATTTAAACATTTTTTTATTAAAATAACATTAAATTTTAAAATGCAAGAAAAGTTGTAATATCATTTAAAATGAAATTGAAAATTTATGAAATTGAAAAAGTTTAATGATATTATAAAGAAACTACTTTTAAAATCATTATTAAACATGTTAATAAAATGTTAATACATTAATGAGTATACAATAAAGTTATTCAATTTATTGAAGAATATAATTAAGAAATTCACTTTATAAGTAAGATTTTATAAGTGAGTCAAATTGAAATAAACAGCAAAATACATCAGAATAATTAAGAAAATAAAACACTTACATCATGAATGTTGCATTCTTTGCAAGTGAAAAGCATATATTAAAGCATGCAATAAAAAGAATAAAATTTAAAAAAAAACTTAAATAAAATAAGTTTCATGCAATGATGCAAACTTTAGAAAGCTTTACAAAAAGACTCTTCAGTATGATAAAGTGAGTAAGAAATTTAATGATAAAAATGTTAACTTAAATTATTATATTATTGCTAAAGTATCATGATGTTATTGCAGTTATGACAAGAAATAAAGTTAAAATTATGTTTTAAGCTCACTTTTTTTCTTTATTAATAATATTCATGAATGACATTGAAAAATTCATTTACTCATCATTAATTGAGAATGACAAGATAGTGATGAAGTGCAAAATAATAAAAGCAACGTACAAAGTAATTTCTAACAAGATATTAAGCATTAATAAGATAATTAATTAAGCATTGTAACAGTTAACATGCAGCATCTTGAAGTAGATAAGATTTTTATTCAACAAATGTATTCAGAAAAGCATATAATCATTTCATTTTAAGAAGATGATCATGATAATATTATGCAAATATGAAAAGAAAGATTATTTAAAGTTTTTAACATTTAAATTTATAGTGTTTTTAAATATATTAAGTAAAGTATTGAAATCAATAATTTTGAAACGTCTGCAACACATTTTGAAATGCATGACATGCTATCAAGCATGCAGATAAAAATCAGAAGATAATGATTGATTAATATAACATTGCAAATGATTATAAAGAAAGTTTACATAATATGAAGTGATTAAAAGAAAAAAATAGTCTTATTGCTGAGTTTAAATATATTTAAAGTCTTCAACAATGTGTTGCATATTCAACTACTTCATAACATTTGATTTGATTTGATTTGATTTGAATTCATACACTTTTGTAACATTGATTTAGACTCAACTTATGAGAGAAACTATGCTATGTGTATTAAATAACCAAAATTCTTTGAAGAAGAAAATCACTCATCAACTACACAACAACTTCATATCGTTGAAACAATAAAATTGACACTGTGTTATCAATAATGAATCTATAGCTTTTATTCAGCGCATGATGCTTGAGTAAACTTTTATGAGTGTCTGTGCTGTTTATTGTAACACATTGTCTTTGCTCTGCTCTTCATTGACGATATTTTATACAACAATGTTTTGATTCGATTTTTAATTCAAAGATGAAAGACGTTTCTTTGCATTCGTGATGCTCATAATTGTAACACAGAAACTGTGTTCTCTTTCTTAATGATTGTTATTCATTGAGCAGAGAAATGTGTGATGAAAGAGAGACGCGCATGATGAAAAGATAAAGTGTGATTATATTGAATAACTCTTTTCTTCTTTTGATTTGACTTATGTCACGTAGACGTTGAATAGATTGTTAATATAGACGTGCAATCGCAATCATTCAATGCTTAGCTGATCAATAGTAGAGATGCATTCTGATCATTCTCATGTGCTCTCAATTTTTCACGTAGATAGATGTATGACTTGACATCAAGTAAAGAAGATGAGCTTAAGCTTTCTCAGTATATCAGCGTGATTGACGAGTCACTACTTCTTTGAACACATGTAATCACAAACTCAAGACTCATCATCTGATTCATTTATTCTATTTGATATCTTTTCATCAATTACTTGACAACATTATTAATGTGATGAAGATGTTTCAATATCGATGCAGTCAACAAGTTGCAAATTCTTTGATCATTTGTAGTCATGACTTTCAGACTCTTTATTTGAATCGACTATTTTACTAGTAGTATTTTTTCATCTTTTACTGACATTGACATGTCATTAATCTTCTTTGTAGATTGATTGTAACTGTTAGAAGAAAATGTTGTCGTGTGAGTGAAAACTCTGCACAATGACTTTTCTGATCACGTAACATTTTAACATCATTCAAAATGCATCAAATTGAAATCTCTTGACTCTTCTGACTTCTATTCAAAACAGAATAGAATTAAAAGATTCATAGTTAACATCATGTATAAATGAATCTCATTATCAGCTTTACTTCATAACATAAAAAAAGAAAAGTTTCTACTTTTTTACTTAATTGAGTGAAAGACTTTCTAAAAGAGCAATGCATTACTCTGATTATAAAAAATTATATACTTAAGAAGTATAATGTTAATGTAAATATATCACAAGAATCTTCACTGTCTTTAATATTATATTTATTCTACAATGTAAATTTTTTGAATATATGCAATGACATTAAGTTACAAGTCAGCATTACAGAATTTATAAATAATAATAATAATAATAATAATAATAATTCATACATCTTTATGACATCGATTAGATCGACTCATGAGAAAGATCTATGCTATGTGTGTCAAGTGAACAAAATTCTCTGAGGTATAAAATCGCTCGCTGTCTATACGACTGCTACACGCAGTCGAGACGATAAAACTGAGACTTTGTACCAAATTTGTTCGCGATGATCACACGTTAGAGAATGAGTGTTCTTGCTACTTTAAACTGCTTCAGCAGCTTCGTTTTCATCATCATTCTCGCTGTTGTCTTGAGATTCTTCGTGATTGAGACGATGATTCGATAGTTCGTGAAGTCAATGTCTCGTAGCATATTCAATCGAAGATGCGTTCAATTCGAACAGTTCATCAGAATATGCTTGACTGTCTGATGACTTCATTCGCAGTCGCATCGAGAACTATTCGCGCTCGATACATTTCTTGAGTGCAGATAGACATTCAGCTCTATGCGTTCAATTCTGATGTGAGTTGCAAGAATGCTTTTGATCTTCTGAAAATCATCATGCATTCTTACTGACTTCTTGAATAGATGAGATCTTTGAGCGAAAGATGTGTTAATGTCTGCGATGCATTTCTTGTAGTTTTCTCATCGAAGATCTCATTGACTTTTATGAAACTGTGCGATTGCACGTTCACTTGTTTGAGTCGATGTTAAGAAGTTGAGTTGTCTGCGTCTAGACTGTATCTTTGCTCTCTCGCGAATTGAAACGTTCAGAAACGTCATTTTTTTTGAGATCGAGAAGCAAGAAATGAGTCTATTAGTTTCTATCAGACGAGCATGTATGATCTCGCATGCTCGTCGAGTCTTCTATGTTCTGTCGTTGACTCAACTGCGTAGTGTGACTTGATTCTGTAGCTTGTTCAGATGAACATGTAGCGAAGATGTATATGTTTCGACTTTCAGCGTTTTGATGTTCACTTTCTTGAAGACGTCGATCACATGACACAACGCTTGATTCTGAAGAGTTTCTAGTCTTCGTTTTGTACTCGACAATTCTTCTTCTTTATTGCGTTGATGTCATATTGATGCTTCGAACGTCATTTCTGATCTTATCATCGCTGAGTATATCTGTCTTGCTTTTGCGAATGTAGTTTCTCAGATGAAGATCTCAAGTCAACTAAGCATCAGCATCTTGATGACGTGATCTGCTTCTATTTGACGAAGATGCGAATCTCATTGTAGTTTCGTGTTCAGTTGAACTTCGAGAATTCATACGTTCGATTTCGACTTTATTATTGAGTTTTCTATGCATAAACTGACTGTCATGTCGAATCTTTTTGACTTGCGAATAAAGTGTGTGAGTTCGTATTTCTCTGAAGCGAACGTAGCGTCATGAGTTCGAGCTCATTTCGCACAGACGTCGTGTGCTTGACTCAGTGTTTTGCAGATTGATTCTGTGATTTTGTCATAGATCAGAATATTGATGTCATTTACGAAGTTAAGCACTTTGATTTTGATTTCTAAAGCTTCGCATTTTTCGATTAAGCTTGCGTTAAAAAATAGAAAGAGAATCGATGATATGAAAAACTCTTGCGATATGTCAGCATTTACTCGTCGCATCGCGCTGATTTGTTCATTGAACGTCAGCGATGACTCTCTGTCTTTCAGAAAGCTGCAAGTTCATTTGATTATGTAGTTCAATGTTCTTCTCATTCTCAGAGTGTGCAGAAGTCTGATGTGCGAGACATGATTAAACGTCTCAACGACGTCTAGACTAAGCATGAAGATCACGTATCTGATTTCGCAGCTTCATACTGCGTGTACTTGATCTACTAGTAGATCTAACGCTGAGATCACGAATCACTTGCGTCTCGTTCTCATTTGAGCGTTCGAAAGCATGTGATGAGTCTCAGCAATGTCACTTAATCTTTTGATCATGATTGATTTCAGTGTCTTATTCATGATGTTTAGCAGAGCAATGAGTCGATACGTCTTCGAATCGATGTAGTCGCTCTTCTTTGATTTGCGTAGTACTATTGTCTGAGCTTTTTTGAACTGCTTCGAATAATATTTGTGAGTTACACATGCGTTGAACAGACTGATTAATATCGAAGTCAGTTCTGTTAGACTCGCTTGAAGCGCTTTATTTGAAATTTCAAATGCGTCTGACGCTTTGTCAACTTTTACTCGTTGAATCGTCTATCTCATCTCATCTTGTGATAGAGCTGAATTGAACGACACTGTCAGCAATATAAACGACTTCGAAATGTCGCTGATATTTGTCTGAGACGATGATGAAAAGAACTTCTTTCGTAGAATCTCTGTTTTTTCTTCGAATGAATCTGCTATGTGATCGAAATTGTTGCTCTTTAATGATGAAAACTGCGAAAGTTTCTTGAGTAGTTGACTTTCGATTCTGACTTATTTTGCGAAGCGTCAAATCGATTTCAATTCGTTGCTCAGCTCATGCATCTGTGATTTAAAATGTGAACATTTTGCTTCTTTAATGATCTTGTTTTTGTGATCGTTGTATTTCAGATAGTCATTTCATGTCTCTAGAGTACTTTGCGTTTTTCATACGACTTGTAGTCGTCGCGATTTCGTCACGACTTTCGAGCAGATCTGATTTCAAAAGTCTCGTGCTCAATTCGATGACTTTGCTCAAGAAGTAGATTTCTCGATGACTTTTTGTAATGCATAAATGATTTCAACTACTCTGTCATCTATCGCTGTCTTGTCATCGAGAAAACGATCGACGAGAAGATGTATTCTTAGATGAGCGTTTAGTGCTTCTGTGTTCATTTTCTTTCATAATCGACGAGTCGTGAGCTGCATAAAGAATGTGCGTAGACACAGCTTCGTGACAATGAAAAGATGATCAGATTCTTGATGCAGATCAGTTCTCATCTCGCATTTGTGTATCATGAACTGTATTTTCTCACTGTCAAACGCTAAATCTATTGTTGTGAGCTGATTGTGAGTCTCTCTAGTAATTGTGCCTGATTCAAGCAGTAACTCTAGTCTTGCGTTCATAATGATGTCTAGTAGAGCATCAGTCGCTGTGTGACGAGTAAAGCATTTTCTGTCTTCTCAGTGTGAGTGATGCAGATTGAAATCTTCTACAATTAGCTGTTCGTAATCATCTTTGATTAGTTCGTTCAGACGAGAAATAGTAGATGATTCTTCTGTGAAGATGATAGACAGTGAGCACGAATTGTAGATGTTTATGAGTCGTAGTGTCTGTATCTCGTCTTTCGAGTTGCTAGTTTGTAGCTTGATTGAGCAAATGTTCGATTCAATGATTTTCATTGTTTATTGATCGAGTTTTAGACGCTTGTTGACATAAATGCATGTTTTTGCTTGAGATGACGAGTCTTTCACTAAATGAAAGAAGTTGTGAGTCGAGCTAAACGTCTGTGAAACGTTGATGTTGCGATCTTGTTTCTGAATGACTATTATGTCAAATTTACGAACTTCTCTGTCTATCAAAAATGATTTCTGAATTTTCAATGACTTTCTGATGTTGTACTGTAGAATTTGCAGAAAGATTTGATTCGTCATAGAGATATTTGTAGCTGCTGTTGACTCTGCACAGAGACAGCTTTTTGTATGCTTTTAGTCGTTGAGAATCTTTCGCATTTTCTGATTTGATGTTTCTGTGTCTGTTCAAACGTCATGTCTTCTGAGTCGCTAATCACGCATGAAGAGCGATCAACTCATCTCTTCTTGACTTTCATCACTTGTCATGTTGACTCGTCGACGTCTCGACTGCTTGTCATCGTCGAGATGTTCATTGAACTTGATGAGTTCGTTGAACTCATGAGATTCATTGAACTCAAGAAGTTTCAAAAGAAAGAAGAGAATGAGTGATTGTCTTTCGACGCTTCGAGATATCTGATCGATCTGTTTCAAAAGATTTCTTCTGATTGCTTTATCTGTAGTTTTCACTTAAAGCATGAGTGTCTTCAGAGTTCGTGACTATCGTTGCAGTTCACGCATCGTCTTCTATTCATTGACACAGCGCACTCTTCGATGTGATGTTTGTCTGCGCATTTGAAGTAGCACTCTTCGTTTTTGCAGAATCTAGCTATATAATCAAAATCGAAGCATCTATAGCATTGTGTGATACAACAGTTCTTTTCAAACAATTTGCATGAGCATTCTTGATACGAGTTCAGCATGTCTACGTCTAGCAGTCGATTCATCATCGTTTCAATCGCGATCTCTACGATGAGTGATGAGTGAGTCTTTTCACTTTCAACTATCTTCTTGAGTCAAGCTATTCTTAGCATCTCTAGATCTTCATGAAGTCTCGCGTTGTTCTTTACCAGCCTTTTGATAATCGTCTTCTGATTGCTTGTGTTCAGTGTGATGTGTACATCATGAGCTAATATCGCGAAGCTTCTACGCACTACATGCGCTGAGCTTGCGATTTTCTTCACTCATGCCTGAAACTTTTCTAGAGCTGCTCGAGCTTTCGAACTCATCACGTGAAGTGCAATGTCTTCGCTTTCAAGCTTGCGAAGCGACACTATTAGATCTCGTTGCGTCGTTGACATGCTTGCGATTTCTTGAAAGATCTGATCGATCGATCTCTTTTGTATCTCTTTCATCTTTTTTCTATTCACTATTTTCACTAGAATTTCACGTTTCTTGCGAAGCGATGACAGATTGTCTCTGAGTCGCTGCTTCTCGATTGTCGCTTCTTCTCTTGCTACATCGACTCATGATGATGTTTTAAATGTGAAACGCGTATTTTCTTATGTTTGTAGTTGTTTATTAAAAAGTTGAACGAATGTCTTCAACTTCTGTACATTCTTCGCGATGAACATGTCTTGACTTTCGATCTTTCTTTCTGAAATGTTTCGAAGACGTCGAATCAGCTTTAAGATCACTTCTTTTCATGAGTGATCTTTGCTCTTCTCTTTCTCTAACGTCAATGTCTGTGTTAGTAGATCGATGATGCTGATAATTTTCATCTCGTCATTGCATGAGCGTTTAGATCTCGCGTCGCTGTCTTTCTGCGACGAGTCAACGTTGCTCGCAATCGTCATTGAATCAGCATTACTGCTGCTCATGCGATTCGTCATCGTCTATCTCTCTACTCAATCTTTTCTCTCTCGTTTATAATGCTCTTTTCAAAAGTTCGTTTTGCGCGCGTTGTGATTGTTCAATAATAATAAATTCATACACTTTTGTGACATCAATTAAATCAACTTATCAGAAACTTTATGTTATTTGTATTGAGTGAACAAAACTCTTTGAGATAGAAAATCACTCACAGTTTATATGATTACTTCACGCAGTTGAAACAGTGAGTTTTGAAACTATGTATCAAATTTGTTCGCGTTGATTATACATTAAAGAACAAATGTTCTAGTCACTTTAAATTGCTTCAAGAGCTTCATTTTCATCATCATCTTTGCTACTGCTTTGAGACTTTTTATGATGATGATGATTATTTGATAGTTTGAAAAGTCAGCATTTTATAACATTCTTAATTGCAAATGTAATCAATTCAAGCAATGCATGAGTACATGCTTTGTTATCTGATGACTTTATTTGCAGTTGCATCGCAAGCTATTCATGTTTGAAATGTTTCTAGAATGTAGATAAATGTTCAAATCTATGCATTCAATTCTGATATGCATTATAAGAGTACTTTCTGCTTTCTGAAGATCATCACGCATCTTTATCATCTTATTGCTCAGATGCAATCTTTGTGCTGAAATTGCATTGATGTTTGTGACATGTTTTCTGTACTTTTCTCATTATTGATTTCATTGATCTTTGTGATATTGTGCTATTGCAATGTTATTGCTTGTTGAAATTATTATGAAGAAGAAAATGTATCATCTGCATCTTGACTGTATCTTTGCATCTTCTTGAATGAAAACATTCAGAAGTATTATTTTCTTGATGATGAATAAGTAAGAAATGACGTGATTAACTTTCATCAGATGAATGCATATTAGTTTGCATACTTGTCTGATCTTCTATGTTTAATCATTAACTTGATTGCATAGCGTGATCTTGTCTTGCAGCATGTTCAGATGAATATGTAGCGAGCTTGTGTACATTTCTGTCTTTAAAGTTTCAATGCTTACTTTTTTGAATACTTCTGTCACATGATGCAAAATCTAATTTTGAAGTGTTTCTAATTTGCATTCTTTGTTCAACAATTCTTCTTTTTTGTCATGCTGATATCAAACTGATGCTTTAAATGCTATTTCTGATCTCATTACTGCTGAGTATACTTGTCTCATCTTTGTGAAGATTGCTTCTCATGTGAAAACTTCAAGATGACTAAGTGTCAGCATTCTTATAACGTGACTCACTTCTATTTGTTGAAGATGTGCACTTCATTGTAGTTTCATGTTCAGTTGAATTTTTAAAACTCATACATCTGATTTTGACTTAATAACTGAGCTTTTTATCTGTATGCTAATCATCATGTTGAATCTCTTCAATTTTCTAATGAAATGTGTAAGTTTGTACTTTTCTGATGCAAACATTGCGTCATGAGTGCAAGCTCATTTCGCGCATGCGTTATATGTTTTACTCAGCATTCTGCAGATTTCTTCAATGAATCTGTCATAGACTAGAATGTTAATGTCATTTACGAAGTTGAGCACTTCAACTTTGATTCTCAATGCTTTGCATTTTTTTATTAAACTTACGTTGAAGAATAGAAAGAGAATAAATGAAATGAAAAATCTCTGAAATATGTCTGCGTTTATCTTGCACATAACGCTTATTTATTCATTGAATATTAGCGAAGTCTTTCAATTTTCTAGAAAGCTGCATGTTCATTCAATTATGTAGCTTGATGTTCTTTTCATCTTCAGCATATGCAGAAGTCTGATGTATAAGACTCAATTAAATGCTTCAATGATGTTTAAACTTAGCATAAACGCTACGTATTTGATTTTGCAATCTCATACTGTATGAACTTGATTTATCAGTAAATTTAATGTCAAGATCATGAATTACTTGCATCTTGCTCTCATTTGAGCATTAAATAACATGTGATAAGTCTTAATTATATCACTCAGTCTTTTGATCATGATTGACTTCAGAGCTTTGCTCATGATATTAAGCAGAGCAATGAGTTGATATATCTTTGAATTGATATAGTCACTTTTCTTTGATTTATGTAGTACTATTGTCTGAGTCTTTTTAAATTGCTTCAAATGATACTTATGTATTATGCATGCATTGAATAAACTTGTCAGTACTGAAATCAGTTCTGCAAGATTTGCTTGAAGCACTTTGTTTGAAATATTTGAAGCATCTGATGCTTTGTCTGCTTTTACTTATTTGATTATCTGTTTCACTTCATCTTTTATGATGCATGAATTGAATGAGACTGTTAAAGATATGAATGACTTTGCGATGTTGTTGACATTCGCTTGAGAAGATGAAAGAAAGAACTTTTCTCGTAATATCTTGATTTTTTTCTTGAACATCATTGTCATATAATTGATGTTGCTTCGCTTCAATGATGAAAACTGAGAAAGCTTTTTAAATAATTGACTTTCAATTCTAGCTCATTTTGCAAAGCATCATATTGATTTAAATGCTTTGCTCAGCTCATGCATTTGTGATCTGAAGTATACACATTTCATTTGTCATATGATCTTGTTTTTATGATCATTATACTTCAGATATTTATTTCACACTTCTAATGTGTCTTACATTTTTCATATGATTTACAGTCATCTTGATTTCATTACTACTTCGAAGCAGCTTTGATTTCAAAAGTCTCTTGCTTAATTTAATAACTTTGTCAAGAAAGTAGATTTCTTAATAATCTTCTGTAGCACTCTGATAATCTTACACACTCTGTCATTCATCATAATCTTGTCATCTAGAGAGTGATTCAAAGATAGATGTATTCACAAATAAGCACTCAATGTTTCTGTATTCATTTTCTTTCAAAGTCATTGAATTGAGAATTGCACTGAAATTGTTTGTAAACATAGTTCTGTAATGATTGAAAGATGATTCGATTTTTGATGCAGATCAATTTGTACTTCGCACTTGCGTATCATGAACTGTATTTTCTCGCTGCTAAAGACTAAATCAATCATCATAAATTGATTATGAGCTTCACAAGTAATAGTGTTTGATTTCAGCAATAATTTCAATCTTATGTTTGTAATGATGTTTAGTAGAGTATTAATCATCATATGATGAGTAAAGCATCTTCGCTTTTCTCAATAAGAATGATTTAGATTGAAATCTTCTATAATCAGTTATTCACAGTCATTCTTGAGTAGTTCATTCAAATGAAAAATGATTGAAGATTTTTTTATGAATGTAGTAAACAATGAGCATGAATTGTAGATGTTTAGAAGTCTTAGCGCTTATGTTTTATCATTTACGTTGCAAATTAATATTTTGATTGAGCAAATGTCTGATTCAGCTGTTTTTACTACTCATTGATTGAATCTTAAATATTTGTTAATGTATATGCATGTTCTTGATTGAGATGATGAGTTTTTCACTAGATGAAAGAAGGTTTTTTTTTTTCTTCATTAAGTGCATGCAGTCTATGACTATGACACTGTCTAGGCGCTGTATGTATGCTAAGTTACATGTAATCTGATCAAAGTCGCTGCTTTATATCTTCTCGTTGATCAATCACACCGATAGTTTGCGCATACAAGCGCTCTCGCTCAAACTCTCGCAATCGTACTCTCGTTTTTCTTCGTCTCTTCGCACTCTTCGCGTTCTACTCTTTCGTTTCTAATAGTCATTTTCTCGTCGCAATTCGAGTATTTTTCAAATACTCTCGTGTTGCGATTCTTCCGATTTTGGTGACGAACAGCGTCAATATGGTGTCTGTGTTTTTGAGCTGAGCCTTTTCCTTAAGCTTTATCTGCTCTAACCTATAATGCTTGCAATTTAGTAGTAAATGCTCTGACGTTTGACTCGCATTGCATATTTCATAGCATTTGTTCGAATTATTCTCTGATAATCGATGCAAATAGCTCTTGAAATAGTCGTGTTCCATTTTCAACTGAATAAAGGTTGAAAACGTTAGTCTATCGATTTTTCTAAGCTCTTTTAGTGGTTTCTGACTTAGATTCACGTCCGATATGTGCTTTCGATACTGATTTCCCTTCTTGATGCTGCTTTTCCAGACATTTAATCATTGTAATTTCGCCTCTTTGCAAATCTGCTTTTTGACGAAGCTTATGATGATTGCTTTCGTGTTGCCAATAACTGATAATTCTTGAGCAGCGCTTTTGATCAATTGATCTGCTTTTTCGTTCTTTATAATGCTCTTGCGACTTGATATTCACTGTATGCGAATTTGACACTGATTCTGACGTAAATTGGTCAAGTTTTGTCGTATGTCATCGAATAACTTCGCATTGACGTTGCTCTTTGCGTTTAGTCTTTGCAAAGTCATTTGACTGTTCATGTACACTCAAATTTCGCTGTTTTTGAGTGCTTTTTCGCTGCATATTGCGATTGCATCGCTAATAGCTTGCAGTTCCGCTTTCGTTGTGGTTATTTTGTCAGAAACGCTTGTCGCTTTGCTGAATCTGACGGGTTCATGCGTGAATATCACTGTCGTTTCAGTTTCTGTTTCGATCTCTGCTATCTTTTTCCGAATTTGCGATGCGTCGATATACATCACTATGGTTTTCGCCTTTTTGGTAATTCTTTCTAGTTCCCTGTAGTGCGTATTGACCGTTTCGTGAGTTTCGCTTTTTGCAAATTCGGTTTGAATTTTTGCTAAATGCTCGATTTCTTGATTTCACGGTTTCTTGAAGTGAGAAATTTCGATTTCTTTTATTGAATTCAGTGTTTTTTGCACTTTGTTCAATATGCGATATATCTGCGTGAGTCTGTCTTTGCACTTCTTGACTTTTCGAGGTAAATTCGTCTTCGTCTCGTTCCAGTCCAGGTATTTCGATGCGTTTAGATCTAGGTTCAATTCAGTAGAGTATTGAGATGAGTATGAAATAGATGTTCTTTTTCTGATAGAGTGTTTTTTCGATAACTCAACTATTTGAATTGCATAGTTCTTGCACTTTTGATCTAATCGCATCTTCATCGACGAGATTTCGACTTCTATTTGCATAGCATCTATCGATGATGTTCGAAACGCATTCAGAATTTTCCGTAATGCAGCGTTTTGCAGTTTGCGAAATTTGACTAAGTAGCTTTTTTGATTATTTCACCATATTTCGACGCCATAATCGCTAATAGACGTGACGCATGTCAGATATAACTGCTTTCCTGATTTGACATTTAGTTCTCACTCGCTATTCATTAATCTAAACAACGAGTGTAGCGTTCTTGTGACTGTCGCGATTTTCGTTTGCACATGAACTTTGAAGTTGAGCTTTCGATTCAGTCAGACTTCTAGTCATCGTACGCATGTCTTTGATTTTATGATCGTGTTATTGAGTAGAATAATCATTTGATTGAGTGTCGTCTTGTGACTTTCAAAGTGTATCAATTCAGATTTCGAGTCATCGGATTGCACTGCGTTGTTCTCAGCTCATGTAAAAGCGATTTTTGCTGCGTTTTCCAGCATTTTCACATTCTTGTCAATATTCCTTCCCTCAATGTATAGCGTCACGTCGTCAATATAGCTGAGTGACTGTAAATTTTCGAACTTTGCGCGAATCTTTGAAAACAAGTATCGAATATAAATTAGAAATAAAATGAGCGAGATAGATGAGTCTTGTGATATTTCTGTGCTTATTTTCTTTGGTTTCTGACGTTCGTCGTCAAATGCTAAGTCAATAACTCGATTTTGTAAGAAAAATTTTACTCAATTGATTAAATTGATCGATATTTTCAATTTAATCAATATTTTGATCAGCTGTTTCAACGTAACATGATTAAAGGCTTCTTTGACATCTAGAAGTAGACAGATAAGCGTGTTTCCTCAACTTTTCGCCATTTGCGCATCATGTACTAGGTTTAGTACTGCGTCTATAGCTGATCTTTGTTTTCTGCCTCTCATTTGATTAAAATTCAGCAGCTTATCGTTAATTTCAGCTGTGTAAGACAGTCGCACTGCTATTATTTTTTCTGCTACTTTGCCTAAACAGTTTAGCAGCGTAATAATTCTGTATGCCTTCGAAATTGAATAATTCGGCTTGTCTGGTTTTTTTAGAATAATACTCGTGCCTTCGCGTCATATCTTCGAATGATAGTCGTTTTCGATCAAATCTGAATACACTAAATTGAAGATTTTCGATATAGTTTTGTACGCTCGCTGTATGATTGCGAATGACATATCGTCTGGTTCGAATGCTTTTCTGAGTGCTGAGAAGTTAATAGCGTGCTTGATTTTCCCTTCGATAACTCTTGATCACTGTATACTTTCGTTCGATAGTAATTCTTCATTGGTTTGAATTTTCGAAGGTGATGAGTACATTGCTTTCAGAAATGTCTCGCACTTTTCATTGAATTCGATCTTCAATTCTTTTTGCGAGTTTTGTATCGAGGGTAGCTTTTCGATTAGACGTGATTTAGTGAACTTGTATGTCTGAAACACTTCTTTCCCTTCGACGTTGTTCAAAAAATTGGTTCAGAATTGATTTTTGATCAGCTTTATTGCATCATGGTACGAATTTCGCATTTGCACTATCTCTGCTCATGCGTCGTCATTTCTGCATCTTTTTCAGGTTTGCTTTTTTGACGACAGCGTCTTTCGCATTTCGATGAGCTCATTGTTTCACCAGAGTTTTGATCTTACGCATATTGACTGTTTAAATACGAATAATTTCACTGTATTCTTGATGCATTCAGTCAAATAAATGACTTTTGCTTCTAAACTCGTGATTCTTTGCATCTTGACAATCATTTTGTCTTTCGTCTTTTGCAAATGCTCATCAAAGTCTTTTCAGTCGACTTTTTGCAGATTGTATGACGCGTTCAACGAATTTTCGACCAACTTCACTTTTTTCGTAACTATTGTAAATAGAATTACTTCATGATCGAATTCTGTGTCTGCGTTCTCATCTATATGTCAATTCTTGATGTGATTGCGCATATTCTTTGATGCGAATGCTAAATCAAGTATCGAGCTTGACTGACTCGAATAGCTGTGATATGTGTCTATATCAGAAGTGTTAATCAGGTCGCACTTATGTAAATTTACTCAATTTATTAACGCTTTCGTTCTAATAGAGTTTGAAATTTTTGCGTTTCATCAGCTATGATGTGCATTAAAGTCTTCGACAATAATAACTTTTTGCTCAGAATTTAGCATAACTTTTGCTAATTCTCGCTCAATCGTGTATAATTGCTCGTCATCTGCGTTTTGTGACTTTTCGTTGTAAATATTGAACAATAAAATTTCTTTCTGAATTTTATTGTTCGCTATTGATATCGCTTGCATATCTTCTCTATTGACTATGTCTGATCTTGATGTGCATGTAAATTTCTTTGCGTTTTTCGCAACAAATATCAGTACTCTGACACGAGTATTCTGAACATTTGATTTGATGCAGATAAACGACGAATGCGAAATTGTTATATTTTCGTCTTTCATTCACAATTCTTGTAGTATAACAATATCTGTCTTGTTTTTCGCAAATTTCATGCATGCATGCATAATTTGCGTTGATCTTGCGCAATTGTGCTGTAGAATTCGAATATTCGACGTGTTTGCAAAGCTTTCGTCATTTGCGTTGTTTTGTGACATTTCGAGTGCAATACTCATTACAATTTCGTGACTAGATGATCTTTTTGTGAGCTAATAGACTGAGCTGTCTGATATGTTTCGCACATTGCGCTGTTTGCGAAGTGCGCATTTTGACAGTTGCAGCATCTAGAAATCGTGTGATTGCATGATTGCTTGTCTTCGCACGTAGGTAATTGACATTTATGCTTTCAGATCTGATGATTTCGCTCGCAGTACAAGCATCTTGATGATCTGTTACATTTGTTCTGTAAATGCTTGAAGGTTTGACATTTTTGACATTGATCATTTGGTCGATAGTCTCGATATTCGACTGTTTGATATGTCGATCTCGCAGCTAAGAGTCGTTTTTTCAGATGTCTTTGCGCTTCTGCTTCGGTTCTAAATGCTAAGATCGTCGATGCATGTCTGTTTCGTGATCGATTTTCGCTCTTCGATAATCATATAGAATTGATTATTAGTTTCAATTCGGGATTGTACGACTCTAGCTCAGTTTTTAGATTTTCCATTTCAGTTTCCGTGTTGAAGATTTCGATTTTCAGACTGTGTATGACTATTTTGTGTCATTTCTCGTCTTTCTTAATGCTTTTAACATCAAAAACATGCTCTCATATTGCTCTTTACGCTAGTAAGACATCTGCGATGTATTTTTTCGAGACTGTCAGAGCAATGTTGTTTTTCTTTTGCGTTTTGGCTATCATGATGACTATTAGATCGATTTTCGCCTTTTTCAATGCGTTATTCATCGAATCTCGCATTTTCATCGTCTTTAAAGTTCAGTTCTCATTTTTGGGATTGACAATGAGTCTTCTTTCACGTTACGATATTTCTTGTGATTTTGGCGAGGATTTCTTGATAATCAGGTTTCATTCGCCTGCATTTGCATTCGCATTTGCATTTGCATTTATGTTTGCATTTGCATTTGCGCTTGTGACTTGAGCTGCTTTTTGCGCATATGTGAGCTTCTGCGTTGGTTTTTGCGAATTTTGCATGACTTGCGACGTTTGCGAAATCTGTGCCTTCTGCGAGATTTGCGAATTCTCTGTCATTTGCTTTGCGTTGATTCTCTTTTTGATGTTTTCAGCATTTTGTTGAATCAATTGTAGAATGATCTTCAGTTTGTTGTTTGTTTGACTTTGAAGTCGATCAATTTGCTTCTGAATCGAGTTTTCTATGCTTTTGTCGCATGCTCTTCGAATGTAGATTAAGCTATGATTTATAGTCTCTTTCTGTTCTGATATTGCTTGTCTTAGCTGATTGACTGCGAATTCAATTCTTTCGCGCAGTCTCTTTATCTGCATCTCTTTAGAGATGACATCGTAGCACTTGCTAGTACTAACTTCGATGCTAGCTTCTTTTTGCGAACTTTTCATCACTTTTCGCTTTTTCATTTCTTTGAATTTCACAATCGCTCGTGTTTGCTCTTTTTGCTGCGAATTCGCATTTCGCAGATTGATTGTATTCTTGTCGTTGTGCGCATTTGCATGTGAATTTAGCATTAATGCATCGAGTAAACTAAACATGTATTGCGTTTTTCTATTTGCTGATGTGAGCGATTTTTGCTGACTGCGAAATAAATCGACAATGTCGTTTTGCAGTTGTTTGCTTGTTGACGAACTCATGCTAAGTTCGTCTCATAGATCTGTTTCAATCTCTAACGTTGACTTTTTGATTTCTATCGTTGACGTTTTGAGTTCTGACGTCGAGCTATTGCTTCTGCTGAGTTTCGCGTTACTATTCGCGAAACGAGGCGAGAAAGAGCGCATAAAGCGACTCTTTATATTTCTTTCCATAGAGAGTTTTTCCGAGTTTCGAGCTTCGAGCTTCTAGAAAATTCACTTGACATCACTTAAATATTTCTTTAATCTCTTATTCAGAGCGTTTCACGTAGACAGTAACTCTAGTGTAGAGGTTTCTCAATTTCTATTCCGAAATCTGCAATAGATCGTCTTCTATTATCGACTTATGTCAGACGAAAATGATATAAATCTAGCCTGCAAGAGTCTAGATTACTCTTTTTGATAGAAAATGCTTGATGCAATTGCTTTATATCTCGTGTATCGAAGTAGTCGCGTTATCTCGCTCAGAATAGTAACGACTGATCTCGACTTATTGTCTTGCGCATCAAGAAAAGATAAAACAGATAGTGATTTGATAAGAAACGCTGTACTTCTCTGAAACAACGTTGTTCTCTGTGCAACCTTCAAGCGCAAAAGAGTTTGATTTCGATTTTTGCGTCAGTACGCAGTCTTCTGTGCTGTTCTGAAGTCGATTGATGACTTGTTCTTTTCGTGTGAGTTTGCTCTTCGATTTATCAATCAAATTACTGTCTGAATTGATGATTCTTTCTTCTGCGTTGATGAACTCTCGTTTCGCCGCCGATTTTGGCCTGCGTGGGCGCGGAAAATTTCGATTTTCGATTTTTGACTTGCGACGCAGTCATCTGTGAAGCTATTGAGTCGAATGGGGGCTTGTTTTGATCGTACAATTGTGCTCTATAACTTGCCGATCGATTTAGTATATTATATGCTTCGGTAGGTCGCTGTCGCCAATTTTTCAATTGTCTAAACAGATGAAAGAAGTTATGTGCTGAGTTAAATGATTGTGAATCATTGTTACTGCAATTTTACTTCTGTATAATTACTATGTCAAATTCGTGAATTTCTCTGTTAATTAAAAATGATTCTTGAATTTTTAATGACTTTCTGATGTTGTATTGTAGAATTCATAGAAAAGATTGTTTTATCATAAAGTTATTTGTAGCTGTTGTTGATTCTGCAATAAGAAGACTCTTTGTATACTTTTAATCATCAAGAATCTTTCTTGCTTTCTGATTAAATGTTTCTGAGTCTGCTCAGATATCATCTCGTCTGAGTCATTATTCACATAAGAGAAAAGATCGACTCATTTTTTCTTTATCTCTACTATCTGTCAGATTGATTCATCAGCGATTCAACTGCATGTTTTCAACATGATTGTTATTGAGCTTGAGAGATTCATTGAATCTAAAAAGTTCATTGAACTTAAAGAGTTCAGAAACAGCAAGAAGAATGTGTAATTGTATTTAAAGTATTTGAATGATCTATTTCTATAGATTTTGAACGCTTGTTTCATTTGCTATCATCACTTAAGACAGATGCATCTTCAGAATTCGTGATTTTCATTGCAGTTGATGCAACGTCTTTTATTCAAAAGCACTACGCACTTCTTGATGTGATGCTTGTTTGCACACTTTTTGTAATGTTGATTCTTTCTGCAGAACTTAGTCATATGATCAAATTTGTAACATCTGAAGCATTGCATGATGCAACAGTTCTTTTCAAATAGCTTGCATGCATATTCTTGATATGAGTTCAGCATGCTTATGTTCATTAGTTGATTTGTCATCGCTTTGATCGCGATCTCTACAATAAGTAATGAATAAATCTTCTCACTCTCTGCTATTTTCTTAAGTCAGACTATTCTTAGAACTTTCAGATCTTCATGAAGTCTTGCATTATCTTTTATCAATCTTTCAATGATTTTTTTTGATTGTTCATGTCTATTGTAATGTGTACTTTATGTGTCAGCATTGCAAAGATTCAACGTGTTATACATGTTGAGCTCATGATTTCTTTTGCTTATGTTTAAGTCTTTTTCAAATTTGCTCAAGCATCTGAACTAACTGTGTGAAGAGAGATATTATTGCTACTCAGCTTGTGAAGTGACACAATTAAATTTCTTTAATCTGTTAACACGCTTGCGATTTTCTGTAGAATCTGCTCAATCGACTTCTTCTGTATCTCTTTTATTTCTCTTCTGTTCATTATTTTAATCATGACTTCTCTTTTCTTGCAAAGCGATGACAGATCATTTTTAAGACATTGCTCTTTTATCATTGTTTCTTCTCTTATCATGTTCACTCATGATGTGATTTTCATTGAAAGATGCATGCTTCTCTGTATTTGCAACTGCTTATTAAGCAGTTGAATTGATGTCTTCAATTTCTGTACATTCTTCGCGATGAATGTATTCTGATTCACATGATGTTTTTCTTCTGAGTCGAGTTGAAAATGTTGAATCAGCTTCAATGCTATCTTTTTTCATGAATGATCTTTGCTCTTCTCTTTCTTTAACATTGATATCTTTATTAGTAAATCAATAATGTTAGCAATGTTCTTTTCATCATTGCATAAGTGTTTTGATTTTACATTTCTGTTTTCTTGTGATAAATTAACATCACTTGCAATTGTCTTCAAATTAACATTGCTGTGATTTATGTAATTCATCATCATTCAATCATTTTCTTGATTCACTCTTTTTTATTTATAGTGCTTTTTTTCAAAATTTGTGATGCATGCGTTGTGATTGTTTTTGACTAAATGAGTCAATAATTAAGTTTTAATTTATAAATAATATTAATATATTAATATATTAATTTATAATAAATTAATTAAATGTAATTGCAGAATATTGAACAAGATATATAATAAATGTAAAAAGTGAGCATAAACTTATGATTTTAAGTTTGTGAAAAAGAAACATGAGTTAATTCACTTTTTATAAATATTTAAGAAATTTAACATAATTGTTGAAATAATGTTGATAAAGTATCAGATAAACATCAAAGTGAATCTTTAAATTCTGAGAATGCAACTTAATTTAAAGCTGAGATAAAAAGTTTATCTGCATTAAATGAAGATAAAGCTGATGATTAAACATAAGAAAGCTTTAATTATAAAAAACCTAGTTTTTAAAACATTTTTAAAAACAGAAAAGCATAAGTACATCATCATCAAAATGTTGATAATAACTCATGATACAGTAACATAATATACACTCTTTAATGTTAAAGATTTAAGAAAGAAATTTATTTTGAAGCTGTACTCAATAATCAATACAAGAATGCATGCTTTAATTTTAATGCATTATAAAAGTTTATAAAATAACATTCATAAAAGCTTTACAGATGAAAATCAATGTAATACTCATTGAAATTTATCTTGAAAATTTAATGCAAAGATTAATAACTACAATGAATGCATAAAAGTTAAGCAAAGTTATAGATGCAATAATGTAATAATAATAATAATAATAAATTCATAAATCATTCTTGTGACATCGATTAAATCGACTCATGAGAAACTTTATGTTATGTGTGTTGAGTAAACAAAACTCTCTGAGATAGAAAATCACTCGCTATTTATACGACTGCTTCACGCAGTCAAAACAGCAAGATTAAGACTGTGTATTAAATTTGTTCACGTTGATTGCATGTTAAAAAATGAGTGTTTTAGTCACTTTAAATTGCTTCAGAAGCTTTATTTTCATCATCATTCTCGCTGCTGCTCTGAGATCTTTCGTGATCATAATGACTTAAGTGCAGATAGATGTTAAGATCTATGCATTCAATTCTGATGTAAATTGCAAGAGTGCTTTCAATCTTCTGAAGATCATCACGCATCTTTATCATCTTGTTGAATAGATGAAATCTTTGTGCTGAGATTACATTGATGTCTGCAATGCATTTCTTGTATTTTTCTCATCATTGATCTTTGTGATATAATATTATTGCGATGCTATCACTTATTAAAGTCGTTGTAAAGAGATTAAATCATTTGCGTCTAAACTGCATTCTTGCATCTTCTTGAATAAATGTGTTCAGAAACATTATTTTCTTAATGACAGAAAAGCAAAAGATGAGATGATTAATTTTCGTCAGTCAAACGCATATGAGTTTGCATGCTCATCTAGTCTCTTGCGTTCTATTGTTAACTCGACTGTGCAATGTGACTTTATTCTGCAGCATGTTCAGATAAACATGCAGCGAACCGATCTTTAATGTTTCAATGCTTACTCTTTTAAACACTTCTGCAACATGATGTAAAGTCTGATTCTGCAGAGTTTCTAGTCTGCATTCTTTGTCTGACAGTTCTTTCTCTTTGTCGCGCTGATGTCAAACTGATGCTTCAAATGCAATTTCTGATCTCACTACAGCTGAGTACACTTGTCTCACTTTTGTGAAGATTGTCTTTCATGTGAAGACTTTTAAACGACTAAGCGCAAGCATTTTTGTGACGTGACTCGCTTTTATCTGTTGAAGATGCGCGTCTCATTGCAATTTCGTGTTTAGTTGAACTTCTAAAACTCGCACGTCTGACTTTGACTTAATCACTGAGCTTTCTATTTGTATGCTAGTCATCATGTTGAATTTTCTCAATTTTCTAGTAAAATGTGTGAGCTCATATTTTTCTGATGCAAACGTTGCATCATGAGTTCAAGCTCACTTCGTGCAAACATCATGTGTTTTGCTCAGTGTTTTGCAGATTTCTTCAATGAATCTGTCATAAACTAGAATGTTGATGTCGTTTATGAAGTCAAGCACTTCAATTTTGATTCTCAATGCTTTGCATTTTTTAATTAAACTTGCGTTGAAAAATAGAAAAAGAATCAATGAAATGAGAAATTCTTGAGATATGTCTGCATTTATCTTACACATAGTGCTCATTTGCTCATTGAATATCAACAACGTCTCTCTGTTCTTTAGAAAGCTGCGTGTTCATTTAACTATGTAGCTTGATGTTTTTCTCATTTTCAGCATATGTAGCAGTCTGATGTGCAAAACTTGATCAAATGCTTCGACGATGTCTAGATTTAGCATGAAGATCACGTACTTAATTTTGCAGTCTTACATGATGTGAACTTGATTTACTAGTAAATTTAATGTTGAGATCATGAATTGCTTGCATCTCGCTCTCATTTGAGCATTTGAAAGCATGTGATGAGTCTCAGCTATGTTACTCAGTCTTTTGATCATAATTGACTCTAAAGCTTTGCTCATGATATCAAGCAGAGCAATGAGTCGATATGTTTTCAAGTTGATGTAGTCACTTTTCTTTGATTTGCATAGCACTATTGTTTGAGTCTTTTCGAACTGCTTCGAGTGATATTTGTGTATCATGTATGCGTTGAATAAACTCGTCAGCACTGAAATCAGTTTTGTGAAATCTGCTTGAAGTGCTGTTTGAAATTTCAGAGATGTCTGATGCTTTGTTTGCTTTTACTCATCTGATTACTCGCTTCATCTCATTCTTTGAAATGCGTGAATTTGATGATACTGTCAAAGATATGAATGAATCTGAAATGTTGCTGATGTCTGTCACGATTTTAGCATGTGTTACTTGAAAGATGTTGGGAAAAGAGATGTTAGATCACTTAGATGATGTTGAACAATATTATAGATGATGATAGACGTGAGATTATCAGTGATGTTATGAGGGTTTCTCGATACGAATGATACTCAGCGTTTATGAGATATAAGAATCTCTGAATGATCTCTTTCTTTTCTTTCTTCTTCGTGCAACATCTTGTATTTAAATTCTAGTTATTAGAATTTCATTCTGGTTTCATTCAGCTCTCAGTTCGTGACATTACGTTGCATCACACTACATCATGAGTTAATTCGAGAATATCAGCAACACTCTGTCGTCGACATCTCTAGTTTCGATCAACGAATTCATCACTGTTGCTCAGTTTCAAACTCACGTCAACAATGCTCTCGAAGCGTGATACACTTTTCTGATCGAACTTCAAACTTGATTCAACAACATCATCATTCAGTATATCAACTGAGTCTCAGTCTGTCAACAAGAACATGAGCAAACTCAGATTGAACTTAAGCAGTTTCAGATCAATAATGAAATCTTGTCAGAAATGATTCAAGAACTCAAGAGCATAAGCAGAATCGATATCAAATCAGAGAAATATTCGAATTCAGAACTCTATATCGAAGAGCGAGAAGACAAGCTAAATCAGTTCATCTTCGAACTGATCAGCAAGCTGAAGTTGAACGCGAATCGTTATTCAACTCTCGAGTTTCGCCTTCTGTATGAATACAGTCGCTTATCGAAGAACGCTGTCGCTCAAGCGTTGTCGCGTATGACTGCTCAGCATGACAAGCTAGTCACGATTGAGCAATTAGTTGCCTTGTTAAGACAAGTCTTCGATGATTCAGACAAGCAAGAAATCGCTCAGCGATTCATTTCAGCTCTAAGAATGCGAAATCGCATCTTCATTGAATATCTGTTCGATTTTCAGCAGCACATTGATGCAATCGAATATGACGTCGTAATTCGAAAATTCAATCTGAAGAATGAACTATTCAGCGAGCTCAAAGCTTTATTGATTCAGATGAATGTCAGCAGTCTGAACTATGAGCAGTTGATTATCAAATGTCAGCAATTGAATAGTCGATATCGCGTCACAGTACAGAATCTTCTCAAGTCAAAAGCAGTGATTCATTCTGTCTCTGTGATCTCTACAGTTTTCGCGTATCTCGTCAAATATGCGACATCTTCGGCAAGCTCGAAAGCTACGATCTCGAGTTCGAGAGATCTCATGAACTTATCGATCGTCAACATGAAGAAACGAGGTTCACTGATTCTCGAGAAGCATCAGCATCGCATGATCAATCATCTGTGTCTATACTGCGATAAGTCTGAGCATCAGACTGCGATCTGCAATTCAAAGCCCAAGATTCAGCTACGAGTCGTCTCATTATTCGCTTTCGCAATCTCTATCGACAATCTCGCTTTCGATACTTCTTTCGCCTTGGGAAAAGTCTAGTCTCTGCGTACAGTCGCTCGCAGAGACAATCGAACAGCCTGAAAATCTCTGCACTCTCAGTTAGCTCGATTCATCGATTAGAAAAGAAGATGAACAATGATCATCTCGTGCTCTCAGATAATCTAGAAAGCAATAAAATCAATGTCAATCTTTCTGTTTTGATTGATATCGACGTCATCGATTATGCATTTATTGATGACTCTTTCGCGCAAAGACACTCTCTGCTCTGTTTTTCTTTGTCTGAAATCTGTATTCTTCAGAGATTTGACAATCAATCAGTCGTATTCGATTCAATCACTCATTACGCTCTTGTCAAACTTCGAGTTTCAAGCGAGAAGCTCGAAGAAACTCTCTTCTATGTCACTCAACTTTCGCAATTCTCAGTTGTTCTAGATCTGCTCTGATTAAAAAGTCATAAAGCAATTATAGATCTGCGTCATAATCAGCTCATCTTTGAATCTCAAGTCAACTCAGAACTCGTACTTGAAACTCTCTCGAGCATCTCGATCTCGACTGTGTCAGTATCAGCTTCTTTGACATCTGAAGATCTACGCTATAAATAGTGCTTCGTTTCTGCAACTCGCTAGAAAAAAGAATCATGATCTGTTTGTCATATTCATGAGAAATATCGACAAAGCTCTGAAAATCACGTCTTTCGTTGACTCTGTCACGCTATTGCTCTTCGAATATCACGACTTTCTAGATGTTTTCTCTCGCGAATTGATGAACATTCTACCTGAACAACGTTTCTATGATCATAAAATTCAGCTGCAGAAGAGCAAAACTTCTATCTTCGAGTCTTTATATGACATGTCTCAAGATGAGCTTCGAGTACTAAAGAAATATCTGAAGAATAATTTGATCAAAGACTTTATTCAAGTCAGCTCTTCTCTCGTGATCTCTTCGATACTCTTTGTTAAAAAATCAAGCGAAGAACTCAGATTTTGCGTGAATTATCGAGATCTGAACGTCATGACAGTTAAGAATCGATACTCGTTACTTCTCATTCGAGAAACTCTAGATCGACTGACTAAGATCAAGTACTACATCAAGTTAGATATCATTGCAGTCTTTAATAAACTGCGAATGACTTATGAAGAAGAGTGAAAGACCGCTTTTCGAACACGTTATGACTTATACGAG